>QMCE01001034.1_pt1 | contig 18808 bp, 20 predicted proteins | sample 1821851 | NCBI WGS metagenome assembly QMCE01 (sample SAMN09453174, study PRJNA476694) | Termite gut metagenome, whole genome shotgun sequencing project. | isolation source: worker | host: Odontotermes sp. | place: South Africa:Pretoria | collected 2016-01-28
GCGAAAGTAACCCCCGCGTCTGTGATAAAGACGCTGGATAAGGTGCTGCTCTGCGACGAGCCGGTTCAAACCCTGCTGGACTTCATTGAGAAGTTTGCTCTGCCGATCATGAATCGCTTGACCGCGCAAGAGTTTCAAGCCATGAACCTTACGGTGCGGCAAAACGATAAATGTATCATCATCCAGCAATCCCGCACCGAACGCTTAGTCGATTTGGTTCCGCCCATAGGCGCATCCATTCCGGCATATGCTTCCGCGTCGGGAAAAGTTTTGTTCAGCGAGTTACCGCAATCTCTTTTAATCGATTTGCTGGACATACTGGACTTCAATAAAATGGCGTCTAAAACGATATATACCAGACAAGCGTTTATTAAAGGGCACAATATGCTATGCGCCGATTGCACCGCCGTAAAAGCGATGTATAATACTTTATGGTTCATCATACGGCACAGTTTTACAGCGTGATACAGGGCAATAAACACCAAACAAACACCATTTCAGAGGGTAAACAGCGTAGAAACGCTGATATATCAAGGTTTTTGAGGTGTTATGCCTATATCTCCGCCATAGCATCTGGATTTGGAGAGCATGGCATGTTGATGTTGTTGTCTACTGGCTACTTGCGCCGCAGTGAAGCGCAAAAGAACATGCTCAAAGTCTACAAAGCCGAAAGAGACCCGCGCATAAACGGCTTACACGGCTTAGGCGGTCGGGTTATGCGGCAGATAGAGCGTAACTGGAAAATCAAGCTCTACGGTATCAGCGCGGAGGAGTATGACGATATTACCGCAAGCGGTAATTGGTTCGGCCCACTGGATGGCATTACCGATAAAGACGCGCCGCCCCCGCGCTGGCACGAGGTCAAGGGTGTGCAGACGATGGTAGAAAAAATCGGCGCCGATTTATGATGATGACGAATTGCCGTTCATGGACTACAAATACGCTGTTCCGGTGACGGCGGAAGGTGTCCGATGTCTTGCGTTCGGTATCATGTCGGAAAACGGAACCTAAATATAGTCCAATACTGCGCAAAACAAGCACGAATGTTTCATGAATCTTAGGATATGAAAAACCGCTCAGTCCTTACAGAATCAAGCGGTTCCTGTGGAGCCGAAGGTCGGACTCAAACCGACGACCTGATGATTACAAATCAACTGCTCTATCAACTGAGCTACTCCGGCAGATCAAGGACTATGGCGAGGTTGCTGGTGGGATCGGAGCAGATTGTCAATTGGGAATTGCGCCTTGCTAACAGTATATAATTTTGGTATACTAAAGCCACATAACCAAAGGAGGAATTCCTGTGGCAGTTACCGTAACCAGAGTGGAGCAATATGAAAGTTTTGGCGCGTGCATTCATGTAACCAACGGCCTAATCGAATTGTACGCCACGGTTGACCGGGGGCCGCGCATCATCCATCTTTCGCTGTGCGGCGGTGAGAACCTATTTTGGACAGACACAGAATCGGGATTTTTGACTCGGATAGAAGGTCTTGACTTAGCGTTCGGCAAAGGCGACACATACCGCAACATCGGCGGCCACCGCCTGTGGAGCAGTCCCGAACACGCAATCAACACCTACTATCCAGACGACGAACCGGTGGACGCTGCGATCACCCCTTATGGCTGTGTCCTTACGCCGCCGGTGCAGAAAGGAACCCGCTTGCAGTTTGTAATAGAAGTGCGGATGGATCCAGAACGGGAGCGCGTATCGGTACGCCACCGTGTCCAAAATGTCGGCGGCGGGATTATCACGCTCGCTCCATGGGCATTAACGCAGCTCCCGACAGGCGGCGTGGAGGTCTTTCCGCAGTCCAAACGGGATGTTTCACCGCTGCCTGACCGTGTTTTTGTTACGTGGAGTTATACCGATATGGGCGACCACCGCTTGAAATGGAGTGATGATTTTATCACCTTACGCCCCGACGATACCGATAGAGCTTTAAAAATCGGAACGTTAAACCGTCTAGGATACGCGCTCTACCACAATAAAGGCATTGTGTTCAAGAAGGTATGGAACGTATTGCCCCATACCGAATACCCCGATTACGGATGTAATTTTGAGACATATACCAACCAGTTTTTCATCGAAATGGAAACCCTCGCGCCCCTTTCCACTCTGGTTGATGGACAGAGCGCCACCCATGAGGAGGAATGGTTCTGTTATAAAGAGCCGGACATTCTGGATGAAAAGGCTTTGTTGGATAAATACGGTATATAAATGGATCTTTATTCAACGCAAAACGCGCAGAACGCGTATCATACGGCGCTCCGTCAGGCACGGCGTTTTGTCGCGGAGCGGCACAGCCAGCACAAATCAGGGCTTCTGATTGTGCTGGAACCCCTCTTGAATGAAACATGCGGAGAAATTCCATTGGGGCTTTATGAAATTCCCCTTAAAAAAATACGCGGCACATACGCCGCCGGACGGGCGGACGCTTTGTCCGGGAATTTCATGCCGCTGCTGGATGAAAAAAGCGAGTTTTCCGCCAAATGGCAAGCGCTTTACCGCTCGTCGCTTGAGAACGGTATTCGCGATCCTATCCGGGTTTTTGAGTACCTTGGGTATTATTATGTTTTAGAGGGGCACAAGCGCGTCAGCGTAGCGCGGATGTCCTCTCTGTATTCCCTGTCCGCGGAGGTAACCCGCCTTCTCCCGCCGCCCGGCGCGGAGACGCCGGAGCACGCCGTTTTTTTTGAGCTGCTCGGCGGGAATAAGCGAAAAGTAATCCGCCATATGTGGTTCTCCCAACCCGGACGAGTCACAGAGCTCCGGCAGTTGACCGAAGGGAACGAGGAGCGCTTGGAAAGCGCGTTCAATGATTTTCGAGCTGAATACCACCGTCAAAACTTCCACCAGAGCCTGCCCGCCATCACCACCGGAGACGCCTTTTGGCAATACGCAAAAATTTATCCCTATGAAGACACCGCGAATCTCGCGCGCTGCCGTCCGCAATGGGAATTGCTGGCGCATCCCGAACCGGTCAAAACTGTTTCCGACCCTTCGGAATCCGCTGCCCGGCGTTTTTTACGCGGTGCGGCGCCGCAAATCGCTTTCCTCTACAGAGGGACGGTTGAAACGCGTTTTTCTGCGGCGGCGCATGACATAGGACGCTTCGCTCTGCAGCGGGAGTTTCCCGCGATACCGCTGTCGGTGACCGACGGTTTGGGCGGCGGAGCGCACGAATTTCCGGAGTTAGGCAAAGCGAATATTATCTTTGTTACCGATCCTACGCTTTCCGGCCTCGCACTGCGCATAACCCTCGAACGCCGAAACGCGCTTGTTTTGCTTTACCACGACAAACCGGTCGGCCTGACGGGCACTTATTACGCGAATACTGAAGGAGCGGCCTTCTTGATGGGCACCCTCGCCGGTTCGGTATCCCGCACGGCCTGTATCGGATGGGTGGGTTTTCCACATGACTTAATCGGAAGAGGCCATGATTTGCAGGCATTCGCTCAGGGTGCGCGAATGGTGCGCCCCCATTCCCGCGTATGGGCGGCAAGCGAGAACCCCGCCGCGCTGTTCCGCCGCTGGGCCGAGCGCGGGATAGACACAGTCTTTTTACCCAATCTATCGTTCGGGGCTATACGCCCACCGATCAAATCCTTCCCCGGAGTTTACGCGCATCTGTGCGCTTTGTCCCCAACGGGTTACGTTACGGATACGTTGGCCGCCGCCGCATGGCATTGGGACTCGTTCTACCGCAAGCTGATACACAACGTTATAGAAAGCGGCAGCCACCCGGAAAAGCTGCATTTCCGGCTAGGGTTGGACAGCGGCGTGCTCGGCGTTCATACGACTGCCGCGTCGTCCGGCGCGGCGGCGTGTTTGGATGTCTTCCGCCGCGCTTTGACCGACGGGACGATCGAACCTGTGAAAGAAGACGCGCCGATAGAAATTTATGATTTATGCTTATCCGGTTATACGAACAAATCAACCAGCATCCCGTGTATATCGTCGATATCCGCCATCAATTGAAGTTGGTCAACCTGTTGGCTGAGAATATCCTGCGTCATTTTTTCAAGTTTTTCATTTACGCAGCGTATGATGGCGTACATCCGATGCCGACCACGGTTGTCGCGGGTGGAGCGCTTCTTAAATTCATAGGTAAACCTCACGGCTTCCTGCATAAACTCGGTAATAAGCTTTTTATACCGCTTCAACTCGGCGATGTCGTACCGCCGCGCCAGTATCTCTCCCTGCCGAAGAATCTCGGTACTCATGGCGGTAAGCATTTCGGCGCAATTGGACTGGTTGATGCCGTTCATGACCTCCATGAAACGGCTTTGCGGCGCGGCTTGAACCGGCCCGGGCGAGGAACCGGCAGGGATCGGGCGGTTGACGCCCCGGTTGAGTTCGGATATTTTCATTAGTTCTTTCTATCGATATAGGTGGCGCCTACGTTTGAACTGATCGCGTCATATCCGCGCACAGCCACCAACCCCTCTTGCGTCTTTTTTAACATGGCTCTGAGCCGTTCCATTTCTACCTTTGCAAGCGTAATATTCTCACGCTCGAGAGAAACAATATTATCCAGAACCGCGCGCGCTTCGGCATTGCCGTCCATCGTCCGCCCCCTGAGCGTTTCGATGAGCCGGTTCTTCTCATCGAGGTTTCGTTCCAAAGCGGACTGATCTTCCTGTCCGATCAGACCGCGCTGCTCTTCCGTCAGCCGTTCGATCGCTTGCAAGGTCGATAAAATACTTACCATATTTTCACACAAACTCGCTGCTGCCTTGTTTTGCCCGGTTAAGTCGGATTGCCTGCTGCCATGTGTTGCGCAAGTCTTCTATCAGGGCTAAGGCGTCGTCTGTTTTCTGTATACTTTTCTTCACGTTGGCTTGCACGACCGTATCAAGGATAAATTCATATAGCTGCATCAACTGCTTCGCGATGTCATACCGCATGTCCAGCGAACGCATCAACTCCGCGATGATTGCCTGCGCCTTTTGCAGCGTTTCGTTGGATTTGGCGTAATCCTTCGCTGTGATATGTATTTTGGCTAGCTTGAGATTCTTTATGCAGCCGTCAAACAGCATAAGGGTCAGTTCTCCGGGACTCGCCGTCATTGCGCTTTGCTGCCTGTATTGATCGCCTGCATTTGCGTAAGCCACCATATTCTGGCCTCCATTCAGCCGTTGTTTTTTATTGAGCGCCTCCGCCAAACAAAGAAGTCAGAGAATTCTGCTGTGCCTGCATCTTGCTGAGGGACGTCTCCAATTGCGCGTACTTCAGGTAATAGCGTTCGGTAACTTCCTCCAGCTTGTCTTCCTGCTCTTTGATTGATTTTGTATAGTCGGTGATGTTGTTGGCCAGGTTTTGAATATCCCTGCTCTTAACGGTGCTGACGTAGCTGTCCATCGCCTTGCCCAATTGCTGCATAAAACCGCCGCCATTGCCTTCCGTTTCCGTCATCCCCATGATGCCGTACACTCGGTCGGCGTTCTCTTCCAGCGCGGCCAGCAGTTTTTCCTCGTCAAGCTCAATTTGGACCGACTCACCCACCAAGTATTTGCTGCTGTTCAAGCCGATCGAAGCGAGATTGCCAAATTCCCCAAACGTTTTGGAGAGCAGATTGCGCATCCCGTCAACCAGCTTGCTGAGATTTGAGTCGCGATATAGCAAGCCTTCTTTTGCCTTTTCTTCCCATTTTTCGATCTCTTTCTCTGTCATAGCCTCGCGCATTTCGTCGGTTAGCGGGAAATAGTCGCGATCCACCTTTTGATTGTATGCGTCGAAGAGTTCCTTGATGAGGGTATTAAATTCCTCGACAAATTTCTTCACTGTTTCAACCGCCGGTTTGTAATCCGCCGAAAGCGTGTAATCAACGCCTTCCTCCCCCGTGGCGCGAACGAAGGTCATTTGCATGCCATCTAGGGTCAGCGAATTGGTGTCGAGCTTCCGCGCTTCGGTTTCGCCGTTTATGTAGACAATCGCGTCACGCCCGTTTTCAACCGTATTCAATCCCAGCCGCCCCAGAAAACCGCTTGTGTCGGTAAATGTGATCGTTTTAGACACATCGGGGGTATCTGACAGGGCATCATACTCGCCCATTGTATTGCTGACAATATCGATTCTGTCTGTAACCTGCGAATAGGACATCGTCACGCCCGCTTCGGATTTATTAACGGTATCCATAATCGTTTTCAGCGAATCGCTCCCCGTGAACGAGAAATTCACCCCATTAATGGTAAACTCAAAATTACCGGACGGCATATCGCCAATCGCGAGACCGCTCAGGGTGCTGACGCCGGCGGCGAGATCCTTGTCGGTTAAGCCGGTGTTGCTGGTTGTGATTTTTGCGCCTCTCATGGCGGCGGCCGTGGCGATTTGATCCACGCGGACATTATACGAACCGCTTTTGGCTGTCGCCAAAGCGGTAATCCGCACACCGGCATTGCTTGCTATATCGACATTGAAATTCGAAAACGTTTTTCTGGCGATAAGGCTCTTTTCGCCTAAAACGCTGCCGTATGTATCTTTGAAAACGCGCAGTTTGTTGTTCAAATCGGTCAATTGCGTTTGTTTCCATTCGGCTTGCTGCTTCTTTTGAACGAGTTTGTCGACCTTGCCCTGCTGACCCATCGCCATCGCTTTCACGAGAGCGTCGGTATCCATACCGGAAAACATTCCCGTAATCCTGCTTGTGTTTTGTACCGCAGCCATGTGGATTCCTCCTTTTATATAACCTCCCGCTTTCCCTGCGGAAGAGCGCTATGTTCTTAATTGATTTATCGAAAGATTCCGGCCCGGCTTTAACGGTATTTGCTTGTATTACCCGACCTGCTTAAACTGCGTGAAATAGATTTCCTGAATGTCTTTTACGCCGATTTCCACGCCGTAAAACCATCCGTAATCGTCTTCGGTGAGCAGAAAGCTGTTCTCGTTGCCGCCGTTGTCCTTGGGCACCGGAGATCCTTTTTCCCCGCTCGTTCTGCTGCGCCACCACTGGTACGCGGCTCCGGGGAGGAGATCGTTACCGAACGCGTCCCGCACCGCCGTAACCTTCAAGGTGTCACCCGGCAGTAAAGCGTTGCTGTTATACTCGGTATTTTCATCCGCTTCGATTTCTGTTTCTGTGTCACCCTTTGGTTCTTCTTTTATCCCAACCTCTGTTTCGACTTCCCAAATCTCGAAATGTTCTTGATCAAAGGTTTTTTCCGCCGTTACGCGCGCGCTGTCGGAAGTGTTTTCGCCCCCGGCGAAATAAGCGCGCAGCTCAAAGGTTCCCGGCCCGGCGGCCCGCATTGCCGCCCGCAAATCCACTTCCATCGTTTGGGTATCGGCTCCGATAAATTCATAAGAGTATTCGGCTTGAGCGCTTTGTTCGCTGATAACCTCGCCTGAAACCGCCAACTCCACCCAAAGGGTACGGCTTTGCGCCAGCGCCACCGGCGCAAACGAAACCGTCGCCATACCAAAGTTTCCCGATGCGTTTTTCGAGGAGCCGAACCAAATTTCAAAAGGAGGATTTTTATCGGCAGGTTTCAAAATCGTAACGGTGGCTTCGCTGATTCTGTATATATCTCTGTCTTTGGGCGTAACAGCCAGCGTGACACTGTCTCCCGCCCGTAAACCCTCTATACGATAAGCGCCGTCTTCCTGCGGCGGAATCTCATTTCCGGCGATAGAAAGGCTGATTGTATCAATCAATGCCTCGTTTTCCTCCGAAAACCGGGGTTTTACGGAAAAGCTCACCAAACTGTTGATTTCGTCCGCTTCAACAGTGGCGTTGTTCTCCTTAAAGGAATCGTTCGCGATTTTTCCGCCCTCAATATCTCCGGACAACTCCCAGCCGAGCAGCGGAACGGTTTTCTTGGGCTCGATGGTCACCGTTGGTGTACCTTTCTTCTCGGCGGGATAGACAATCGTGCACTTAACCGGTCTGCTGGCCGCGAGACCCGTGTTGACGTTGGTTTTCGCGTTATATTTTGCCGTGGCTTTACGGCGGATCAGCCCTTCCGTATCGCCTTTGCTGAACGAACCCCACTTTTCTTTGCTGCCGAAGTATTCAAACCCCTTTTGTACGCTCACAGAGGATTTTTTTGGGACAAGCCCTTCCCCTTCGTCGGGCGCGATGGCGCGGGGCGCTAGGTTCATCGTCTGCAAGGCCGAGCGGGACTTTTTCCCGTTCTCCGGCGTGTAAATATAGATTGTTTGCCCGTTGGTGATCGCTTCCTCTATAGATACCGGGTCGCCGGTTGCTTTCTTGAACTCCAGTGTTTGAATATCCGTTCCGGGTTCGGCGAAAGCGTACCGCATTCCCTCTTTGAGTTTCGCGACTTCCCATTTATAATCCGGCTTGACCGTAGGCGCTTTGACCTGCTTGATTTGATTGAATTTCTTTGGAGCGGAGGCGGGCGTTCCGCTCGCTTCGTCCGCCGCTATACGGAGTTGATAGGATATGGCTTTTTTCTTTACCGCCTGTTCCTCAACGGTCAGTAACGGGAGTCCTATCTCAAAACTGAACGGACTCCAGCTTGCGCCTCCGTTCGCTGAATATTCCAGAGAGGCCTTCCCGCCGGTCAGTGTCCAGTTCTCCGGATATTCCTCGCTGACAAACGCCTTTACGGTGTACTGCTTGGCAAGCGCAGGACGCGCCTTGATTTTCCCTTCCAGCGCCGTAACCGATTTTTCAGGTTCGGAGAGCGTAATCCCGTCTTCCGTTTCCACGGGTACGGCTCTCCTGACGATATACTGTATCTCGTTTTTTCCAAGCCTCTTGGCAATGTCTATATATAGATCAGAATCGGGTTCGGCATTGTGCGTTTCCCATTTCTCCCCGCCGTCATAGCTGATATACCAAGTCGATCCGCCGCTCCCGCCGCTGAACGGCCCTATCGTCTCCAATTCGAGCATGAGCCGCGGCGTCATTGCCACAAACCCTGTTCTCTTGACAATTTCCGCGCTGTCCAGCGCATGTACCCAAATCTCGTACGGCACACCACGGGGCGGGAATCGCTCGGTTAGCTCACTCTCTCCCCGCTCGCTTGCCGAGCCGATGGAAATCCAGTTCGGGCTGCTCTGCTCCAAAACGGTGACAACCGCGTATTCAAAATATGTATCGGGGTTTTCGGGGATGATTACAACGCTGCTCTCGGTTTGGATCACGGAAAAATCGCCCGGATTTACCGGCACGGCGGGAACAGTTTCCTCTTCCGCCGCAAACCCTAGTGGAACGGCAAACAATAGGACCAACAGCACGCATAGGATGCGTTTCATATCCCAGACCTCCAATCACGATTTTCCACCATATCTATTATATACCATCGTCTATTTCGGCGCAAGCCTTAAGCAGCAATTCATAAACGCTTCGCTTGGACACGCCGCCCTCCTCCGCCGCTTTCCGCGCTGCGTCCCGCAGAGACATCCCGTCTTTACAAAACCGCAGCGCCGCAGCCAGCGTATCTTCCGGCTTCGCGGCGTCCGGCGGAGGGGCGCCCTCAATCACCAGTGTAAATTCCCCTTTGGGCGTTGTTTGCTCAAAATGCGCGAGCATTTCCGAAAGGGTACCGCGCAGGGTTTGCTCGTGCAGCTTGGTCATCTCCCTAGATACCGAAACGCGGCGGTCGCCCCATGCTTCCAGCATATCACGCAAGGTATAAACCAATTTATGCGGCGCTTCATAAAAAACCATTACCCTTCGCTCGGAAACGAGTGAAGCCAGATGTTCGCGACGGTTCCGCCCCGTAACGGACAGAAACCCCTCAAAACAAAACCGCCCGGCGGCAAACCCGCTGAGCGCAACCGCCGCCGATACCGCGCACGGCCCCGGCACCGCAAAAATCTCTACCCCCCGCGCGGCGCAAGCCGCCGTAAGCTCGGCGCCCGGATCGCTGACACAAGGCATTCCCGCGTCGGTTACCAGCGCGCCTTTTTGTCCTGCGGCGAGCCGCTCCACAAGTTCCGGGCCGCTCCGCGCTCGGTTGTGTTCGTGGTAGCTTACAAGAGGTGTGTGTATATCAAACCGCGCCAGCAGTTTCATCGTGACGCGGGTGTCCTCCGCCGCGATGAAATCGCAGCCGCGTAAAACTTCCGCCGCTCTGGGCGAAAAGTCACCCAAGTTCCCCAGAGGCGTTCCCACAATATAAAGCGGCATTTAAATCCCCCATTAGTGAAAGAGGGACGCCATATACGGCGTCCCCATGTCTGAACCGGCGAAACTAGGATTCGATCGCGGAAACCGGGCATACCGCCGCGCAAGCGCCGCAGTCAATACAGGTTTCGGGATCGATAACGTATTTGTCGTCGCCGGCAGAAATGGCTTCGACCGGGCATTCACCCTCGCAGGTACCACAACTGATGCAGTTTTCGTTGATTTTATAGGCCATGTTTTTTTCCTCCCGTTTTCGGAATTGATACTCCCTATTTTAGCACATCTTTTGCAAAATGCAAGTGAAATCCGGAAAATGCTCATGACAGGCGCGTAAATGTGTCTAAAAGTGTCCCGCGGGGATTTCCCTTTACAGTGGCGTTGAATTGGGGTATAATAAAAGGGTAATTTGATTATTGGGAGGGCGGAACCATGCCGAAGCGTTCCAACCGAGGATTCCTCATCGCGATTACAGCGTTGACCGCGTTCGTTCTGATTCTTTTTGTCACCTTACAGATGGTTCTGCAAGGTTCGGGCATCGCATTGGTACAGTTTCAAGACGGAACCGTCATGCTCGGCGAACCGGGGAAAGCGACCCAAATACATGGGGAATTGCCGCCGGTTACCATTCCGGTCGTTGACGCGCCGCGCCCCGAAGTTCCGGTGGAGACGATAAAGCCGGGGGGAGAATCGAGGCTTCTCACCTTCAACGAAATATATAAAAAGGTAGCGCCGTCCGTGGTCGCCATAATTACCGAGACCCCATACGGATTGGGTGCGGGAAGCGGATTCTTCATGAGTGAAGACGGGTATATCATCACAAACAATCATGTGGTAGAGGGAAGCGAGAACATTACCGTTATACTCCACGACGGAGCCGAGTACACGGCGGGAGTGGTCGGCGCTGACCGTATCTCCGACTTAGCCGTGATTAAAATCAACGCGGACGGATTCTCCGCCGCCGAATTCGGAAACTCCGACGCGATAGAACACGGCGACGCGGTAGCTGCCATCGGTAATCCGCTGGGCATCAATCTGCGCAATACCATTACCTCCGGCATTATCTCCGGCGTCAACCGCGATATCATTGTCGAGGATTCCATCGGCGACATTACAATGACCGTATTGCAAACCAATTGCGCCGTCAATCCCGGCAACTCCGGCGGCCCCCTGCTCAATCAATACGGGCAGGTAATCGGCATTATTTCAAGCAAAATCATGAGCGGTACGGGACAATCAGTCGAAGGATTGGGATTCGCCATACCGAGCAGCACGGCGGTGCCGCTGATTGCGCAATTGATTGAGAAAGGATTCGTTGAAGGGCGTCCCGCCATGGGAATCACAGTGGACACCTCATATGACGAATCCGTCGCGGCAAAATACGGACTGCCTGTCGGCGTTCGCATTGTGAGCGTGAACGAACGATCAGACGCCTATATGAAAGGTCTGCGGGGCAATGATATCATAACGCATATCGACGGAGAGGCCGTGTTCGGTATCGCCGACGTTACCGCGATTAAGGAAGAACGCGAAGTCGGCGATGTGCTTCGCCTCACCGTTTACCGGGCGGGGCAGACACTGTCTATGGATATTTTGCTGGTAGAAGAAGGCGCCTTGGATTAGTAATGCGCCCATGAATAACCATTCCAGAAATTTGGCGTTTGTTGACAGGCTCTCTTTTTTGTGGTATTGTTAGGTCGCGGCGCATGATTTCGCGCCGAAGGGGAAAATTGAAGACAACGGCAAGGGTTTTCTTGCGCGAGAGGTGATACATGATCAAAAATGCAGAACCGTCCTCTATTCGCGGTAAGGGCTGGACGTATTTGATTTTGACCGTCGTCCTGATTGTGGCGGCGGGGCTTTCGTTTCTGTTTATTCATAACGTTTTTGGCGGTGAAGGGAAAATCATCTCGTTTGAGTTTTTCACACCAGCTTCTTTAATCGGCATCTTCGCTCTGCTGCTGGCATTTTTCGCACTGGAGTCGCTGCGTTTTTACTTCGTATTGCGGACATTGGATCACAAGCTGCCCCTTCGCTATATCGTCAAGCTCTCGTTTATCAATGTCTTTGTATCTACGATCACGCCTTTTGCCACCGGCGGCGGCTTTGCCCAGATTTATTTCCTGACAAAAGCTGGCGTGCCGATAGGCAGAGCGACGGCCGCGACTTCGATCCGCACCCTGTTGTCGGTCATGTTTTTTATGGTCACCCTCCCGATCGTCCTTCTGATAAACCCGTCCCTGTTGAATATATTGCTGGACGGCGGGTATCTGTGGATTCTGATCATCACGGCGGCTATCTATATTATTCTTGTCGTCGCACTGTTCCGAGTGGTCGCTAACGAGCGGTGGGTTAGGCGGATGCTGCTGCGCTTCCTTCGCTTTTTGCACCGCAGAAAACTCCTGTCCGAACAAAAGATGCGCAGGGGATACCTTCGGATTTCCCGCGAGGTGCACCACTTTAATACAGGGATCCGCCTGTTTTTAGGCGGAAGCAAAAAGTTTTTGGCGCTTTCGATCCTCAGTACCGGATTGTTTCTGCTTGTTATGTTTTCCTTTTCGGTATTGCTGATTAGGTCGATGGGGTACAATGTATCTCCGGGCTTGATTTATCAGATGCAAGTGCTCATCAACTTTATTATGTACTTCGCTTTGACGCCCGGTGCGACGCTGATCGCCGAAGGCGGTTTCGCCCTGATGGTTTCCGGCCACGTCGGTCGTGGGGACATTTCCTCGCTGACTCTGTTATGGCGCTTCTTTACGGTCTATGCCGGAACGTTGATCGGTATGGTTGTCTTCTATTGGGAAATATTCACCGTATCCCGGAAGAAGAAAGGGTAACCGCATGGAGGACAAACCTTTACGCATTGCCATGTTCACCGACAATTATTACCCCTTCATCGGCGGGGTTCCCCTTTCGATTGGGAGGCTAACCAAAGGACTTCGGGCTATGGGGCATTCGGTCACCGTGTTTTGCCCCAAATACCCCGAACAAAAGGATGCGGATCCTGATATTGTGCGCTGCAAACTCTTGCGCTACCACAAAACCAAGGTCTATAACTTTCCCATAATCAACGTTTATTCACGCCGCATACGCGCTGAATACCTCCGGCGCGGCTTTGACGTGGTGCATTCCCACCACCCTTTCTGGATGGGGAAGAAGGGGTATAGACTCGCCAAAAAAAGCGGCATACCGACGGTTTTTACTTTTCATACGCGGTATGATCACTACTCCCATTACCTGCCGTTCTTTAAGAAGTTTTTCAAAGCCTATATTGCCAACCGGTTTATTAAGCGCTTTTCCGGGCACTGCTCCGCTGTTTTCGCGCCGACTCAAACCGCGAAAGAGTACCTGATTGAACTTGGCGTTAAAACGCCGGTGGAAATTCTGCCCACCGCTATCGAAATTAACGAGGCGGAGGTTGATCAAACCCTACGCAATAAACTTGCCCCGGCCGGAGAAATTCTGCTCTGCACCGTATCGCGTCTCGCCAAAGAAAAAAACTTTTCCTTTTTGCTGGAGGGGATTCGTGCCATTAAAGAACGAACCGATATGCCATTCCGGTGCGTTATTGTCGGGGACGGGCCTGAACGGAGCGACATAGAAGCGTCTATCCAAGCCTACGGGTTGGAGGATACCGTTTTGCTCGCGGGGAGCGTCCCGCCGGAGCAGGTGGAGGGGTATTACCGGGCGAGCGATCTCTTTGTGTTCGCCTCGCAGTCGGAGACACAAGGAATGGTGCTGCTTGAGGCAATGGCCGGGCGCTGCCCGGTGGTGGCTGTATCGTCCGGCGGTGTGGACGATGTCGTCGAGAACGGGAAAAACGGCTACCGGACGCGGGAGAACGCGGAAGAATGGGCCGGACGGGTTATTGAACTGATGAGCGACGAAAAGAAGAGGCGCGCCATGTCCGATAACGCGTATGAGCGCGCGAAGCAGTGTTCGGTGGAATCGATGGCGGCGCAAGCCATACGTACATACCGCTCAGTGATCGGAAAAAAGAATGGGTAGTCTTACCGCCGCTCTGACGGCGTTGTATATCCGCTTTGTACACGCAACGGGCAGGGTGTCGTATAAAGGGCGGCATGACCTCTTGTTTGCGGGCGAGACATTTGCCGTCGGCTTCTGGCACGGAAGCAGCTTTTGTTATTACCCCGAGCTACGCGGGCGCGGCGACATCATCATCACGACCCGACATAAACGCGGCGACTTGATCGCCGCTGTCGGGCGGAAATTCGGGTACGTACCCTTCCATATGCCCGACGAGTCCGATCCCGACACCACCCTGCTGGACATACGGAAGATGCTGTCCAGCGCTTCGAAAAACCACATCTGTTACAGCATGGACGGCCCGCTGGGGCCGTATCATGTGCCGCAACGATTTTTCCTCACCACCGCGTGGCTCGCGAAGAAGCGCGTCCTGCCTGTGTCGGTGGAGGTAAAGGGCAAGATCACGCTGAAAAAACGCTGGGACAAATACATCATTCCGCTCCCGTTCGCCCGTTTCACGTTCACGTTTCATGAGCCGCTTGAAGTGAAGAAAAACCGTTTTGACGATTTGATTCTGGAAATCCGGCAGGTGATGGACGGCGGTACGCCATAAACGAAAATTTATTGTAATTTTCGTTAAACCGGACCGGACGAGGCATCATCCGCGGTATGTAATGGGGATGCGCTACTTGTGAATATGATTCGCCCCTTTTTCCAGAACCGGATCATTATTAACGGCTACACCGTTAACGCGGGCGTTGGGTTTAACAATTCCCCGCTTCTGCTGCACGACATGGCCCAACTCATGCTCCAGATGCTTTTCTTGGCCCGGCCCGACATACACTTGATTTCCTTGCGTATACGCAAGCGCCTGCAAGTGTTTGGGCTTCCCGGAATTGTAATGCACACGTACATCGTTAAACGAGAATCCCGATAAATTCTCAAGGCGCGATTTCATATTACCGGGGATGCCTGTTACATTTGGCGGCGCAGCCGATTCCGCGGCCTTCCGCTGAACAGCGTCTTTGGGCTCTTGCTTCCCCTCCGGTTTCGCGTATGTAAGCATGGTTTATCCCGCCAATCTCGCAAAGATCAATTTGTCATGTAAAAGGCTTTAAGACACTATATCACAAAGAATTACAAAAAACAACATTTATTGATCTTTGTTCTCGGCGTAAAGGAGATGCGCGGACGATCGCCCCCGATCGTCCGCGGTGTAGGGGCGATTCATGAATCGCCCGTGCGGGACGATGCGGGTTACGGCGGGACGATTGCCATCGTCCCCTACGAGGACGGGATGCAACGGGGAACGGCGGGACGTCACAATAACCGGTATTCGTTGCCCCGAATCCAAAGGGAACCGTTTTCGTCGAACCCACAGAGCAGCCGTCCCAATTGTCCGGGCGCGGTTAAGCGCAGGAACCCGTCAGTAAGCCAATGGGTAAACACCCTATGGAACGTCGATCCGTCCGTTCTCCAATGGAACCACAGGAAGCGGAAACCCAATACGGCGATCATGTCTTTTTCCACGCCCTCCACAGGGTCGATATTCATGTAAATACCTTCGGGGAGCAGTTCGCGTTTGTTTTTCGGTTCTTCCATAACGGCACGTCTCCTTGTTGTTTTTTATCCCCCGCCGCCACAGGCGGCGAAGGATACCTGAGAGCCGGTTCGCGTTTCAAACGCGTAAAAAAGCACACGCCGAAGGCGTGGCGGGGCTGTTCCCCGCCGATTACCTTACGACGTGCGCTGTAAAAAACACCGCACAGAAAACCGAATTCCGGAAACACCGCATTGTCACCCTTGAAAAGAGACCGAAGAGGGTGTATAATGAGCATTGCTCATGCGGCACCGGGAGACCGGTAGTACGTAAGGTGGTCATGCACCTTCTACAGGGTCGTGGTGGCCTTAACACCACGACCTGCCGCGTGGGCGCTCGCTGCACGTTTTCGCGCAGAACCAGCTCCCAAGGTTGAAGATATTTTACAACGTTTGATATAATTTGTCAAGAAAAATTTTGGTTGCATGGGCGGGGTCATCCCGCCCATGCATATTTCGTAGGGCGCGACGACCCCGGCGCGCCGTTTGCATCCCAACGAAACGGCGGGACGGTGTAGGGACGATCGCCCCCGATCGTCCGCGGGCGATTACGAATCGCCTCTACCAAACCTTGTACCGCGGCGTTTCTTCCCCGTACAGCTTCCAGCGTAAAAAGTCATCCAGCCAGATTCCGACAAACGAAAGGCCGAACCATATAACGCAGTACGGCAGGCAAACCTGCCCCAAAACGTTCAGCGGCATTTGGGAGTAGTCCCATACGCCCAACCCCAGCCAAAGGTTCAAAACGCAGCCGCTGATAAACTCCACCCCTGTCACGACCGCCGCGCCGATCATTGCTTGTTTTACAAGCCCCATCTTCCACGGCAGGAAATTGTTCAGCCCGCCGATTAATAGGAAGCAAACCCCGCCCACAATAAACATGGACGGATGGCTGTGACCCCTTGCCGTGATTTCGATGATGTAGTAAATAAACCCGCCCCATAACCAGAGCGTTACCGCCCTCAATATCCTGCTCACGCTTTTTCTGTGGATTCCCGTAACCGCCAACTGTTGATTGCTCACGGTCTCTCCCCTCCCTCTCTATGGTATTGTATGCGTACAGGCTTTGAAATTGTCCATCAATCGTTTCTATTTGTCCGTGATTTCTTTGCTCCTATTATTTCAGTGGAACCGATATCCTGCGCTTACGCGCATATGCCGAACACTTGAGAGGATATTCGGGCGATGAAAGTATATTTGTTCGCGGCTTCATACAGCGCGTTTTTTATCTTGAAATGGACAAGGACGAAGCCCATAAGGAATCTACGATTTGCTCCTATACGGAGATTCTGCACCCTTTACACTGCTCTTTTAACTTCCCTTCTTTTTTTGATTTTTAAAACGCTCTTTATGAGAGCAAGAGGAGCGTATTAATTAGTTCTTATTATGAGCATTAATTAACATATTCATGATAATAAAAAAATATTGTTCCTATATGGTGCGCGTACTTGTGTTCTGTAAAAGAACATGCTATACTAACGCATAAGGGGGTTGGTACGGATGAACCGCATACGGGAATTGCGTAAAGCCAGAGGAATGACGCAAGAAGAGTTAACTGTAAAATTGAGAGTGCAGCGGCAGACCCTGTCAAAATACGAAACCGGAGCAATCCCTCTCACAGACGACACGATCAATATACTCACGGATTTTTTTGGGGTCTCCACCGACTACCTCTTGGGGAAGTCTAACGACCCGACGCCGCCTGGCGCAAAAAGTCCCGTCTACGACAAAGAAGCGCTGGAACTTATGGAAGAGCTGCACAAACGGCCTGAGTTGAAAATCCTTTTCCGCGCGTCGAAGCATGTAAAGCGGGAGTCTATTGAAGCGATCAATCAAATTATGCAGAAAATGGCTGAGATCGGAGATGAAGAATTTGCGGATGATTTCTACAACGATTGAGGATAACGGCGTAATTGTCCGTTTGGTGGATGTGGACGAAGACATTAAGGGGTGGGTAGCCGATTCGTCGGACGGGGCGCATAATATTTACCTGAACGCCCGGCATACCTATAAAACCATGCTGGATACATACCACCATGAACTGCGGCACATCTTGCGCGAAGATTTTACTTCGGATAACCCTGTCGCGGATTTGGAGGAATAACTGTCGTTTCCAAACGGACGGAGGGCCGTAATACATAATGAGGGGTCGAAAAATATGAAAAAGCGTATTCTCAGTATACTACTGGCAGGGGTTATGGTTGCATTGGCAGGTTGCACTTCAGGGGTAGCGCAAGAAGACTATGATGCGATTGTAGCAGAACTAGATGCCTTGAAGGAACAGCTCGAAGAATCGAAAAAAACAGATGATGAGGCACCGACTGCAAGCATTCCGTCGGTTGAACCTTCGGATGCGCCGGAACCTTCGGAGAATCCCAGCATTGAACCAAGTGAAGAACCAAGTATAGAATCTTCCCCAGAATTATCGCCGCCTCTTGATTCAAAAGCAAACGGGTCAGAGGATTTTGAGGCAGAGTTTTACTCCTATGATAACGGTTATGGGAGCCAATATGCATTTCTTATTGTAACGAATAATACGAACCAAACTGTAGAGATTGAAGGCGCTCTCAAAGTATTTAATTCATCGGGAGATATTGTTGGAGCGCAAACATCATCCGAAGGAGCCGTTGGAGCAGGACAGACGACCATCCTTACATACCTTTTTGATGAGGAGTTCTCCAGAAGTGAGTATGAAATTAGCGCATATCCAGATGAATATGGTGAGCCAGTAACTCAGAACCTGTCATACGAAAGCTCGAGCGCATCTGACAAAGAAATAGTGACCGTTACAAATAACGGAACTATCCCTGCCGAGTTTGTTGAAGTGTATGTTCTGTTCTTTAACGGGGAAACTCTTGTTTCACACGAATGGACATATTTTACTGATAATGACTCTGAATTGAAACCAGGCAGATCTATTACAGAGGAAATGGATTGCCGTCAGGATTACGATTCGATTCTCGTATTCTTCACCGGGAGAGGATAAGCTGGCAATCCGACTCCGCCCGCCGGGGTTTCCTCGGCGGGTGGTGTCATAGACATCTCTCAGAGTATCTCGTCCGGGTAAATAATCCTGTATAGAAAAAATTTCCTTACAATCGCAAAATAACCGTTGTCTTTTC
>QMCE01001137.1_pt1 | contig 18799 bp, 19 predicted proteins | sample 1821851 | NCBI WGS metagenome assembly QMCE01 (sample SAMN09453174, study PRJNA476694) | Termite gut metagenome, whole genome shotgun sequencing project. | isolation source: worker | host: Odontotermes sp. | place: South Africa:Pretoria | collected 2016-01-28
GAGTTTTGCGGAAAGTCAATTGCATTAAACGCATCTGCAAATGTTCAAAGAAAAGCGACATGCTCTGTCACTACGGACGACTTATCGGATATACTTTGTTTTATACAATAAAAGTCCAAATAGCAAAGGGACGGACGCTGATATAGTCGATCAGCGTCCGCTTTATCATTTTTACCCTTATGGTTTCCCGCCTTTCGGCGGGGCTTAGCTTTATAATGCGGTTTTACTGCGCGGCCTGCACCGCGACGAACTTACCGGGGTTAATCTTCACGCCGGGACCCATTGTGGTGGCCACAACGCAGGATTTCACATACTGGCCCTTGGCGGCGGCGGGCTTTGCCTTGACAATCGCGCCCATGAGCGCGTCCAGGTTTTCCTGAAGCTTTTCGCGGCCAAAGCTGGCCTTGCCGATAGGGCAGTGGATTATATTGGTCTTGTCCAGACGGTATTCAATCTTACCGGCCTTGGCCTCGGTGACGGCGCGGGCAACGTCGGGTGTGACTGTGCCGGCCTTCGGGTTCGGCATGAGTCCGCGCGGACCGAGTATCTTACCTAGGCGGCCCACCACGCCCATCATGTCGGGAGAAGCGATAACGACGTCAAAGTCAAGCCAGTTTTCTTTTTGGATCTTTTCCATCATGTCCTCTGCGCCCACGAACTCGGCGCCGGCAGCCTTGGCGGCCTCGACGTTTTCGTTTTTGCAGAAGACGAGCACTCGCACACTTTTACCGGTTCCGTTAGGCAGAACGACGGCGCCGCGGACCTGCTGGTCTGCGTGGCGGGAGTCGACTCCCAGGCGGACATGCAGCTCGACTGTTTCGTCGAACTTTGCCTTTGCGGTCTTGATGCAGAGGTCAAGCGCGTCGGGGATTTCGTGCAGTGTGGCTCTCTCAAAAAGCTTTTGGCTCTCGTTGTATTTCTTTCCGTGTTTCATGCGTCAAAATCCTCCTATTCCTCTACAGTGATGCCCATCGAACGCGCGGTACCGGCTACCATGCTCATGGCGGCCTCTATGCTCGCGGCGTTCAAATCCGGCATCTTGGTTTCGGCGATCTTGCGCATCTGGTCTTTGCTGAGCTTGCCGACCTTGGTCTTGTTCGGCACGCCCGAAGCCTTGTCGAGTCCCAGCGCCTTTTTGATCAAAACGGCGGCTGGCGGCGTCTTGGTGATGAAGCTAAACGAGCGGTCTGCATAAACCGTGATGACGACCGGGATTATAAGGCCGATATCGGCTTTCGTGCGCTCGTTGAACTCCTTGGTAAAGCCCATGATGTTCACGCCGTGCTGGCCCAGCGCGGGGCCTACGGGCGGCGCGGGAGTGGCCTTACCCGCGGGGATTTGCAACTTGATAATGCCTGTTACTTTGCTTGCCAATGTTTGCACCTCCAAAAATAGTGGTAATTCCGGGATGTAAAAAACACCCCTCCCACGGGGCGGCAAAACCGCCCAAACAGTTGGCAGTTGATAGTTAAAAGTTGACAGTGAATGAGTCCGCAAGCGAACAAATTAATTAAGCTGTCAACTGTCAATTGTCAACTGTCAATTATTCCAGTGTTTCCACCTGGTCGAGCTCAAGCTCGACCGGAACGTCGCGGCCCATCATAGACACCACGACGCGCACGAGGTCGTTTTCGGGTTCAAGATGTTCCACCCGCCCGATAAAGCCTTCAAAAGGCCCGTCGCCGATCTTGACCGAGTCGCCCTCAGCAAAGTTGACGACTATCTCTTTTTTCTCCACGCCAAGGCGCGCGACTTCTTCCTCTGTCAGCGGCACGGGCTTGCTTCCCGGCCCGACAAAGCCTGTCACGCCGCGTATATTGCGCACTACATACCAGCTATCGTCAGTCATTATCATCTTGACAATAACATAGCCCGGATATATTTTTCGCTCTACCTGGCGTTTTTTGTTGTCTTTGATCTCGGTCACGGTCTCGGTAGGGACCTGGACCTCGCTGATCAAATCCTGTAATTTGCGGTTTTCAACCGCTTTTTGTATACTGCCCGCCACCTTGTTCTCGTATCCGGAATAGGTGTGGACGACATACCATTTAGGCGTTTCGGCCATGTGAATCCTCCCCGGTGTTTGTGGTTATGACCCGAACGCCAGCCTGATGATCGCCGAAAGCCCCGAGTCAAACAGCCCGATTATCACAGCCATAATCGCCATGAAGACGATAACCAGCAACGTGTTGTTCAAGGTCTGCTTTCTGCTGGGCCAAACCACGCGCTTCATCTCGCCGAGCATGTCCTTTATGCTGCGGGAGATCCGCTGAGTAAAGGCCGGCTTCTTTTCCGTCGTGCCCTGAGACATCGCGAGCCCTCCTATTTCGTTTCCCTGTGCAGGGTGTGCTTCTTGCAGAAGCGGCAGTACTTGTTCATTTCCAGCCTGTCGGGGTCGTTTTTCTTGTTTTTCATAGTGTTGTAGTTGCGTTGCTTGCAGTCCATGCACGCAAGCGTAATCTTGACTCTCATATTCGGCGCCTCCCGTTGTAATAGCCTTCCTCGTGTACGGTCTTGTTTAAAAACGTCCGTATTCTGTAACGGGCGCAAAAAAATAAACCCTTTCAGAGGTGTATTAACTATAGCATACACGGTCCTATAAGTCAACAAAAATTTTTGCTAAATCATTACTCGGGCGTCAACACTAAACAAGTACGCGATACAGCTCGGCTTATTTTGGCAAGCCGCACAGGTTGACCGGCGCTTGGCCTGGTGATATACTGTATTATGAAAATAGAATTTTCGGGAGGAATCACAAATGAAAATGACGTTCCGCTGGTTCGGCGAAAAAAGCGATTCCGTTACATTAAAGCAGATAAGACAGATCCCCGGCGTGTCCGGACTCATGGGCTTTTTAGACTACAAGGCGGCGGGCGAGGTCTGGACGGAAGACGAGATCGCGGCCTACGTGGGTCAGGTGCGCGCGGCGGGCCTGGAGTGCGAGGTTATCGAAAGCGTAAACGTCCACGAGGACATCAAGATGGGCTTGCCCACACGCGACAAATATATTGAAAACTACAACATCACCATTAAAAACCTTGCTAAATACGGCGTCAAGGTAATCGTCTACAACTTTATGCCCGTGCTCGACTGGCTTAGGACAGACCTTGCGCGGCTCATTCCCGAGGACGGCTCGAACAGCCTGTACTTCGACGAAAAAGATTTGGGCGACATGGGCCCGCTCGAGATAGTCAGAAAGACCGCGCTTGACAGCAAGGGCTTTTCTTTGCCCGGCTGGGAGCCGGAGCGCTTGGCTGAGCTTGAGAGCACGCTGAAGCGTTACGAGGGCATAACCCCGGAAAAGCTGCTGGAAAATTACAAGTACTTCCTCGACGGAATTGTACCAACGTGCGAGGAGTGCGGCGTGGTAATGGCCTGCCATCCCGACGACCCCGCGTGGCCTATCTTCGGCCTGCCGAGGATTGCCCACAGTCTGGAGGGCTTTGACAAGATAGTTAATCTGCGCGACTCAAAAGCCAATTCGCTCTGTCTATGCACCGGCTCGCTGGGTTCAAACCCCGAAAACGATATCCCCGCTATCATAAGGCACTTCGGTCAAAAGGGCAGGGTTGCCTGCATGCATATCCGCAACGTAAAGCACCTGGGATCGAGAAAATTCCGCGAGGCGAGCCATCTTTCCAGCGACGGAGACCTTGACATGTACGAGATCTGCAAGGCCGTTTACGAGACCTGCCCGGACTCCTATATCCGGCCGGATCACGGCCGCATGATCTGGGACGAGCAGGCCCGGCCCGGCTACGGTCTCTACGACAGGGCGCTGGGCGCCGCGTATCTCAACGGCTTATGGGAAGCTATCGACAAAAACAAGAAGGCCTGATCTGAAAGGAATTATATGCTATGAAGCTTAATATCAAAAGCTTGAATGACAAAGCCGGCTGGGAGGCGGCGCAGGTCAAGCTGCCCGGCTATGACGTCGCCGCCGTGGCCCAAAAAACAAGCGCCGCGCCCGTATGGGTGCATTTTGGCGCGGGGAACATCTTCCGCGGGTTTATCGCGGCGCTCCAGCACAGGCTTTTAAACGAGGGTTTGGCTGAGTGCGGCATTGTGGTCGCCGAAACGTTTGATCCCGAGATCATCGAAAAAATTTACGAACTCTGCGACAACCTGACACTGAATGTGACGCTCAACCCCGACGCCTCGGTGGGCTGCGAGATCATCGCCGCCGTAGCTGAGGCCGTCAAGACCGATGAATGCGGCCTCGCGCGGCTCTCCGATGTGTTTGAGGCGGATAGCCTGCAAATGGTCAGCCTGACCATTACCGAAAAGGGCTACTCCGTGTCCGGGGCTGATGTTCAAAAGAACCCTGCCCAGACCCGGCACGCGGCGGGGGTTTTGACGGCGCTGTTGCTGCGCCGCTACATTGCGGACGGAAAGCCGATCGCCTGCGTGAGCATGGATAATTGCTCACACAACGGGGAAAAGCTGCGGGCTGCCGTGCTCGCTTTCGCAGAGGCGTGGGTAAAGGGCGGGCTCGAGGGCGTGACTTTCCCGTGGAGCATGATAGATAAGATCACGCCCCGGCCCGCCAAGCCCGTTGAGAAACTGTTGACAAGCCGCGGCATAGAGGGCATGAGTCCGCTGGTAACGTTGAAAGGCACCTATATAGCGGCCTTTGTGAACGCAGAGCGTCCGCAGTATCTGGTGATAGAGGACTCATTCCCGAGCGGAAGACCCTCTCTTGACAAGGCCGGCGTGTACATGACCGACCGCGAGACCGTAAACAAGGTGGAGCGCATGAAAGTGACGACCTGCCTCAACCCTTTGCACACCGCCATGAGCGTTTACGGCTGCCTGCTGGGCTACACGCTCATATGCGACGAGATGAAGGACGCGGAGATCGTCGCGCTGATACGCAGGCTGGGCTACGGCGAGGGTCTGCCGGTCGTCACCGACCCGGGAATACTGTCACCCGAGGCGTTTATCGACGAGGTCGTGAACGAGCGTCTGCCCAATCCATTTATGCCGGACGACCCGCGCAGGATCGCCACCGACACATCACAAAAGGTGGGCATCCGATTTGGCGAGACCGTCAAGAGCTATATTGAACAGGGCCGCGACTTAAACGCCCTGGCCGCGCTTCCGCTGGCGATCGCGGGATGGTTTCGCTATCTTTTGGCGGTTGACGACGCCGGGAATAAAATGGAGGTCTCCCCCGACCCGCTAAAAGACGAGCTTCAGGCAAAGCTTGCGGGTATAGCCTGGAACAAGCCCGAAAGCTACACCGGGCAGCTTAAGGAAATTTTAAATGATAAGGCGATTTTCGGGCTTGACCTCACAGAAACCCCGCTTTGCGCTAAGATAGAGGAGATGTTCGCCGGGCTTTTGACGGGTCCGGGCGCCGCGAGGGCCGCGCTGAAAAAGTATTTGGCGGAATAAACTGACGTTTTAATAATTCCGGGGCGGCCTTGGCCGCCCCGGAATTATTAACAAACCGTGAATTTTAACGCAAGCCTCTTGATTTTTGCGGAAAATACGCTAAAATGAATTTAGCACTCAAATGGCACGAGTGCCAAAAATAAGGCGCTCGCGAAAAATAATGAGATGGAGGAATTGCAATGACTGTTAAACCGTTGGCCGACCGCGTCGTCATCAAGATGGTCGAGGCCGAGGAAACCACCAAGAGCGGCATCATTCTGGCCGGCAACGCCAAGGAGAAACCCCAGGTGGCCGAAGTTATCGCCGTGGGCCCGGGCGGGGTCGTGGACGGCAAGGACGTTGAGATGTATGTAGACGTGGGCGACAGAGTCCTCACCAGCAAGTATTCCGGCACCGAGGTCAAGATCGACGGCGAAGAGTACACAATCGTGCGCCAGAGCGACATTCTGGCAATCGTAGAATAGCGGCTTGAAGCCGCGTACATCTCGCTGCGAGACATGACGTCCATCGGGTCTATGTACCCGAACGTTATTCTTATGCGTTTATTAACTTAATACAAGAAAGGGATATAATAACATGGCCAAGAATATCATATATGGCGAAGAAGCCAGAAAAGCCCTGCTCGCCGGTATCGACAAGCTTGCCGACACCGTGAAGATTACGCTCGGTCCCAAGGGCCGCAATGTTGTGCTCGACAAAAAATTCGGCGCGCCGCTCATCACCAACGACGGCGTGACTATCGCCAAGGAGATCGAGCTTGAGGACGCCAACGAGAACATGGGCGCCCAGCTTGTAAAGGAAGTCGCCACCAAGACAAACGACGAGACCGGCGACGGCACCACCACCGCAACCCTGCTGGCCCAGGCGCTTGTGCGCGAGGGCATGAAGAACGTGGCCGCCGGCGCGAACCCCATGGACCTCAAGCGCGGCGTGCAGAAAGCCGTTAACGCCGCCGTGGAAGCGATTCGCGCAAACTCCAAGAAAGTGAGCGGCAACGAGGATATAGCCCGCGTGGCGACTGTTTCCGCCAATAACGACGAATTTATCGGCAAGCTCATAGCCGAGGCCATGGACAAGGTCTCCGCAGACGGCGTCATCACCATAGAGGAATCCAAGACCGCCGAAACCTACACCGACGTGGTTGAGGGCATGCAGTTCGACCGCGGCTACATCACCCCCTACATGGTCACCGACACCGAAAAGATGGAAGCCGTCATCGACGACGCCTACGTCCTTATCACCGACAAGAAAATCTCCAACGTGCAGGAGATCCTTCCGCTGCTCGAGCAGATTGTTCAGAGCGGCAAGAAGCTCGTCATCATCGCCGAGGACGTCGAAGGCGAGGCCCTTTCCACTCTTATCCTCAACAAGCTGCGCGGCACATTCACCTGCGTTGCAGTCAAGGCTCCCGGCTTTGGCGACAGGCGCAAGGAAATGCTTAAAGATATCGCCACGCTCACCGGCGGGCAGGTCATCACCGAGGAGCTCGGCCTCGAGCTCAAGGAAGCCACCGTCGACGATCTGGGCCGTGCGCATCAGGTCAAGGTGCAAAAAGAAAACACCGTTATCGTGGACGGCGCGGGCGACAAGAAAGCCATTGCCGACAGGATCAAGCAGATCCGCAGCGAAATTGAAATTTCCACCAGCGACTTTGACAAAGAAAAGCTCCAGGAGCGTCTCGCGAAGCTCGCGGGCGGCGTGGCCGTCGTAAAAGTCGGCGCCGCCACCGAAGTCGAGATGAAAGAGAAGAAGCTGCGCATAGAGGACGCTCTCGCGGCCACGAAAGCGGCTGTTGAAGAGGGTATCAACGCCGGCGGCGGCGTGGCGTTCGTGGACGCGATGCCCGCGGTGCAGAAGATTATCGACGCCGAAGAGGGCGACGTTAAGACCGGCGCTAAGATCCTTTACAAGGCGCTTGAGGAGCCCGTCCGTCAGATCGCCAAGAACGCCGGCCTTGAGGGCAGCGTCATCATCAACGAAATTCTCGGCAAGGCCACCGTGGGCTACGGCTTCGACGCGCAAAACGAGAAATACGGCGACATGATCGCCTTCGGCATCGTCGACCCGGCCAAGGTAACCCGCAGTGCCCTGCAAAACGCGGCCTCCGTCGCGGCCATGGTGCTCACTACCGAAAGCCTTGTCTCCGACATCAAGGAAGAGAATCCTCCGGCGATGCCTGCCGGCGGCGGCATGGGCGGAATGTACTAAGCAGCTTGAGGCTGCACACAACGCCGCGCCCCAGTTGTTTGTGCGATTTAAACCCACAGCCCGCATAAATGGCGCGGAAAAGGAAATCGTTAGATCTAATAACCAAAGCCCCGTCGGGTTCGGCGGGGCTTGACAATTTTAGGATATTACAGTATAATTAATGCGAAGACGGCCCCATAACGGCTACGCCAGAATATTGGTACTTAAAGAAGTAACCGCCATCCCGTGCTAATAGGGGCGGTTACTTCGTTTGTATTACCATAAACCACATCGCAGTCAAGAATATCGTTACCGCAAATATGTAACGCAATACGTCACGAAGCCTTATGGCGCATCCCCCCTTTCCGGGGTTGGCGCAACCGTCCGGCACACCTTCGACAACAATATTTTACAAAATATCCCTGTGGCTGTCAACGGCAAGTCCCGCTATTAAAGGCGGGGCAAAAGCTTGTGTTTCTTGTCGATTTGTGGTAAAATGAGCGAACTCAAGGAGCTGAGTCTCCGATTAATATCCGACAAGCACTCCATGGCACTGCAGAAATTATTACTTCCAAAGCCGCATGCACCGCCAGAATAGCCAATGCTATGATTGAACCCAAAGACGCAGTTCCAGCCAACAGTGTAGAGTGGTATATTCCTATTAAATAATCCAATCAACAGTAAAATTTAACATCAGCATTAAAATGCTTTTTCCATTCGCTGCAAATAAAAAAGTATCGCGTTGAAATAATGTCTAACGCCTCATTAAGTTCTTTCTGAGATATCTGCCCTTTGTTGTGGGCGACAATACATCCTCCATTTTTGGCAAGCCATATTTTCGTTGCGTTGCTTGACGGAGTTTTTGAAATGTGTACATGGATTGGCTCGTCATTTTCATTTGACCAAAAGAAAATATAGTACTGTCCTATCCTAAATAGCTTTGGCAATTTGCGCTCCCCCCAACTCCGCATATTTATAGAATATGTGAGCGCCGTCATGAAGCATTTTCTCAAATTCTAATATTTCTTCATCTGTATATCCGTCGCATATAGTCCATTCGTAGGTTGGTAAAGAACATCTGGCGCTGTCCAAAAAGTTTTCTTTTGAAGGCCGTTCAAAATGAACTTCCACCGTTTTTACCCCGTTCTTGTCCAGCAACTGCGAATGCGTTACCAATGTTTCATCGGCCAAGGTTATATATGGATACATCACTTTGCAACTCTCCAATCAGAAGATATTCTTTTTAGGCTTTACGTACCATGTACCCTTTATTGTTTACGTTTGATTTCAGTATATCACTCTGTGTACCTGAATTCAACAAGCGTTTGTTTGCAACCCCGCTAAATCCCCCACTCACCCTTGGCGAGCTGCCGCTCGTCCAAAATAACGGTCTGCTCGCTTATCTTGCGCTCTATGTGCTCGGGCAGTTCGCGTATAAGGTCGTCCACAGTGGCGTAAGGACCCGAAAACCTTCCCTGTACAATACCCGCGCCCGCAGCCTTCAGCGCCTGGGCGGTCTCTACGTCGTGGACGCCTTCAAATATGGCCTTTGCGCCTATTGAATGCGCCTGACCTATCATATGGCGGCATTTGTTTTGCTGCGTTTCATTTTTGTCCACGCCGTGGGCAAAGCTCGCCTGCAACTTAATAAAGCCGACCGTAAGCCCGTTTAAGAAATTAAGGTTGGAGTACGCCGTGTCTATTCCGCAGACGCATATGGAGACGCCAAGGTCGTTTAATTTTTTGAATTGCTTTGAGCACATGGTCCAGTCCATGCGTATTGCCGCGGCCGCGACCTTTAGCGCGATACGGTTGGGGTCTATCTGAAATTCCGCCAGACATCTGCCCAGAAATTCGTCTATGTCGGTCTTGAAAAGCTCTATCTCCGAAAGGTCGACGAACAGCGTGTCCACCGAGCGGGCGGCCTTGCGCAGGCGGCTGAGACTGCGGCAGGACTGGTAAATTACCTTGTCGTTGATCGACGGCAGCCGCGCGGCTTCGCGGTGGTTGCGCATAACGCCGGTGTCGTCGTAGTTCCACCGCGCCACGGTGTCGCAGCCCACGACCCTGTTGGAAATAAGATCAACCTGCCTGTCAAAGTAAATCGTAAAATCGTCGTCGTACACGCAGTCGCTGTAGTTTTCCATAAGCGTGTCTCCGTAAAACCCGCTGGATACCATGCTTTCTTCAAACATCTCGTATTTTTCCGACTTCGTCACCTTTGCGCAGTACCGCGCTATATTCGCCCGCGTAAGCAGCACGCCTACGTCGTAGCTGGAGTCGTTGTCGGTCATCGCGAACCCCACCGATATCCTCAGCGCGGATTTTGAGTTTATATCGTCGCGGATCTTGTCGCTTATGCGTCTTAGCTGGCTGTAGTACTCGTCAAATAGCGCGAGATCCACGAGCGGGAACACGGCGCAGAAATGGTCTGCAGAAATACGGGTAGCTTGCGTGCTGTCAGGGAAGACGCGGGCCATCCCCTGCGCGGTCTGCGTCAGCAGATAGTCGCCTGTGTTCGCGCCCTTCAGGCTGTTTATGTAACGGAATCTGTCGTAGTCAAAGTACACGGCGCAGTAGACCAGTCCCTCGTTCCTCGCGTTTTCCAGCGTCTTCGAGCACTCGTACAGGTACCTTCTGCCAGTCAGCAAATCTGTCAGCCGGTCTACTGTGGCCGTGCCGTGCTCGTCGGGGTCGTCTTTCTTCGGCTTTTCTTCCGCTTCATTTTCTTTGTTCGCGCCAAAATAGTCCACGAGGTCAACCATCTCGCCGGATTTTTCCTCCGCCCCGGCCTGCTCCTGCTCCTCGGCGTTTTCCTCATCCTCCGCGGGTTCCTCCTGCACGGTAGTGACGACGTCGATACGAAACGTCCTGTAAGCGAACACGCCCAGAACTATGATCACGGCTATAATTATCAAAACAATAACAATACCCATAATAAACACCCCGTTACAAACGCCGCGCGGCGATAAATCTATTTTATTCCATTATATACTGTGGTTTTTCCAATTACAAGGGCTTCGGGCTAAACTTCTGGACGGCCTATCCCGCAAACCCATTGACAAAATGCGGCGGTTAAGCTAAAATAATTAACGAACGGTAGACAATTCGTTAATGTTCTGTGGCGAAGTCACCAGAAAGGAATGAATATTCATGAAAGAAAGAGAAAAACTCGCCTCCCGGCTCGGCTTTATCCTGCTCTCCGCAGGCTGTGCCATAGGGCTCGGCAATGTCTGGCGATTTCCATACATAACCGGACAATACGGCGGCGCGGCGTTTGTGTTGGTGTACCTTGTTTTTGTCATTATCCTGGGCATTCCCGTAATGACGATGGAGTTTTCGGTCGGCCGCGCAAGCCAGCGCAGCGTCGCGACTTCCTTTAACGGGCTTGAACCCAATGGCTCCAAGTGGCACTGGTTCCGCTACCCCGCCATGGCCGGGAACTATTTGCTCATGATGTTCTACACAACCGTTGCCGGCTGGATGCTGGCGTACCTGTGGGATATGATAAACGGTTCTCTCATCGGGCTTGCGCCCGAGCAGATCGGCGCACATTTCGGCGCGCTCACCGGCAGCCCCGGCGCAAGCATCGGCTGGATGATCGCCATGTGCGTCATTGGCTTCGGCGTCTGTATCATGGGGCTTCAGGCCGGCGTTGAAAAGATCACGAAAATCATGATGTCGTGTCTGTTTGTCATCATGATCATCCTCGCCGTCCGCTCAGTCACTTTGCCGGGCGCTGGCGCGGGCCTCGCGTTTTATCTCACGCCAAATATCGACGCTTTTATAGCGAGTCCGATGGCGTCTATCAACGCCGCGATGGGCCAGGCGTTCTTCTCGCTTAGCCTTGGCATGGGCAGCATGCAGATCTTCGGCAGCTATCTTGACAGAAAGCGCAGCCTGACCGGGGAGGTCGTCAACATCACGATACTGGACACCTGCGCGGCGCTGCTTTCCGGCCTTATCATCTTCCCCGCCGCCTTTGCCTTCAACATCCAGGCCGACGCCGGCCCTCCGCTGGTCTTTATAACCCTGCCGAACATCTTTAACGCCATGCCCATGGGCTGGCTGTGGGGCAGCCTGTTCTTCCTGTTCATGACTTTCGCCGCGCTCTCCACGGTTATCGCGGTGTTCGAGAATATCATAGCTTTCGCGATGGACCTCACGGGCTGCTCGCGCAAAAAGGCCGTGGCCGTGAATATCGTGGCGATTATCTTGCTTTCAATCCCCTGCGCGCTGGGCTTCAACCTGTGGTCCGGCTTCAACCCCATAAAGCCCGGCTGGGTCGTGCTCGACCTCGAAGACTTCCTCGTCAGCTACAATATCCTGCCGCTCGGCGCGTTAATCTACGTGCTGTTCTGCGTCAGCAAATTCGGTTGGGGCTGGAAGAACTTTATCGCCGAGGCGGACGCCGGAGAGGGTATAAAATTCCCGCAAAAGGCAAAGCTCTACGTCACGTATATTTTGCCGGCGATTATCGCGATACTCTTTATATTCGGCTATATGACCAACTTCTCAAGCGTATTCTCCTGATTCCAATTCCATACGCGACAATTTATGATATAACCACAGAACATATTCTCCCCCCGTTTTTGCGGGGGGAGAAAACTACATATACGAGGTGGATGACATGAAATATTACCTTGGGGTCGATCTTGGCGGCACGAATATCGCCGCGGGAGTAGTGAGCGAAAGCTTTGAGATCATTGCTCAGGTGAGCAGGCCCACTAAAATGGCCCGTTCCTTTGAGGAGATCGCCGCCGACATGGCGGCATCCGCCCGCGAGGCCGCCGAAAATGCGGGGCTCGGGCTGGACGCATTTACATCCGTGGGAATCGGCGCGCCCGGACCCGTCGACCCCGACACGGGCCGTCTGGCCTTTGCGACCAATCTTGGCTGGAAGAACGCTCCTCTGACCGAAGAATTCAAAAAGCATGTCGACAAGCCCGTATACCTTGCAAACGACGCCGACTGCGCCGCCTTTGGCGAATACCGCGCAGGCGACGCCAACAAATACCCCAGCGTGCTGTTCATAACCCTGGGTACGGGAGTCGGCGGCGGAATGATCATGGACGGCGGCCGCATATTCAGCGGCGCGAGCGGCCGGGGCTTTGAGCCGGGACACACCACACTTGTGCTAGACGGCGCGAGATGCGGCTGCGGCGGCCGCGGCTGCATAGAGGCATACGCCTCAGTCACCGCGCTGATACGCGAAACTATAGAGGTCATGGCCGTTTACCGGAATTCGCTGATGTACGAGATATGCGGCGGGGAGTTTTCCCGTGTGAGCGGCCGCACCGCCTTTTTGGCGGCAAAACGCGGCGACGAAGCCGGTCGGCTTGTGGTGGACAGCTACGCGCGCTACCTCGGCGCTGCCATAGGCAGTCTGGTCAATTCATTAAGGCCGCACGCCGTGCTTGTAGGCGGCGGCATCAGCAACGAGGGCGAATATTTGCTTGGCCCCGTGCGCGAGATAATGCGGCAAACGGTCTACTCTGCAGACACTATCCCCGCGCCCATGCTTATGAAAGCCACATTGGGCAACGCCGCCGGGATCATCGGCGCGGCGCTGTTGGAGACGCAGTCTCTTTGAGGGGGTAAAATCAGCGGGCGGCGTTTGCCGCCCGCGTTTATTTTACGGAAAAATTGGAACAATATAGGCGCGGATATCTGTCAATTTGTAATATTTCGACAGGATTCTACAGGTGGTATAGATATTGTGAGCCTTTTCGACTTGCTTTTTACAACGCGGATCCCCGCGTGGCTCCGGTTTAGATCATTTTCGCCGGAGCATTTTTTGCTGCTGTCTGTTTTCGCAGGACTTGTCCTGATTCTTGCCCGGCGGCACGGCGCGCGAGGAAGCTTTGCCGCACTCAGACGCCTTGCTTTGGCGCTGCCGTGCATTTTTATAATTAAGTTCGCGGCGTTCGCGCTGCTTGAGTTTTTTGTTGAACCACAGATGAGCCTCGCCGACCGGCTGCCTTTGCATTTGTGCGCCATGAACGCGCTTGTGATGCCGTTGGCTGTATTTAAACGGAACAAGCTTTTGCTCAACTATGTTTACGCTGTGGCGCTGCCGGCGGCAGTCTTCGCTATGCTCACGCCCGCGATGTCATATTACGGCGGGTATTTTTTCTTGAGCTGGCAGGTGCTGCTCTTTTACATTGATCACGCATTGATGGCGCTCGTGGCGGTGTTGTGCGTTAAAACGGGACTCGTGAGGCCCGACTTCCGCGAGCTTCTGCCCGTGACGGGGCTGCTCGCGTCCTACGCCGCGTTTATTTTTATCCTCAACAAGCTTACCGATCTAAATTTCCTGTTCCTCAACTACCCGGACGAGGGCACGGTCATGGCGTTTTTTGCGTATTATATGGGCAACCCGGGCTATCTCGCGGCACTGGCTGCACTGACCTCGGCAGTAATAGCGCTGATGTACGCGCCGTATTTTATTATTGATGAAAAGCTCCGGCACGAGTGAATCGCACCTGCGCTTCGGCGCTACGCGCCGCGTGCCGCATACGCGTCACGTATACTGATTCAGTTTTTTCCGAACTGAATCCGAACTGAATCAGTATGATAAAATCACCGCCGCCGCCAAAGATTAGGCTTGTCATTGTTTAAAAATGATGATAGAATAATCAGGGAGTGTTTACATCAAAAAGCAGGAACCCAACAAAAAATGTGGAGGTATTGCGGTAAAATGGAAAAGTTTTTCAAGCTGAAAGAGAACGGGACAAACGTTAAGACAGAGATTCTGGCAGGGATTACGACATTTATGACCATGACGTATATCCTGGCTGTCAACCCGGAGATACTTAGTGCGGGCGGCTTGGATCGCGGCGCGGTGTTTGTTGCCACCTGCCTCGCGGCTATAGTCGGTACTGTACTTATGGCGCTGCTCGCCAACATGCCTTTCGCCCTCGCTCCCGGCTTGGGCCTGAACGCCCTGTTCGCCTACACGGTGGTGCAGGGAATGGGCTACAGCCCTCAGTTCGCGCTGACCGCCGTTCTGGTAGAAGGTCTGATATTCGTTATCCTGAGCGTTACAAAGGTTAGGACGGCAATCTTCAACGCAATCCCTATGGAGCTTAAAATTGCTGTTGGGGCCGGAATTGGCGCGTTCATATTCTTTATTGGCCTGCAAAACGCAGATATAGTAATTGGCGGCGCTACTCTTGTCGGCCCCAATGAGATGATTCCCACCGTAGTATTGGCGTTAATAGGCTTCGCCATCGTAATTATACTGATGATTAAAAACGTTAAGGGCGCGCTGCTTATCGCCATAGGCGCCACGTGGCTGCTGGGGATTATAGCACAGATAGCGGGGATTTATCAGATAAACCCCGACGTCGGCAACTACGATCTTATTCCGCGGTCTGTTGTTTCCATGCCGCCCAGCCTTATGCCCACATTTGCCCAATGCTTCAATTTCGGCGAGGTGTTTGGCTCGACTAAAAGTATACTTGAATTTATTACGGTTATGTTCACATTCCTTTTCGTCGATTGCTTTGACACGCTTGGCACCGTTATGGGCGTCGCTACTAAAGCCCACTTGCTTGACGAAAAAGGCGAGCTTCCCAACTCAGACAAAATACTGCTTTCAGACGCTGTCGCAACTGTTGCGGGCGCGGTTTTCGGCACCTCCACAACTACAACCTATGTTGAATCCGCGGCTGGCGTTGCAGAGGGCGGGCGCACAGGCCTCACTGCGCTGACAGTGGCCGGCGGATTTGTGCTTTCGCTGTTCTTCTCGCCGATATTTATGACCGTTCCGTCTTTCGCTACAGCCAGCGCGCTTTTGGCGGTGGGCGTGTTCATGTTCGAGCCATTGAGCAAGCTTGACTTCTCGCGGCTTGAGGTTTTAATTCCGGCGGCGGTGACGGTGTTTGCCATGCCGATGTTCTACTCTATAAGCGACGGCCTCACCTACGGTATCCTCTCCTGGACCGTCGTCAAGGTAGCCGCCGGCAAAGGCAAGGAAGTCGGTCCTCTCATCTGGGTGCTTGACGTTCTGTTTATTCTCAAGCTTATCTTTATATAATATATGGTAACCGAAAGGAAGCGTCTATGACCACCAACGAGCTAAAAATCGCGGCGTGCAAAATCCGCCTGGGTATTATCGAAAGCGTATACCGGGCAAAGGCGGGGCATCCCGGCGGCAGCCTTTCCAGCGCAGACATGCTAACTTATCTTTATTTTAAAGAGATGAAAATCGACCCTCAAAACCCCAAAGACCCCGCGCGGGACCGCTTTGTGCTTTCAAAGGGCCACGCTGCGCCGGGCTTGTACTCCGCGCTGGCGCACAGGGGGTTTTTCCCCGTCGAAGACCTCAAGACCCTCAGGCATGTCGGCAGCCATCTGCAGGGCCACCCCAATATGAACCTTACACCGGGCGTAGACATGTCCACCGGTTCTCTGGGGCAGGGCGTCTCCACTGCCGCGGGCATGGCAAAGGCCGCGAAATATAGGCGGCAGGACATCAACGTATACGCCTTGCTGGGCGACGGCGAAATTGCCGAGGGTCAGGTATGGGAGGCGTTCATGTTCGCCGCTCACTACAAGCTCGACAACCTGTGCGTTATCATCGATTTAAACGGCCTGCAGATAGACGGCCGCACAACCGACGTCATGGACTCTTCCCCTGTGGATGAAAAAATGAAAGCCTTCGGGTTCGAGACCGTTCTGATAGACGGTCACAGCTTCGAAGAGATAGCGGCGGCGCTCAAAGCTTTCCATGTCTCTAAAAAGCCGTTCGCCATACTTATGAAAACTGTTAAGGGAAAAGGCGTCAGCCTTATGGAGGACAAGGCCGAATGGCACGGCAAGGCCCCCGGCGAAGACGACTACAACAGCGCTATGGCCGAGCTGGGCGCGGAGCTTGAGAGATTGGAGGCGGCGGTATAATGGGTGCGGTCGCAACAAGAGACAGTTATGGCGCGACGCTTGTGGCGCTTGGTGAAAAATACGACAATCTTGTGGTTTTGGACGCAGACCTCGCCTCCGCCACCAAGTCTGGCGTGTTCCAGAAAAAATTCCCCGAAAGGCACTTCAATTGCGGCATAGCAGAGGCCAACATGGTCGGCGTGGCCGCCGGGATGAGCACGATGGGGCTTGTTCCTTTTGTGTCTACTTTCGCGATGTTCGCGGCGGGCCGCGCCTTCGAGCAACTGCGCAATTCTGTCGGCTACCCGCGTCTTAATGTCAAAATCGGCGCCACTCACGGAGGAATATCGGTGGGAGAGGACGGCGCAAGCCACCAGTGCTGCGAGGATTTTGCGCTCATGCGCTCCATCCCCGGCATGGCTGTGCTCTCCCCCAGCGACGACATTGAAGCAAGGGCCGCCGTTGAAGCCGCGTATAAATACGACGGCCCCGTTTACCTGCGCTTTGGCCGTCTGGCTGTTCCGGTTATTCACGATGAGAATTATAAATTCGAAATCGGCAAGGGCGAGCAGCTTACAGACGGCAATGATGTCGCGATAGTCGCCACCGGCCTGATGGTCGCGGAGGCTCTGGACGCCGCAAAGCTGCTTAAGGAAAAAGGCATAAACGCGCGTGTTATAAACATCTGCACAATTAAGCCGCTGGACGAAGAGATTATTCTTAAGGCCGCCCGTGAGTGCGGAAGGCTCGTCACCGCCGAAGAACACTCCGTAATCGGCGGGCTTGGCGAGGCTGTCTGCGGCTTGCTTGCGGAAAAACTCCCCACTCCCGTAAAGCGCATTGGCGTCAACGACACGTACGGCCATTCCGGGCCGGCAAAGGTCCTGCTTGAGGAGTTCGGGCTGTGCGCCGCGAATATTGTCAGGACAGTGGAAGCTTTTAACTAAACCTGATTTATCAAGAACACCGGCGGCTGTGAAAACTGCCGCCGGTTTGGCATATAATACTTCATGGAGGTACATTATGCGAGGACTTGCATTGGAAGGCGGAGGCGCGCGAGGCGCTTATCATGTGGGCGTCGTTAAAGCGCTTTTTGAACAGGGCTGCGATTTTGACGGCTATGTCGGCACGTCTGTCGGCGCGATTAACGCCGCACTGCTGGCGCAGGGCGACTTTGACCGGGCGCTCAAGCTGTGGGAACACATCACAATGGAGCAGCTCTTTGACGACGACGCAATCCAATTGTTTTCACTGGCTGACTCTAAAAGCAAGAAGCCAAACGCGAATCTTGGAAAAGCGCTCGCCTCTTTAAGAAACAGCGGCGGAATCGGCACCGAAAAAATGAAAATCCTGCTGTCACAATATATCGACGAGGAACGGCTGCGCGGTTCTGGCAAGGACTTCGGGCTGGTGACGGTATCTTTGGGCAATATAAAGCCCCACGAGCTCATGCTGGAGGATATCCCACACGGTCAGCTTATAAGCTATATCATGGCCAGCGCGTCCTTTCCAGGCTTCCAGAGCGAAACGATTGACGAAAATGTCTTTTTGGACGGCGCCTTTTTTGACAACTGCCCCTACAGGCTTCTCAGTGAAAAGGGCTACGACGAGGTGATCGCAGTAAGGACAAACGCGCCCGGCGTATTCCACAGGGTAGATAATGAAAAAAAGGTCAGGGTCATTACAGTCAGGCAGGATCTTGGCCCGCTCATGCTATTCTCCCCGGAGAGGAGCGCCGGGAATATCACGCTCGGCTACTACGACGGCCTGCGTTTTTGCCGGAGCCTGCGAGGCCGTGAGTATTATGTGGAACCCGATGGCTTGCAGGAATTAAACTCCCGGATAATGTCGCTAAGTGATGAAACTATTCTTGAATCGGGTAAGCTTCTGGGATTTCAGGATATGCCCGCAAAACGAATGCTGTTCGAGAAGATCATTCCACGTCTGAGTATATTTTTGCGCCTCGAAAAAGACTACGATTACACCGATTTTGCCCTCGCGCTGCTGGAGCGGGCCGCAAAGAGAAGAAATATAGAGCGTTTTAACGTATACTCCTACAATGAGCTTAGCAATCTGACTAGGCAGACGCCCGTGCCGCAAAGCGAAAAACGGCGGCTTTTGCCGCTGACTATCCAAAGAAAGCCAAACAAGCGAAAAGCCGCACTAAAGCTTTTGAGTGATAATCTTTTGGAGTTATAATAGTAAAAGGACGCTTGCGCGTCCTTTTACTATTATGCCGGCAACAACCTATTTTCCCGGGAGGTCGCCCTCCAAGTATCGTGGGCACAGGTGAGCTTAACTACCGTGTTCGGGATGGGAACGGGTGGGACCT
>QMCE01000586.1_pt1 | contig 18768 bp, 18 predicted proteins | sample 1821851 | NCBI WGS metagenome assembly QMCE01 (sample SAMN09453174, study PRJNA476694) | Termite gut metagenome, whole genome shotgun sequencing project. | isolation source: worker | host: Odontotermes sp. | place: South Africa:Pretoria | collected 2016-01-28
TATGTACAGTGCGCCTACCGGGGGCGACTACCGCTCCCCTGTGGAAATGAAAGATCTGAATAATGACGGGCGAGAAGAAGCGATTGTGTTTCTGCGCGGTGAGACCTCGCATCAAATGGTGGTTTTTCTGCCGTCGGGGAATACGTATACGCCATTGACTCCCACTATCGCAAACGCTGATACCGTTCGCAGAATCGCGTTTCATGATTTCACCGGCGACGGGGAACTGGAAATCGTTGTAGGTTGGTCGTTATCCAGCCTTCGTTCCGTTTCCGTTTATACCTTGGCCGGCGATATGGTGACTGAAATTCTGAGCGAGCAATATACGGATTTTGTTGTTTATGACGAGGAAAAGAGCGAGCAATCCGCGCTTTTTATTGTCAAGATGAGAACCGTTGAGTCGAACGCGGCTGAACCAAACGCAACGAGTATAATCGGCGCTGCCGAGCTTTTCGCCTACCGCGATGAGAAAATGTCGATGCTTGCCGCAGCGGATCTGTCCACCGGAGCCGTTTCGGTATTGCGCGTCCGCACGACACCGCTCACAGACGGTAAGCCCGGTTTTTTAGTGACGTCCCAGTATAAGATTTCCGACGAGACAAACGGTGAGATCACCGACATTTTTACCTACCGTAACGACGACGGCAACAACCGGTTGGTCAACATCACACGGAACATGGAAACAGGGATCAGCAACGCGTTAGTGCGGAGCATATCGGTCACCGCCGACGACATCGACGGGGACGGGGTGCTCGATTTACCGCTTCCGCTGCCTTTGCAGAGCCATCCCGAAGCGGATGAGACCGCCTTTTATGAAATACATTGGAAAGCCTATGACTCAAACGGCGCTTCTGTTGAAACGGCACGCACGTATTATAATTTTGACAATGCCCGCAAATGGTTCCTTCTTCTGCCCGAAAAATGGCCCGAACACTATACTGTGCGCTGGAATGTCGTCTCCACATCTCAAGTAATTACCACCTTTTCCGTGCTGTTGCAAGACGGCAGCGCGATTGACTTCCTGTCGATCGATTACTTGAGCCATACGGCCGACTATCAGCCGCAGACGCAAAACCGCATCGTCCTATTGGATGAAACCCTTCTCTCAGTCACAGCCGAGCTGTTTCCCTTCAAGGGGGATCTTGCGGAATATAACATCAATCAAGAGGAATTGAGATCCATGTTCCATATGATACCAATTAGCTGGGGAGGCAGAGTATAATGGCGCGCAAACTGCTGGTGTTGGAAGACGAGGAAAATATCCGGAGTTTTGTGGTGATTAATCTGCGCCGCGCGGGATATGACGTGATTGAGGCTTCCGACGGAGAGGAAGCTCTGCGGATGGTGGAAGATAACCCCGATACCCGTCTTGCTCTGCTGGATATCATGCTGCCCGGAACTTTGGACGGTCTGGAGGTATGCCGCAGAATACGGGCGGGAAACGCGGATATTGGTATTATTATGCTTACCGCAAAAACACAGGAACTAGACAAAGTCACCGGCTTGATGTCCGGTGCCGACGATTACATCACAAAGCCCTTTTCTCCCACCGAATTGATCGCCCGCGTTGACGCATTGATCCGGCGGATTAAAGATCCCGCTTCAAAAAACGCCGTTGCTTCGGAAATACAGAGCGGCCCATTCACGTTGAATATACAGAACCGGACGCTTTCCAAAAATGGAACGCGCTTGAAACTAACACAAGTAGAGTTTAACATTGTAAAGCTCTTTTTGGAAAACCCGGATCGCGCTCTTTCGCGCGAGGAAATCCTCTCCACAGTCTGGGGAAAGGAATATTTCGGCGATGTAAAGATTGTTGACGTAAACGTGCGACGTCTGCGCATCAAGCTGGAGGATGACACCGCAAACCCCTCCTTTATCACCACAGTCTGGGGTTACGGCTATAAATGGGGAGCTTAAATCTTTGAGGAGTATCGGGAAGCGCATATGGGGGATAAGCGGGATGCAGCGGCGCTGGATCCTCAACAGTCTTGGCGTTTCCATTCTGGTTGCGGTAACAGGGCTGACCGCCTTTGCGGGCGTCGTGAATAATTACTTTACCTCTTCGATGGAAACCTCACTGGAGGCGCAGGCATCGTCCTATGCCGCTTTTATCAGCAAAAATTATGCCGACAGCTATAGTACCTTTCATCAAAATATCTTGACTTTGACGTATGATTTCCAAGAGTACGACAAATTTGAGCTGCAAGTTATCAGTGCCGGAGGCAACCTCCTCAGCTCCACCAACAGAATCAATACGGCTTCGCAAATCGCCGGCATTCAGATCAACACACCCGATGTTAAGGCCGCGCAATCTGGAACCACAAGCCGCTGGATCGGCGACGACCCCATCACCGGCGAACGCGTACTATCTGTTTCCGCTCCCTTCACCCTGCAAGCAACGCAGTCAATCGGCGGCGCCATCCGGTGTGTTACAAGTATGGAGCGCGTGAGATGGCGCGTGATACAATACATAGGCATAGGCGCTATCGTCTGTTTGGCGTTCATCCTGTTCATCGTCTCGATCAATCTGCTCTTTCTACGCGGTATTCTTGGGCCCGTACGCGAAATTAACAGTATCTCAAAACGGATCGCCGAAGGTGGTTACGGCGTAAGAATCGAGAAAACATATAGGGATGAAATGGGTGAATTGGTAGACAACATCAACCATATGTCGGTCGAAATCGGCGCCGCCGAACGGATGAAGAACGATTTCATCTCATCCGTCTCCCATGAATTGCGCACTCCCCTGACCGCCATTAACGGTTGGGGCGAAACTCTTTTAAACGCTGACATGAACGACACGGGCGAGATGCGAAAAGGGCTGCGTATCATGCTCAAGGAGACATCGCGCCTTTCCGGCATGGTTGAGGAGTTACTAGACTTTACGCGCATCGAGAACGGGCGTATGCGGCTCGATATCGGCCCAATCGACATCGCCTCCGAGCTGGAGGAAATCATTTACTTGCACATGGACGCCCTCAAACGCGACGGAATTGTTCTCACTTACACTCAACCTGACGAAACACCCGGCATCAACGGTGACCGCGCCCGCTTAAAGCAGGTATTCGTAAACATCCTCGATAATGCCGCGAAGCATGGCGGGAGCGGTAAGCGGATTGATGCAGCGCTAACCGTGGAACGGGATTGGGTCGTCATCACGGTGCGCGATTACGGCCCCGGCATTCCGGAAAGCGAACTCCCCCATGTAAAATACAAATTCTATAAGGGCAGTTCCTCCGTGCGCGGCAGCGGGATTGGACTGTCTGTCAGCGATGAAATCATGCGTTTACACGGCGGCGAATTGATTATCGAAAGCATCGAGGGCGAGGGAACGACGGTCACCCTCCGTCTGCCCCGCACGGAGGAGTAAACGCGCTTATTTAGCTGTTTTTTGGTTTTCTGTATCCTGCGATTTGAGTTTTTCGTTGATAGCTTTCGCCTCATGTCTACTGTAAAGATAAAACCCCGACCAAATCAGGAAAAAGACTACGATGGCAATCAGGACGCTTGTCATAATGATCGGCGCGGAGATGGACGGAATCCAGCCCATACCGAACGCTACAGGGAAGTAGACCCCCATTCCCACGCAAAAATGAATCATCGTCTGCTGCCAAAAACGCAACCGCTCGAAGGTATAGACGATGGAAGTCGTGCCGAAGCCTATGCCGGTAACGGTAGAAGCCAACACGTTTCTTGTAAAATACCGGAAGACTATTTCGCGCATAGGCTCGATGTCAAAGAGATCGACAATCAGGCAGATCACGATGAAGAATGACCATCCCCACAGAACGCCGTGGAATAAATATTTTAGAATCTTTTTCATATCGCACCCCCACTAAAGCCCCAGACGCTTCTTAAACTCACCGAGATACTTTCTGGAAATATACTCGGCCATGCCGTTTTTCATAATAATGTCCATCGTGCCATTGAACGACGGAGAGACATGGTCGATTCTCCGTATATTCACAATGGCCGATTTTGAAATGCGCGTAAATTCATACCCCAGTTGTTGCGTCAGCTCATGCAGTGTTTTATCGAGTGTGAAGCCCTGCGCCGATCTGTTATAAAGCCGGACGCTGCCGCCTTCCGTTCGGATCAGCTCCGCCTGCTCCGGCTCTATGACATAAGACTTATCCTCTTTCTTCGCGGTCAGTAAACGTACGGAAGAACTTGCCGCTTCGAGGGTTTTGACAAGCACACTGATCTCCTCTGTCAGTTTTGGGATATGAAGGACGGCATTCGCCTCCGCCAAACTCGGATCAATTTTGATTTCAACCCTCACGCAACCGCCCCCTTCACAAGACAGTATACCACAAAACGGGCGATAGCGCATGTATTTCACCCGCCCATCACGGCGTCTTACCCGCCGATTTGCGCATTTTAAGCACATCGGCGGGACACTGCGCGGTTAAAACGGTAAACTGGGAGCGTGAAGGAGGGGTACGATGCTTGCAGCCGTTAAAGAGCTGACCGTCCGATACGGCGGGAATACGGCGGTGGATAACGTTTCCTTTGAGGTTTGCGAAGGAGAGATACTGGCGGTTATCGGACCGAACGGCTCCGGTAAAACATCGGCGGTGGAATGCTTGGAGGGACTGCGGAAGCCGTCGGTCGGTTCGGTTGCGGTGTTTGGGTTAGACCCGCTCATTTATCGTAAGGAAATCTACAAAAAACTCGGCGTTCAGCTTCAAGATGTATCTTATCCTGAAAAAATAAAGGTGGAGGAACTGTGCGCTTGGTTTGCCTCGTTTTATGAGGCTCCCGCGAGCTATCAAAAACTGCTGGAGCAACTGGATCTCGCGGATAAGCGCAAACGGTACGTCAGCAAGTTATCCGGAGGCGAAAAGCAGCGGCTGTCCATTCTGCTGGCACTGCTTCCCCGGCCAAAGCTGCTGATTCTGGACGAATTGACAACCGGGCTTGACCCCGAGGTGCGCCGGAACCTATGGGAGAGCTTAAAAGACATCCGCGACGCGGGTACAAGCGTCTTGCTCGTTTCCCACTACATGGATGAAGTTGAAGCGGTCGCGGACAGACTTATTTTCATGCTTCGCGGGAAAGTCCTGTATACGGGAACCCTCGGCGGATTTCGGGAGTACGCCCGCGGCGCACTGCCGCCGGAGCACTGGAACCCCAATATGTCGCTAGAGGAACTGTATCTGGCGTTTGTACCGAAGAAAACACGTATAACGATGGAGGGGATTGTATGAGAGCGGTGCTGAAAACAGTACGGATGGAAACACGCCTATACCTTCGTGGATTTTTTGGGCCCTTCTTCTCGCTCTTGTTCCCGGTTATCCTACTCTTTTTGTTCGGCAGTATCTACGGAAACGAACCGGCGGAGCTTTTTGGCGGGCGCGGTACGATGGACGTGAGCGTTCCGGCCTACTTGGGGATGGTAATCGCGGTGGGCGGCATTATGACGCTGCCGCTGGGATTGACCGAATATCAAGCGAACCGGGCGTATAAACGCTTCGACGCGACGCCGCTTGGGAAAGTTAATTTGGTGTTTGCGCAGGTCTTTGTCTATTTTGTTGCCTGCGTCTTCAGTTCGCTGGTTTTGGTTGCCGTGGGTAAAATTTTTTACGGGATTCGTATTGACGGCGATTGGATTGTGATTGTGCCGGTGTTCCTGCTGTCGCTTGCCGGTATTTTCTCGCTCGGTTTTTTGATTACCGCGCTGTTCAAGAATACAAAACTCGCGCAGCTTGTAAGCTACCTTTTGTATTTTTTGATGCTGTTCACCTCCGGCGCGACCATGCCCGCGGAATTGTTCCCCGCTAACATCCGCGCGTTTACAAAGATCCTGCCGCTGACCCACGCAGTCACTGTTTTGAAAGCCGCTTTTTTGGGCGAATCTTTGACTGGTACGGGAGGCTCGATCGCTTTACTCACAATTGTTACGCTCGTTTGTGCGGCGGCGGGAGTATTTTTATACCGGCATAGAAAATGGGCGTAGATGCGGCTAGAGTTCTATTGCCCCAGCGCTTTCTTCGCGAATCTTTTCATCCTCGACAGAAGCGACGGTTTGCACCATTGTTTTACCAAAGCATCGAAATTCTCCGCCGTCACCGCTTTTAGAAATTCATCCCGTTTTGGATGCGGTTTTACAGGCCCCACCAGCACTTGGTTCGCCGCCGCGATTGTTTGAAAGTTGGATTTCTCCGCGCGGATTTGATCTTTTATTGTTTCAAAGAGCGCCTCCCCCTTCGGGGTGTGGAGCAATACAACAGATGTTCCCTTGTCGCCGCCGTTTGGAAGAACGCCGCCCCAGTCGTCGCCCAGTGTAATGTCGGCCTTTTTCGCGCCAGTATTGAACTTGCACTGATGGCACGCTTTCCGAAGGCACAGATTCGCGCCGTAAGCTCGCAGAAACAGATCATCCGCATGGTTTTTGCGGTAGATTTTGCCATCTGGGAAGGTCAGGCGGATAGAGTAGCACCGCCAGCCTTCGGTTTTATCGCGGAAGGACGCCGACACCGGCGGCACCGGAAACCGTCCGATATATGCGTCCCACGCTTTCCGCTCCGGCACGCCGTGGCATATTAAGTCCACCGTCGTCAGGTTGGGGTCGTCTTCCATTGCCGCAAGAGCCGCAATTTGACAGGGCGTCCCGCTGAACAGCATGGGTACGCCCTGCGAAAGCAGTACTTTTACCTGTTGTAGAGTATCCTCTAAATTGCTTTGGAGATATTTTGAGCCGCGCAGAGGCGCGAGTTCTTCTTCTGTCCGTGCGCAGATATGGCGGCATTCCCCTTCAACGAACGCCGCACCGAAAACCGCTCCGCCGCGAGACAGAACTGAGCGCGCCAAATGCGTGAACACCCCACCCGACGAACTTTCGCGCAGCAACGGCTCGTCAAGGCTTTGGCAGACATAAACCATAAGTCGCCTCCTTATTATGTCACAGATACTTCCGCAAAATTTCCCCGGCGTCGCGGGCGCGTCCGATGAAATCGGGCAGGACGTTATGAAGGTGCTTCCGCAGTTCGTCTTCCCGCCTCATAAGACCCTTGAAGGCATCCACAAGGGTTTTCGCGGACGTCAGTTCTTTCGCGGGTAAAACCAGCCCTTCCTCGCTCCCGAACAGATCGCGGGCGATTCCACGCGCCTTAACAGAGTAGCCCAGTACCAATGCCGGCACGCCGGACGAATACGCCGCGATGGAAGCGTGCGTCCGTGCCGCGACCAGCAAACGGCAGTGCGAAATGATGTACTTCAACTCCCTCGCGCCGTTGGAAGGATCTATCGTAACAACGCGCCCGGGAAACGCTTCAGCCAAACGCGTTAAGACACGCATATCGCTTCCCGGCTCCCCGACGACGTGCGGGATCAGCGCGACCCTATAAGGTGTGTTGTCCAGAATATAGGCAATCAGCTCCCGGAATGCCTCCAGCGTCACGCCGGGGGCTTTTTCGTACCGCGTCACCAGCGGCGAGACATTGATTCCGATCATATTGCCGTCCAGAAAGCCTTCGGGCAGCGGCACCTCCTCCGGCGAAAGGGTAAACGCCGGATCGGGCGCGAGGGTGACCTGCGCGCCAGCCTCCTTCAGCGCGTAGTAGGTAATGCTCTCCCGCGCCGTAATACTTGTCAGCGCGTTCAGGTCGGCGCGCATCGCCTTATCCAGCGCGCCCGGCTCGACCGACGCCCCCCACAGCACGACAGATTTGCCCGCCTTCCGCGCCTCTTTGTTCAACGCCATCAGCCAATAGGGTTTACCGTAGCAGTAATTGTCACCGCCGATGGAGACAAACAGGTCGCAGTCACGCACCGCCCGTCTCTGCTCCCCCAGCACAAACGGCAGAGACAAGTCGGTTTTCACCGCCCTGCGGGACACCGTGCCGAGCAGCCACAGTGGATTCGGCTTCATTGCAGGACCGTTGTAGATGATTCTGTCGATGTTCCCGCCGAACACGGCTTTGTCATCCTCCGGCGTCGTGGAACCGATCGTGATCTTCGCCTCCCCCAGCATCGCCGCCGTGGTGCGCACCAGCGCCTCGCAGCCCCGGTTTTGCGCACCGCCGTGCCCCATCAGTACCGCCCGCATAACAAGCCTCCTTGCAAAGTCTGAATGATTATGATATACTGCCCGTCATGGACAGAAAAACGTCGCTTATAAAGAACATATTGATTTTCGGCGTGGGAACGTCGCTCTCCAAACTGATGAGTATCCTGCTCGTCGGGATGTACACCGTGTACATCCGCGCGGGGGATATGGGGTACTACGATACGTTGATCAATGTCATATCGATGGTGACGCCGCTCATCTCGCTTCAAATCACCGACGCGCTCTACCGCCACATGCTCGCGGCGAAAGACGGCTCCGAGGCCGGGCGCGTTTTGACAAACTGCTTTGCCGTGCTGTTTGGCGGAGTGGTCTTTTCTACGGGTTCTTTGACCGTTATCAACGGTCTTTCGGATATCCGTCTCGGCTGGTACCTTCCGGCTTACATCGCAACCTCGATCACCTTTTTGTTTTGCCAGCAAACCGCCCGCGGATTGCAAAAAAACACCGTCTATGCCGTCTCCGGCATTGTTTACACCGGCGTGATGCTGGCCGCGAACATCGTTCTGATCGCCGTGTTCAAGATGGGGATCGAGGCGCTGCTGATTTCAACGATGATCGCCGATGTCATCGGTATCATCTTCATCGAGGTTACGGTCGGCGTCTTCCGGCGTCTGCGCCCCTCCCTGCTCTCCGGCAAAGAGGTAAAGGAGATGCTGCGCTACAGCATCCCGATGCTGCCGAACGTCGTTACTTGGTGGTTATTGATGGTGTTCAACCGTTTCGCCATTCAGCATTACGCGGGATGGGACGCCAACGGTCTGTTCGCGGTGGCGTCTAAGTTACCCGCCCTGCTGATGACGCTGTACGGCGTCTTTACCCTCGCTTGGCAGGAGAACGCCATTTTTGCCTATGAATCGCAGGATCGGAACGAATATTATACCAAAACTTTCCGTATGTATACCCGCTTGCTCACCGGCGCGATCCTGCTGGTGCTGCCGGTCACGCGCTATATCGTCGGGGTGCTGCTTGCGGACGAGTATCAAGGCGCGTGGGAACTGATCCCTTTTCTGTATCTCGGCAGTATGGCGCAGACCTTCGCGAACTTTTTTAACACCGTTTATATGGGCGCGAAGCGCACCATCGGCGCGTTCGTAACGATGGTGGTCGGCGTCGCGGGAGGGATGGCCGTTTGCCTGCTGCTTATCCCCTACATCGGAGCACAGGCGGCGGCGCTCGCGCATATGACGGCATTTATGCTGGCGTGGCTGCTGCGCGTGTTCCATACACGCAAATACGCGCATATCGGCTTGGAATGGCCAGTTTTAATTTTTATGACACTGCTGTCGGGAGGTTATGTTTACTGCTACTTCCTTGCGAATCCGCTAGCGGACATACTATTGTTCGCCGCCGCGATTCCGCTGTTTATTTTGATTAACAAGGATCTGATAGTTCTAATGTTTCACATGGCGCGGGACTTTCTTCGGCGGAAAAGGTGAACTCGCCGTATAAAATCATCAGCACGAAGTAGAATCCGCCTGTCACGCTAAAATACACATGACCCGCGATAAAAGCGTAACCAAATGTCAACACCAAAGCCAATAATATGCTCAGCCTGTGCAACCCCTTTCCCGGCGAACGCAACAATCCGAGCATCCGGTGCGCGAAGGGGAACATCATCACAACCAATCCGAAAATCCCATAGTAGAATAGCATCTCAAAAAGATCCATCTCAATGATATGCGATTGTGTCCCGCGTCCGATACCGAACAGAATGGTACGGACATCAGCAGCCCAGCTCTCCCCCGCTTTGCGCAGGTAAAACTCCCGTCCGCTCAGCAAAACGCGCAAGATCGGATGGGAATTTTGCCAAGCCCAGCGCTGCTCGTCATCTTCTAAATAATTGAAAGAGTCCTCCGTCCGCTCTTCTTCTACGATGTTCCCAAGCCTTGAAATCGAGGAAAACACCGTTTGCGCCATGCCAAACAGCGACAGCACGATAAACAGAGCAAGCGAGAGCGCGACCAAATGCCAGCAGCGGCGGCTAACCGCGCGATCTTTTGTTTTTCTAGCATGTATAAGTTGATAGGCAAGAACAAATATAGCTCCGGCGGCAAGCGCTACAAAAGCCGTCTTGGTACCGACCAGCAGCAGCGCGTTCATCACAGCCGCCGGGGCGATTAATCTTGGCCAGTTTTTTCTGTCTTTAAATCCCCCGGCGGAAAAGAAATCTGAAAGCATCACCGGGAGCAGAAGCATCAAAATCGCCACCGCTTCATTGGCTGCGTAATAGAATCCGCTCGACCCGCGGATTCCAAAACGGTCGGCGGAGGCAAAAAAACCAAGCCGTATCGGCAGAACGGACGACAAAACATAGCAGCCGATGATCGACCCCGCCATTAGCAGCGCCGTCCATGTGAAGATACGCCGCAGCAAGCGTCCCGCTTCCTCTCGGCTGAATGAGGTATTCAACAGGCGGGTGAATACGGCGAGAACCGCGATATTGAACGCAAAGCGCGCGATATACTGCGCATCCGCAAAGAATTCGTAGCGATCCCCCAAGAATATCTCGCAGGTAACACTTAACAATCCCACCAGTGCCAACAGCAACAACCATAGAATTTGCTTGATTTCCCGATTCAACAGAATATACCAGCCCATAACGAGCAGTAACGCCATCCGCAATAGAAGAGTCGGCGTAAGCGACACCATCCAACCGGGCTGCGCCACACCCAGCACCCGGACGGCGTATAAGTACATACCGTTAAATATGTCAAGGATTGGGTTTGCAAATAAGTACAGCACAAAAAGCCGCTCCAGCCCTTTATTCCAACGTTCGCTGTTTTGCATCGCAAACCTCCGAAATAATCCCTGTTCTTTCATAGTATCATAGCACAGCTTCCGGTTTTATGTCAAGTGTATTCCATTATTTCCCGACGCGGGATGTTCCGGATTCATGAGGCGCGATAGATTCGCCAGTAAAAACGGTATTTATGTGTTTTGAAAAACATTGGACGGAAAGGGAAAATGTGCTATAATAATTACGAGTAAAACGATACTGATTCCATATTTAGAATATATGTTCTATTATAAAGTGTGAGGGGATCATGAAAATGAAGAAAATCACGTTTATGTGCCTTTGTATGTCCGTTATACTGGCTTCTTGCGGCAACTCTCCGTCAGAGCAAACGCCGCAGCCGTCACCGTCGCCGGTGTTTGAGTCACCCATGCCTGCCCCATCTCCGTCTCCGGAGATTTACGATGAACATGAAGCGAAGATTTTACGAATTATGGCGGCGGGGAAGGCATTTATAAAAGAACTGCAAAACGGAACCGTTCCGTCCAATATGGCAGAAGGGCATGAAGGTAACGCTCCGGAAATCATAGGGCGCTTTTTTGATGTAAACGCCTTGTATGTGTCGGGAGCGTATATTGATCCGCATTATCCGGACGGCGGTTTTTGCTTCGTTTCGGCGACGGATGAGTTGGGGTTGGTTCGATCCTTTGATATCCTCTTTCAAACGGTTAACGGAAAGCCGATGCAGTGGTTTTGCAACTTGGTTAGTTATGCGGATCAAAGTGACCGCAACGTGCGGATTTATCTGGACTACTTAGAAGACGGTAACGCGGACGGCCTTGCGCAATGGAGGAGCATAGACATCTCGCCGAGTGAAGAAATGATTGCTTCGGCAAACAACGCGTTAGCTTATTACCAAGACTTTTACGACCTTTCCGAATTAACTGTTCGGGAGGATGTCGGGTTTAAATGCACATTGGTATATGACGGCTCATATAACGCGCATGTGGAAGGCTTTCAATACAGCGTCAACGATGCGAACGGCACTACATTCCAAGTGAGAACGCGTTTTGGCGACGGATTTTGCTACCCGATTTTGGATTATCGGGGCTAGAGCAATTTTACCGCCTGTCAGCTCATCTTGATAATTTCCCTCCGCAGCCGCGAGATAATTTTTTTCTCCAGCCGCGATATATACGATTGTGAAATCCCCATCATGTCGGCGACTTCCTTCTGTGTTTTTTCCGTTACCCCGTCCAATCCGAAGCGCATCGTTATAATCTCCTTCTCCCGCTCATTGAGGCGGGAGATTGCTTTTCGCAGCATTTCACGGTCGGCGTCGTCCTCAACGGGGCGCTGTACGCTGTCCGGTTCGGTGCCGAGGATGTCGGAAAGCAGCAATTCGTTTCCGTCCCAATCAGTATTCAGCGGTTCGTCGAAGCTGATTTCACCGCGCTGCGAGGACGTTTTGCGCAAAAACATCAGGATTTCATTCTCAATACATCGCGAAGCATAGGTTGCGAGCTTGATATTGCGGTCAAATTTGAACGTGTTGATCGCCTTAATCAACCCGATGGTACCGATTGAAATCAAATCCTCCACATAGATGCCGGTATTCTCAAACCGCCGTGCGATGTAGACCACCAGCCGAAGGTTGCGTTCTATCAAAACGCTCCGCGCGCTCTGCTGACCCTCGCTGAATTTGCGTAAAAGGACGCTCTCCTCATCCGAAGTGAGCGGCGGCGGCAGCGTGTCCGATCCGCATATGTACATGATTTTGCCGGGACGCGAAACTCCCAGACGTGCTAAAAATTTGTGGAGCGCAATATACAACCGTAAACGCATTCTCTTCATAAATAACCTCTCCTAACCCTCAACGGAAATAAGTCCTTCGATTCCGGCATCGGCGGACAGCGGTGTGGGCGACAGACCGATATAGCAGTTCTTCAACTTCCGAAGCCGCGTCCCCCCCCGCACTTCCGCACTGTCGGGACGGAAAGCCAGAAGGAATCCGCAGTCCGTCCCTACGGCGCGGTAGGGAATCAATCGAAACCGCGCTTCCGAAAGCAATGTTAAAAGCCCGGCCGGGTCGTTCAGCAACTCCGGCGTAATCAGCGCCGCCTGTTTTGGCGGGAGCAGCGGCAACGCCGCTTCGCGATCGAGGATAATCACCTCAGAGCCGCTTACCGGTTCTATCAGGGTATGCCCGCTGTCGCGAAGTACCTTTACGCATATCTGCCGGTCGCCCCAGCAAGCACACAGTTCCGCGGTCTCTTTTACGCCGTGACGCCCCATATAGCGAAAAACCAGCGTCAATACGCCGTAGCTCAGTCCGGCTGTCAGGAAGAGCGTCTTAAAGTCAATCGGCACATACGGTGTCCCTCCCGTGTCTGGGACGCCGGCAATCAGTCCAATCGCAAGTACCGCGCCGCCAAGCAAAAACGAACCCGCCACAAAGGTTACGCCAAGCCGTACCATTTTTGAGATTTTACGCCCTCCGAACGCAATCAGCGCCATTAGGATACAAGACGTTGCTTTCCAAAACAACCCACCCAAAAAATCCAGTCCCGGCAACCACACCGAAACGGCATACGCCGCGCCGAACAGAGCGGCCAGCGCAAGACGCAGGCGGCGGAACGGCGTTCCGTTAACCCGCGCCGATACCAGCAGAAGCAGGTAATTGATGATAAAATTCAACAGCGCGAGGGAGTCTATGTACACAACCATAATCGGCCTCCATTGACAACATCAATCCGTCAGGCTTTTGGGGTGGTCTTCCCTGACCGTCCGCCGCTTCCCCTTCAAAGTGAAATGCCCGTTGTCCACATCCTTATTATAGCCAAGCCTGTATGTCATTTTCTGTCAAACAGGGAAGGCTGTACATATCTTCCTTTTTTTCAGCAGATACTAGGAGCCAGAACCAGAATCAAAAGGAGGAAGCATCATGACGACAAAAGAATTGACGGCGCTTCAAGGTCAAATTGCGGACGAGCGTGTGGTTACGAAAAAATACCGTACCATGGCCCGGCAATGCTCTGATCCCGAAATTCGCCAGAAACTTGAAAACATCGCGACCCGTCATCAACGGCATTTTGACACACTGATGTCCCACTTAAAAACCTAAGGAGGAACCTCTTATGAGCGAACCTACGCAAGGCTACCTCGGCGATAAGGAAATGCTTTCCGACCTGCTCGCCACCCAAAAACACATTACGAACAATTACAACATCTGCGCCGGCGAGTGCAAATGTATTGAGCTTCGCGATACTTTCTTAAATATCCTGAAAGATGAACACAACATCCAAAGCGAAATATTCGATGAGTCTTTCTCACGCGGCTGGTATCCGGTCAAAGAAGCGCCCGCTTCCGAAATCAGCGCCGCAAGAACCATGCTGATGCAATAAATAACCGCTGGCAGCGTAAAACAGCAAAGGGGCCGCACCTTTTGGGCGCGACCCCTTTGCCGACGCATCCTGTCATTCCCCGTTCGCAGATGCATTCGCTTAATGAGCATAGCACGGAAGTTTTAGATTTGCAATAGATATTTGAAAAACACTATAATATGGATTTTCGCCCTTAATTTAACCTCTTTTCGCGGGAAATGTAAGGATGGCCGACGTTCCTTTTCCCGGTTCGCTCACGATTTCCGCATGACCGCCGCAACCTTCCATAACGCTTTTCACAATATATAACCCCAAGCCGCTTTCCCCTTCGTTCGCGTTCCGTGCCTGCGACCCTTTGTAAAATCGTTCAAAGACATGGGGCAGATGCGCCGCTTCGATACCGCAGCCGGTATCGGCGATTGTGACGATCGCATTCGATCCCTCTTTATGTGCGGTGATTGTTATGCCGCCGCTTTCCGTATATCGCACGGCGTTATAAATTATATTGTCAAAAACGCTCCATATTTTTTGCGGATCGGTTGATATGACTATATCATCCGTAGCTTCGATGTAAAGAGAAAGACCGTGATCTTCAATATATTCGTTGTATTTCTCATTCGCTTTGGCCAGCAGCGGGAGCAGAGCCTCCCATTTCGGCTTAAATAGTTCTTGCCCGGTTTCAATCCGGCTTACCTCAAGCAGATTCTGTATAAGCCTTTGCAGATCAAGGTTTTTTTGATATGCCATGCGCACATGGCGTTGATAGGCCGCGTCGCTTCGGGTCTCGGCCAAAGAAGTCAGCGCTTCAAGATTCAAACTCATAACGGCCAGCGGCGTTTTAAGGTCGTGGGAGATGTTGGACACCAGATCTTCCATGGCGTTGTTCGCGCGCTGCAGGTTATCGGTTCGCTCATCCACAATCCGCTCAAGGTTTTCGTTGGTGTCTTCGACAAATTTGAAGGCGTCGGCGTATTTTTTCGAGAGAAGCATACCATGGGACATAACCATAAAAAGCACAGAAGAAAAACCTGGCATCAAATATGTGCCCGGATCAATGAATATCCAAAATACGCCCAAAAAAATATATAAGATATAGGATAAGAAGTAGAGTCTGATCCATTTGCTCTCTTTCAGGGAGGGGGATTTTACAAACAGCGCGATCATGAACACACATACAAGAAGGATGATTGTATAGGTGACTTTCTCGTAATATGCGGATTGGATCGGCGCGAGCAGGCAGTAACCCATCCCTGAGATTGCGTATATAGTTAAAGCCTTTTTATGCGCGCGAAACACGTCCGGCCGAAAGTGATATAACCCCAGTAGACAAGTAATGAAATGGCTGGAAAAAGCCACCGAACCCCTGACCTTCAAGAGCAGATTCCCGTAAGGAATCCATTTGAAAATATCGTTTAACCCGTTGCGCGTCACCAACGTGTGCGCAATGTACATGACGCATAATAACGCAAAGAAAAGATAGTCCTTATCGCGTCTGCGAAAAATATAAAACATCAAATGGTTCAGCGCCGTAAACAAAATGCCGCCCATAGCGACCAGATATATTCCGCGAGTACGTAAAAAATGCGTATCAAATGAAATGACTTCATAAACGCCTTCTTGGTTCGGCGGCAGAGACATGAATATCAACAAGAGAGAGGATATGCCAAATATCGCGAAAGTCGGTATGACTGGCAGCAGTTTCTTCAATCCGTCTCCTCCTGTTTAGGCGGCGTCAAGCGGTAACCGGCGCCATAGGAATTTTCAATCGTACCGATCAAGGTCTCCGCAAATTCTATCTTTCGCCGCAACTTAAGGATTACAACCGGCACATTACCGCTCTCCGCGTCACTATGCCATATTCGGCTCAGTATTTCCTCTTTGGAAAATACATTCCTCGGATTCTCATAAAACAACAGAAACATATTAAATTCCCGCTCAGACAAAAGCACATTTTTACCCATCGCGTGAATGATTTTGTTTTCTTTATCAATATAAAAATCCCCATGCGGAGCCTCATAACTGTTGCGTCTGCGGAGTATCGCATTTATGCGCGCCGCGAGTTCTTTTAAGCTGTAAGGTTTTGTCATGTAGTCGTCGCCGCCGGAGGTAAGCCCTTTTACCTTATCATCGGTTTCTTCAAGGCAGGATAAAAACAATATCGGCGTGTTGGTAATGGTGCGGGCGGCTTTGCAGATCGAAAATCCGTCCAGATCAGGCAGAAGGACATCCAGTACAATGCAGTCATATGTATTTTTGCTAAGGTAAGAGAGCGCCGTGATTCCCGTTTCGGCGCAGGTCACGTCAAATCCTTGCCTTATGAGGTAATCCTGATTGGCTGATAAAATTTCCGCATTATCGTCTACGATTAGAATTTTGGACATTGACATATTCTCCCTATACAATATAGCATGGCACACTCATGAAAACCGCCGACAAGACGCACGTACACAGAAAGATTCAGCGCGTTTTATCTCATCATAATCCACAATACCATCGGGAACACAAACAGAAGCAACCCAACTGACAATGCCAGCACAGTTCCAAACCGGCTCAACGCGTAAACACAAACGCAAACCGCATAGGCAGCCAGCAGACGAATCAAATAGAAACCCGCGAGCAATAACCATAACGGCTGTGTACTCCCTGAAAAGTCGGGAATGGAATAAGAAGCGGCATTCGGCATATTCAAACCGAAATTGCCGAGTACACGCCAAAGCGCGGGCAGATAGGCGATGATAAATATCAACGTCGCCGCGCCGAATACGGTCAGCAGTTTCATTCGGGTCAACGCGCCGTGACCGCGCTTCGTCGCGCGAACCACCGACCCAAACACTTGCTCGCGCACTTGAACCGTTATCAGCAGCAACCCTAACGACAGTATCAGCGCGTTAATCAGGTTTTCGCCGTTGTCGGGCGTTCCGGTCACGGTCAGCCATCCGGTATCATACACTAATTCCGATCCCGGCTGCGTCTCCAAGTAACGCAAACGCTCAGCCACTCTGTTAGCGGCGCTCATCCACGGGCCGGACGCTCCGGAGAGCCGTGACAATTCGGTTTCGAGCCATTCGCTTCTCTGTTCATTCGGCAGCGTTTGGAGGTGTTCGATAATAGAGCGGTATTCGCCTTCTTCCGGCAGCAGCCTCGGACGTATCAGCTCCGCTCTGAGGACTTGGAAGACGATCAGGCAGGCGAATACAATCCATACGCGTGACCCGATGTAAAGCCTCCAGTTTTCGTGCGTAAACAGCCGAACGCTTTTGATTCGCGGCTTATGAAGCCGTTGCGTTATCCGGGAGGATTTTGGGCTTGAACTATATGTTTTACGCCCGCCTGAATGTCTGAGGTACAGCATTACGAATATGAGCAAGATCACGGCTATTACAAGCGCGATGGTAAACCCTAGTATTTGAACCGGTTTGCCGAAGATGTTCAAGTTGATATAGTCCGTGAGCAGACTTCCGGGCGACAACAGCGTGTAGGGATTGACATACTTAAATACGTTCATGTACGAATATGGCGTAATCACGGTGTTAAGCAGAGCGCCGACGCCCAGCAGCGCGGCGGCCGAAAAGAAAACCGTAACCGTGTTTGCCGCTTTCCGGCAAATGAGCAGCAACAGCAGCCCCCAAAACAGGTACATCATACAGCGCAGGGCAAAAACGCTGGCAAGCGTCTCTCCGGCGGAGAGAATAAACGGCGCGGAAGTCTCAACGGACTGTATCGGGCGGCTCAAGTCGCCCAACCCGTAATATAGTCCCGCGGTTACGATGTTCGCGAGCGTTAGGATCAGCGAGAGGACGACGGCGAAACCCATCGAAACGATCACTTTAGAGGAAAGCAGCGGCTTTCGCCCAAGCATGGTTGAGTTGACGAGGATAATAGAAGGCTTCTCGCTCATAACCAACGCGGAGGCAAAGAGAATTAATCCCAACAGTCCGAGCCAATCAACGCCGAATCCGTTTATCACCATATCCATACCGAGAGGCTCGTCCCAAACGGGCGTAACCGAATAGAGCTTCTCGTAATCAACGGCGGTTTTCTCGATATTGCGGCGAGAGAAACCCTCTTCGGTCGCGAAGATCGAGCCGGAGGATAGGTTCTCCGCCGTTTCCATCACGGAATCCAAATACCCGGTATAGTTCAGGGCGTTATCCCTGTCAGTGATAAAGATCGCGTAAAGAGCCAGTTCCGACATCGGGTGTCCCGTGTATTGATCTAGCTCCCATTCCTCGTAAGCTATGTCTGCGGTTTCGGTTGTCGAAACGTAGTATGTGCGATCCACATGGTTTCTCAGGGCGGCGTACCGCCGCGTGATCGTGTCGCCCGGTGCCGGATCGTTGTCAAGCTCATTACGCAGCGCTTGATACGCAGATGGCGGGAATAAGACGTATCCGTTCACGTCGGTAAAACGGCGCTGTTCGCCGAGCAGCAGAAGCGCCGCGCTCGCCAGCGCAAGGATGAAGGGTAGAATGAAAAACAGGCGCACCCGGCGGATTTCGGCGAACAGAACCCGGCAATATGCCCTCATTCCGCTTCACCGAACAGATGCAGATACATATCCTCAAGAGAGGGTGAAA
>QMCE01000848.1_pt1 | contig 18763 bp, 16 predicted proteins | sample 1821851 | NCBI WGS metagenome assembly QMCE01 (sample SAMN09453174, study PRJNA476694) | Termite gut metagenome, whole genome shotgun sequencing project. | isolation source: worker | host: Odontotermes sp. | place: South Africa:Pretoria | collected 2016-01-28
TACGGCATGTTTTTTCCCGCGCGCAATCGCCTGCCGCTCGAACGATCCGTTTATGTCATTATGCAAACAGAAGTTAGAGGCGAGTGAGTGCGGCAGGCAGACTTGACCAAAGGTTCATTTTCACCGCGTTTCCAGTATACGTCCATGTCACGTTTATCGACGGGTATACCCGGTTTGGACGAACGGCTCGGCGGCGGTTTGTTGCCGGGGACAATGACCGTGCTGGTCGGCTCTTCCGGGATCGGTAAGACGCAGTTCGGAATCCAGTTCGCCCACGCCGGGCTCGTGCAGGAAAAACGCCGGGGCGTGATTTTCGACATGGCTGCACGGATCGATCCGCAGGGGCATGACGCTTATGCGAGGCGGATCGCCGGTTGGACTCTGCGCCGCGAGGAATCGGAAAAGACGCTCGATTACGATACGATTTTCGACCAATCCGTCGAATGGGGCGATTATTTCCAGGCCCTCGCGAAAAAAGGATGTCGCATGACCCGACGGGACGTCGATTTCGATACGTGGCACGATTGGCAGGCGGAACTTTCCAAGCATCTCGATACGACGATCGCTTTCTTCTTCACCCATTTCGTGCGCGGCGTTTGCCGAGTCGTCGTCGACGGCATCGAACCGGTTCGGCGGCAGGGCGAGTCGATCCAGTTCGAATTGCTCGAATATGTCTATCACCAGATACTGCAAAAGGATCCGCAGTGGCTGGCGAGGGACTTGTTCCGCCAGTTTTACCGGAAAAACGAGGCTGCAATCGCCGCGAACCCGTATGACCGGAACAAGATCGGGTGCCTGGTTCTTTACACGACATCGGAAACCTCGCTCGACGCGATGATCGAAAAACCGCTCGACGAGGGCGACCTGCTTGCCGGGGCCAATACGATCATCTACATGGGAAAGATTCGCGACGGGGTCAGGTTTCACCGCGCCCTGTACGTTTCAAAACACCGCGGCAGCGTCTGTCCCGATGAAATCATGCCGTACGAAATCGACGACCACGGCCTGAGAATGAGCGAATTCATTTCTTCGTAATCGAGCCGGATCTTAGCAGACGATGGGGTCGACTATCGATCCAAAAATCCAAACAGACCTGAGAAGATGAGCATAACGATCCAGTGTTTACACACTACGGATGAGAGACACTTATTTCACCTCCTCGAACTCAACATCGGTAACGTTGCCATCACCGTCGGTAGCACTACCGCCACCTGACGCGGCTCCTGCTTCGGGGCCTGCCGACGATGCCTGCTGTGCCGAGTAGATATCCTGCGATGCCGCCTGCCATGCGTCGTTCAGCTCTTTCGAGTAAGTGTCCACATCGGCGAGATTACCTGCCTTGTGCGCCTCCTTGAGTTTCTCGAGAGCGCTCTCTATGGTCGCTTTCTTGTCTGCGGGCACCTTATCGCCATACTCGCCAAGCTGTTTTTCAGTACTGAATATCATCGAATCGGCCGCATTGAGTTTGTCTACGCGCTCGCGTTCCTCCTTGTCCTTGTCCTCGTTGGCCTTCGCCTCGTCGCGCATACGCTGGATCTCGGCGTCGGTAAGGCCCGACGATGCCTCTATGCGGATGTTCTGCTCCTTGCCCGTACCTTTATCCTTGGCTGAGACGTTGAGGATGCCGTTGGCGTCGATATCGAACGTCACCTCGATCTGCGGTACCCCGCGCGGTGCCGACGGGATGCCGTCGAGATGGAAGCGCCCTATCGTCTTATTGTCGCGCGCCATGGGGCGCTCGCCCTGCAAAATATGTATCTCTACCGAGGGCTGGTTGTCGGCTGCCGTCGAGAATGTCTCGCTCTTGCGCGTGGGGATCGTGGTATTGGCGTCGATCAGTCGCGTGAAGACCCCGCCCAACGTCTCGATACCGAGCGAGAGGGGCGTAACGTCGAGCAGCAGCACGTCCTTGACATCGCCTGCCAGCACCCCTCCTTGGATAGCGGCACCTACGGCCACCACCTCATCGGGATTCACACCCTTGCTCGGGGCCTTGCCGAATAGCTCTTCGACCATCTTTTGGATCGCCGGAATACGCGTAGACCCGCCCACGAGAATCACCTCGTCGATCTGGCTTGCGGTCAAACCCGCATCTTTCAACGCCTTCTTACATGGCTCGGCAGTGGCCCTGATCAGCTTGTCCGACAACTGCTCGAACTTCGAGCGCGACAGTTTCATCACCAAGTGCTGCGGGATACCATCCACGGGCATGATATAGGGCAGGTTGATCTCGGTCTCGGTGCTCGACGAGAGCTCGATCTTGGCCTTCTCGGCAGCCTCCTTGAGGCGCTGCAATGCCATTGGGTCCTTACGCAGGTCGATATTATGCTTGCTTTGGAACTCCTCGGCCATCCAATCGATAATCACGTGGTCGAAGTCGTCACCTCCCAAGTGTGTGTCGCCATTGGTCGACTTCACCTCGAACACGCCGTCGCCCAACTCGAGGATCGAGATATCGAACGTACCGCCGCCGAGGTCGAACACGGCGATCTTCATGTCCTTCTTCGAATTCTTGTCGAGACCGTAAGCCAGTGCGGCTGCCGTGGGCTCGTTGATTATGCGGCTCACCTTGAGGCCGGCGATCTCACCCGCCTCCTTGGTTGCCTGGCGCTGCGAGTCGGAGAAGTATGCCGGCACGGTGATCACAGCCTCGGTGACCGTGGTTCCGAGGAAATCCTCGGCCGTTTTCTTCATTTTTTGCAGGATGATCGCCGAGATCTCCTGCGGGGTGTACAGTCGCCCGTCGATGTCGACACGCGGGGTGTTGTTGTCGCCCTTGACCACCTTGTACGACACACGCCCGATCTCGTTCTTCACCTGATCGTATGTCTCGCCCATGAATCTCTTGATCGACGACACCGTGTTCTGCGGATTGGTGATGGCCTGACGCTTGGCCGGCTCGCCGACTTTGCGCTCTCCTTCGGCCGTAAATGCCACTATCGAGGGGGTTGTCCTGTGTCCTTCGCTGTTGGGGATCACCACCGGCTCGTTGCCCTCGATAACTGCAACGCACGAGTTCGTGGTGCCCAGGTCTATTCCGATAATTTTTGCCATATTTGTTAGTTTTTTAATTTAGGTTTTGATTCTTGTAGGTCTCAATCATTGTGCCAATGCCCCGGGGCTGCCTCTTTGTCATCCCAGGGCTGACAGTTTGGCAGATTGCATGTTTCTGTGAGTCAGGATCGGAAGAAATTATGTATATTTGTCGCACTATGAGAAAGGTTTGTTATATTATTATGCTGATGGCCGCAGTGTGTTGTGCGCCTGTTTTCGGGAAGAAACTGACCAAAGCCGACGCCGAGACCGTGGCCGCCGAATTGTGGCAGCAACGACGCGCCGAGATGACCGCCGAGTATGGTTCGATGTGGGATTCGATGACCATTCGGCACAACGGACTGCGCATGCCGTTCGGATATAAGATCTATGGCGAGAAGCCCGCCGACGGACGTTCGCTCTATATTTCGATGCATGGGGGCGGTAATGCGCCTGCCGATCTGAACACCCAGCAATGGAGAAACCAATTATTCCTCTACGCCCCTGCCGAGGGAGTTTACGTGGCTCCGCGTGCGGCTGTCGACGACTGGAACATGTGGTTCCGTCCACATATCGACACGCTGTTCACCAAGCTAATCCGCGCCGCGGTATTGAAAGCCGATGTCAATCCCGACAAGGTCTATCTGATGGGCTATTCTGCCGGTGGCGACGGGGTGTATCGCCTCGCTCCGCGCCTTGCCGACCATTGGGCTGCCGCGGCTATGATGGCCGGTCATCCGGGCGAGTCGTCGCCGCTCAACCTGCGCAACATTGGGTTCACATTGTGGATGGGAGGCAACGATGGGGCCTACGATCGCAACAATCTGGCCAGGTACTATGCCGAGAAACTCGACTCGCTGCAAGCTGCCGACCCCGAGGGGTACGTCCACGACGTTCATATACAGAAAGGGTACGGCCATTGGATGGAGCGTGCCGATACGCTGGCCGTAGAGTGGATGTCGCACTTCCGCCGCACGCCCTATCCCGACCGCGTGGTATGGCGGCAGGAGGAATCGAACCTGCGCGAGGCGTTTTACTATCTGTCTGTACCTCTCGACGAGGCGGAAGGGGGCATGGAGGTGCGTGTAGATAAAGACGGAAATGTGTTCGACATTGTGCGCAACGACTACTCCGCACTGCGCATTTGGCTCAATGATGAGATGATCGATTTTTCGCTCCCCGTAGAGGTGCGCATCGATGGACGTCGTGTATTTCGAGGTAAGTTGGAGCGGCACGAGAGGCTCATACGACATACTGTCACCCACCGCTCCGACCCGCGGTATATATTCAGTGCCGCACTTGAGATCCGCGGCGACAAGGTTCGGAGAATAGAGAAGCCATAATGTCAAACGACCCGCAACCCTGCTCGATAGGCGTCGACCGCACCGACAAACCTCTATTTCCACAGCGGTATGGACGGGGGGGGCCATGATGCGAGGCGTGGGGCGGCGCAGCTACATGGAGGGCATCGGCGACTCCATCCCGATTATTGCCGACAAGCTACTATCTAAGGCATAAGTGGCTATAGTTCCGGGTGCATCCCATGCTTAAGTGTCCAACAATTTTGTCGGCACAGGATTGCTCCATCCATTTTGTCGGCAACAGCTTTCTCCGGCGCATCTGCCGGCGCAAAACCATCCACGTGCATGCTACCTTAAAGAGATCATAGCTTACACGCGGAAAAATTCCACGCCTCCCTCAGGGGATCGGCGAGTGCCGCTATATACTGAACGCATCGAAGCCGCCGTCGACCACCGCCACGGTGCCGCTGACGAATCGCGAGGCGTCGCTGGCCAGATAGTGGAGCGTGCCGAGCAGTTCATCGGGCTGCCCGAAGCGACCCATGGGCGTATGGCGCACTATGGTCTCTCCGCGCGCAGTCAGCGATCCGTCGGGATTGGTCAGCAAGGTACGGTTCTGCTCCGAGAGGAAAAATCCGGGCGCAATGGCATTCACACGCAATCCCTCGCCGAACTTGAGCGCCAATTCGCCGGCCAAATACTTAGTCAGATTCACCACGGCAGCCTTGGCCACCCCGTAGCCCGCCACGCGGGTAAGAGGACGCAGTGCCGACTCCGAGGCCACGTTTATTATCGAGCCCTGCCCGCGCTCACACATCCCCTTGGCGAAGACCAGCGTAGGCACGATGGTGCCGAACAGATTCAGGTCGACAACGCGCCGTACGGCATCGATATCGAGGTCGAAGATCGTTTTATCGGGAGGTACCGTGGCTCCCGCCTGATTGCCACCCGCACAGTTTATCAACACGTCTATGGGCTGCCCTATGGCGTCGTTGGCGCGCTCCAGCGCCTCGCGATCGAGCACATCGGCCTGAATGAACCTGCTGCCCGTCTTTTCGGCCAGCGCATTACCTGCCTCTTCGTTGCGCGCCAGAATCACGACCCGGGCGCCCTGTCCGGCAAAATATTCAACCATCGAACGCCCGAGAACGCCCGTCCCGCCCGTGATAACTATCACGCGGCCAGTAATATCGAACATATTCTTCATTTCGCAAACATACGAAAAATAATGGTCATATCGTGGCTTGTGGATAGAGATACGTAATTGCCCCCTTGCACTTCCCGAAATTATCCTTTTTTTGCAAAAAATTACGAAGAGCAGACAACTCTTTGGTCCACCACTAAACTTAGGAGGCCGCTTGAAAAGGCGGTTGTTTGACGAGGGTCGAGATTGTCAGTTCGGGGGGCTTGCCATGGTGCATTTTTTGCATCATGGTCCCTCGGGCGTGAGACAGTCATCCTCGATAGGGCTTCCTAAGGCCAAGTGGTGGGGATTGTTATCGCGCCTTTCTTTTTAGGCGCATAATACTAACCCATCTAAAAATTGTGCCTTATGTCTGAAAAAATCAGTCCTGCTCGTTCTCTCCACGGATCGTGGATGATGGTCAGCTGCATGCGTACCTGTGGTCTTTGGAAATATGTGGTCCATTATTGGCCGGGCGAAGTCACATGGGAGTTCCATCGCGGTTTCGGCGACAACCTCACATGGGAAGGTGAGTCTCTGCATGCCAAATTTCTCGACGACGACCGTGTCTACCTCTACAACAATGCCCTCGCACTAAGAATCGAATTGAAAAAAGACTGATACCGACTAACAAAAAAATACTATCTTTGTGTTCATGAATATAGAAGAGCGTTGGGGTACGAATCCCGAGGATTTCCGTACTTATGACACAGAGCGCATACGTCGCGAATTCTTAGCAGAACGGGTGTTCGAGCCCGGGCAGATCTGCATGACCTATACCCATAATGATCGCCTCGTGATAGGTGGCGCACAGCCTGCGGGCGGCAGGCTCCGGTTGGAGGCTCCCGAGTTGCTGCGGTCAGAGTATTTCTGCGAGCGGAGGGAACTGGGCGTGGTGTGCATCGAGGGTAGCGGGGTTCTCGAGGTCGACGGGCAGCGGTTCGAGTTATCGTATAAGGATGCGGTGTATGTCGGACGCGGAGCGCGCGAGGTGGTGTTCGGGGGCGAGGCCAAGTTCTATTTCGCATCGGCACCGGCCCACAAGGAGTATCCCACTGCACAGATAACGTCGGAGATGCGACGTACACGAGAGCTGGGGGCCCGCGTCACAAGCAACGAACGGACTCTCAATCAACTGATCCTCAACGAGATAGTGCCCTGTTGTCAGCTCCAGATGGGGCTTACGGAGTTGCACGAAGGCAGCGTGTGGAACACCATGCCGCCGCACACCCATTCGCGCAGGATGGAGGCCTACTTCTATTTCAAGGTGCCTCGCGAACAAGCGGTGTGCCATTTTATGGGCGAGCCCCGGCAGACACGTCATCTGTTTGTGGGCAACGAGCAGGCGGTGATCTCGCCCTCATGGTCGATCCATTCGGCGGCGGGGACGAGCAACTACACATTCATTTGGGCCATGTGCGGCGAGAATCTCGACTATGACGACATGGATGCCTTCACGGCAGATAAATTGAGATGATGCACATGAAACGTTTTTTTATACTGGCAGGTGCCGCCCTCCTCTTTTGCGGATGTGGCGCGAGCAAGGTCACGGTTTCCAATACGCTCGATTTTGCGTGGCCCGAGGCTATGGTCCAGGTGCCTGCAGAGTTGGGGAACATTGTGTTCGACGAAGCGAGAGAGGAGATCCCGTCGCAGATCACATATGACGGCTTCCTGATTTTCCAGCCGCACTTGAATGCAGGCGAGACCAAAACGTTCACCATCAGGCATGGCAATCCCGCAGAGTATGTGCGCCGCACATACGGGCGTTTATATCCCGAGCGGTATGACGATTTCGCATGGGAGAACGATCGCGTAGCGTTTCGTATCTACGGTGCCGCGCTTAAGCCCATCGATGGGCCCAGCAACGGATTGGATATATGGTACAAACGCACCCGGGCACTGGTGCAGGAGCGGTGGTATGCCGACGATATCGCAGGGCGCAAGGTCTATCACCACGACCACGGCGAGGGTCTCGACGACTATAAGGTCGGTCGTACTCTGGGGGCAGGGGCTATGGCGCCGATGGCTGGCGACAGTCTTGTGTTGGCAGAGAATTTCGAACGCGCCGAGTTGCTCGAGAACGGCCCTTTGCGCACAACGTTCAAGCTATGGTATGCCAACGGCGAAACACGCACCATATCGCTCGACGCAGGGTCGCAACTGACCATGATAACACAGGAATATGGCTCGGACAACCCTCCGGAAATTGTGGCGGCGGGATTCCCGTTGCGGGGCAATGCTCCTGCGAAAACTATCGGCGGCAAAGGCTGGCTGTTTGTCTTCGAGCCTCCCACTTTGCTTGCCGCAGACATCTGGTTGGGGCTGGTGATGATGGATGGCGAGGAGATGACGATGGTAGACGGTCACATTCTGGTGGTATCGCCTTATAGAGGTCCCGTTACCTACTATGCGGGCTATGGATGGGCCCTCGCGGGGATGAGCAAAGAGGAGTTCGCAAAATATCTCGACCACTTCGCACAAAGCCTACGTACACCACTCGAAACAACGATCAAGAGATGAATAAGATAGTAACTTTCGGCGAGATCATGCTGCGTCTGGCTACGCCCGGGCGTCTGCGATTCTCGCAAGTCGACGCTTTCGAGGCCACGTTCGGAGGCGGCGAGGCCAATGTCGCGGTATCGCTGGCCAACTATGGAATGAAGGCCGAATTCGTCACCCGTCTGCCGCAGAACGACATTGCCGACCGGTGCATAGCCGAATTGCGGGCACGGGGCGTCGAGACTGCCAACATAGTCCGCGGAGGGTCGCGCATAGGCATTTATTTCCTCGAGACGGGCGCCGTGTTCCGCCCCTCGAAGGTGATATATGACCGTGCAGGGAGCTCGCTGGCCGAGATGGAGCCGGGGATGATCGACTGGCGCAAGGTGCTCGATGGTGCTGCCTGGTTCCACTGGACGGGGATCACTCCCGCTGTGTCGCAAGCTGCGGCCGACGCATGCATCGAGGCGGTCACTGTGGCATCGGAGATGGGGATCTCCGTGTCGTGCGACCTGAATTATCGCAAAAACCTATGGAAATACGGCAAGACGGCGAGCGAGGTGATGCCTGCTCTGGTCGAGAAATGCGACGTCATTATTGGCAATGAGGAGGATGCCGAGAAGGTTTTCGGGATCAAGCCCGCGGCATTCGACGCCGAGCATACCGGGGGTCATGTCGACGGTGCTCATTTCGAGGATGTATGCCGTCAGTTGGCGTCGAGATTCCCGCGCGCGAAGAAGGTATCGCTCACCCTGCGCGGGTCGCTGAGTGCCGACCACAACACGTGGGGGGCCTGCATGTTGGCCGATGATCAATTCCACCTCTCGCAGCGTTACGACATCACTCATATAGTCGATCGCGTGGGAGCGGGCGATTCGTTCGCCGGGGGGTTGATATATGGTCTGCTTACGCGCGACGATGCCTCGGCTCTCGACTGGGCAGTGGCTGCATCGGCGCTCAAGCACACTATCGCGGGGGACTTCAACCTCGCGACACCTGCCGAAATCGACGCTCTGATGGCGGGCAACACATCGGGGAGGGTGACGAGGTAAGAGTCTTTGTTTTTCTGCCCGGAGCGGATCATGTATAATTCGAGAATCTTACTTCGCATAGATTTTTTGCATTAATTGTATATAGTCTGAATAATATTACCGGCCGAAAAGAGTTTCCGGAGAGGTCGTATTCAGGAATAATTACGAGGCACGCTCTAAGGCTTAGGCTTAGTGTATGATTCAACTAAAACCGCCGACAGCAAGCCAGTGTTGTTTCGACGAAATGCATCGTCCGGCAGAGAGGATTTTTTGGCACTCGTTCCTCAAATAATATATATAACAATAGATAAAGATTTAATTCATGCATAATCTATTTACACTTAGCGACAAGGTTGCATTGGTTACGGGAGGGAGTCATGGCATCGGGTTTGCCATGGGGTGTGCGTTGGCTTCGGCGGGTGCTCGCGTGGTATTCAACGGACGCTCTGCCGGGTCGGTCGAAAAAGGTGTGTCCGAGTACCGCAAAGCGGGGGTGGAGGCGCGTGGTTTTGTGTGCGACGTGACCGACGAAAAGGCCGTGGCAGCGATGGTGGCCGAGATCGGCAGAGTCGATATTCTGGTCAACAATGCGGGGATCATCAAGCGCGTCCCTATGACCGAGATGTCGTTGGAGGATTTTCGCGAAGTAGTAGATATAGACCTCATTGCGCCGTTCATAGTCTCGAAAGCGGTGATTCCGGGTATGATAGAGCGCGGCGGGGGCAAGATCATCAATATATGCTCGATGATGAGTGAATTGGGGCGCGAAACAGTGTCGGCATACGCGGCGGCAAAAGGTGGCCTGAAGATGCTCACGCGCAATATCGCCAGCGAATACGGGCACCTCAACATACAGTGCAACGGCATAGGCCCCGGATATATAGCCACACCCCAGACGGCGCCCCTGCGTGAGCGGCAGGCCGACGGATCGCCGCATCCGTTCGACGCCTTTATTATTGCCAAAACCCCGGCGGCCCGATGGGGCTCGCCCGAAGATCTGGCCGGAGCAACAATATTCCTCGCATCGCAGGCAAGCGACTTCGTAAACGGCCATATATTGTACGTAGACGGGGGTATACTCGCATATATCGGCAAACAACCTTAGTCGGGGGCCTTTGAGTGAGGGGAGATTATGTGCGGCTTTCATACATTTTGTGTCATCATTCTACAGGGAGAATATAACAAAGAAAGATAATGGCGAAGTTCAGTAAGATGGATGTTATGGCGGCGATGGGCGCGAGTCCTGTTGTGCCGGTGTTTTACCATGCCGATATCGATACGGCGTGTGGTGTGGTGCAGGCGTGCTATGACGGCGGTGTGCGCGTTTTTGAATTCACCAACCGGGGGGAGCAGGCGCATGAGGTATTCAAAGAGCTGGTCAGGTTTGTGCGCCGTGAGTGTCCCGATATGAAGATCGGGGTCGGAACGGTGGTCGACGGAGCCACGGCAGCGTTGTACTTGCAATTGGGTGCCGATTTCGTTGTAAGTCCGCTTTTCAATGCCGATATTGCGAGGGTGTGTAACCGCCGGCTGGTACCTTATGTGCCGGGGTGCTATACGCCGAGCGAGGTGGGTGCGGCGCAGGAGATGGGGTGCGATATCTGCAAAGTGTTTCCGGCGGGAGATCCGTCGTTCGTTAAGAATCTTCTGGCGCCCATGCCATGGAGCAATATTATGGCTACCGGAGGGATTAGCCCCGAGAATGTAGGGCAGTGGATCGCAGCGGGGGTGATGTGTGTGGGCATGGGGTCGTGTCTGTTCCCCAAGGAGGCTGTGGCGGCAATGGATAAAGAGCGGATAAGCCGGATATGTGCCGAAGCGCTTGGAAATGCAGGGCGATAACAGGTCTCTGGATTCCTGCCGGGAACAGGCTGTGGGGTTAATGAAGTAGGAAACCGATCGCCGTATATATGCCGAAGCACCGCAAATGCATGACAATAACAGGCTTCTTGATTCCTCACGGGGGTGCATGGAGTTGTGAATTGTGGCAAGTTTTGAGAAAGTAATCATGATACTTTGTGACTCGATAATTTACTTTAGGTATATTTAGCATAGTGGCATTAACTAATCGACAAGACAATGTCGTGATAGGGGGTTAAATGCACGATTTCGAGCAATACATACTTGAGTTACGGCGATGGGCGGGTGTATGAATACGTTTTGTCGACCATATCTACGTCGAGAACAGTGATGCCCTCCTGATAGTTGGTGTTGTATTTGGCAAGGAGGATTCTGGCAGGATTCTCGACCGTGAAGATTCGGAAATATAGAGATTTGACTAAGTGCTAATGTGCTTGAAATTGCTCTTCGCAAGGATTGTATTGTTTTTGACGCTGTATTTTATCTAAAAAATAGCTTGACAAAGAATATGAAAAAGACCAATTACCGGTGGACAGTGTGCACGATGCTGTTCGTGGCCACTGCCATCAATTACCTCGATCGGCAGGTGCTGTCGCTTACATGGAAGGATTTCATCGCTCCCGACTTCCACTGGACGAACACCCACTACGGACTCATCACCATGTGTTTTTCGGGGTTCTATGCGCTAAGTATGTTGTTCGCCGGTCGGTTTGTCGACAGACTCGACACAAAGAAGGGATTCCTGTGGTCGATCGGGATATGGTCGGTAGGTGCATGTCTGCATGCATTGTGTGGCATGGCAACGTCGTGGGTTACGGGTATTCCCGAGAATGCGTTGGCGACAACCGGTAGTGTGGCCGCGGTAGTGTCTGCGAGCGTCATGATGTTCATCTTTGCACGTCTGATCCTGGCAATCGGCGAGTCGGGCAATTTCCCCGCAGCGATCAAGGCAACGGCAGAGTATTTCCCCAAGAAAGATCGAGGTTTGGCAACGAGTATATTCAACTCCGGAGCTCAGATAGGGGCCCTTATCGCTCCGCTGTCGATCCCGCTGATCGCCGAGCGCATGGGCTGGCAGGCGGCGTTCCTGATTATCGGTGCGCTGGGTTTCCTGTGGATGGGAGTATGGATATTCGTCTACAAAAAGCCTGAACACAACCCACGCGTCAACAAGGCCGAGTTGGATCATATCCTCCACGATTGCGGCGAGGAGGAGGCCGCCAAGGGCGAGAAACTGGCTTTCAGTCGCTGTATGATGCAGCGACAGACGTGGGCATTTGCCGTGGGTAAGTTCATGACCGACGGTGTGTGGTGGTTCTTCCTGTTCTGGATGCCGGCCTATTTGAGTTCGGTGTACAACATGCCGTCGTCGGATCCGCGGGCGCAGTTGGCGATCTTCGTGTTGTATATTATCACCATGTTGTCGCTCGTTGGGGGTTGGCTGCCCAAGTTGTTCATCGAGAAGAAAGGTATGGATCCGTATGCAGGGCGCATGAAGGCTATGCTGATCTTTGCTTTCTTTCCGCTCTTGGCGCTTCTGGCGCAGCCTTTGGGCGGGTACTCCTACTGGCTGCCAGTGATAATTATCGGTATTGCAGGCGCTGCACATCAGGCGTGGTCGGCCAACATCTTCTCGACGGTGAGCGATATGTTCCCAAAGAGTTCGGTGGCCACGGTGACGGGTATCGGAGGCTCGGCAGGCGGCCTGGGGTCGATGTTGATCAACTATGGATCGGGGCGCCTGTTCGACCATGCCGAGCAGACACAAATGCGACTGCTCGGTTTCGAGGGTATCGAGGCGGGGTATATGATCATCTTCTCGGTGTGTGCCGTGGCCTATCTGGTGGGGTGGTGCGTGATGAAGTCGCTCGTGCCGAGGTATAAGGCGGTTAAAGGATAATGGCGCTCAAAATATTCAAAATGTTTAAAAAAATAATTGTGATAGTCCTGCTCGCGATGGTATCGTTGGGAGTACAGGCACGTGGGAAACAAGTATCGGATCGCCAGTATTGGGCCGATTTGGCATATCGGATATCTGCGCCGGTATTAGAGAATATAGCACGCGACGAGTTGCGCAAGAATTGGCCCATGGCATATAGCCCTACATGGGATGGGCGGCACGAGGGAGTAGCCTGGCTCGAAGGCTTCGGGCGCCTGATGGCCGGTATCTCGCCGTGGCTCGCACTCCCAGACGATGGAACGGCAGAAGGGGCGCAACGTAAACAACTGCGCGAGTGGGCGTTGGAGGGATATCGGCATGCTGTGAACCCGGCGAGTGCCGACTACATGTCGTGGGATGTGGCTAATCAGTCGTTGGTCGACGCCTCGTATCTGGCCCTGAGCCTAATGCGTGCGCCGTCGCTGTGGGAGGCGCTCGACGATGAGACCCAGGGGCGCTATATCGACGAGTTCAAGCGCCTGCGCAAGGTCCGGCCTCCGTATAACAACTGGGTGCTGTTCCGTGCTATGATCGAGGCATTCCTGCTATCTGTGGGCGAGGGCTATGACGGCTACGCCATCGATATGGCCATGCGTACGGTCGAGGGATGGTATGTAGGCGACGGATGGTACTCCGACGGTCCCGACTTCTCATTAGATTACTATAACGCCTATGTGATACATCCCTATATGGTCGAGATTGCCGACGCGCTGCGCGCTGCGAAAATCTATTCACCGGTCGGCTTCGATGTGGCGCTGCGGCGCATGCAGCGCTATGACACGCAAATAGAGCGGCTCATATCGCCCGAGGCGACATATCCGGCAATAGGGCGGTCTATGACATATCGCATGGGGGCATTCCACACACTGGCGCTATCGGCATGGAAATACGATCTCCACAAGAAGCTGTCGAACGGACAGGTGCGCAGTGCATTGACGGCAGTTATGAGGCGTATGTTCGCCGCAGATGGGATTTTCGATGATAAGGGATTCCTCAGATTAGGCATGGTGGGTCACCAGCCCGATCTGGCCGACTATTACACCAACTCGGGGAGTCTGTACATTACGGCTTTGGTCTTCCTGCCGTTGGGGTTGGCGCCCGATCACGACTTCTGGACTGCAGCGCCTGAACCATGGACGTCACAAAGAGCATGGAGCGGCGAGCCGTTCAATAAAGATTATCACGAATCGATAAGAAAATAGATATGAAAAACAGCATTAAACTGGTAGTTCTATTGGCTCTGTTATCGGGGTGCGGACGGAAGGCCTATATTGACGAGCAAGTGCAATATGTGCAGGATCAGATGCGGGTGTTACTTGCCAATGCCGGTGAGCCTAACGGTCGCAACTTTCCGCGAAGCACACGCGAAGACGGGTCTCTGGGCACGACAAACATGTATGACTGGACATCGGGATTCTTTCCCGGATCGCTATGGTATATCGACGAGCTTACGGGCAGCGACGAATGGCGGCGGCAGGCAGAGGCATGGACCGGTTCGCTCGACTCGCTAAAGACATTCACGGGGACTCACGATCTGGGTTTCATGATCTATTGCAGTTTCGGCAACGGAGCGCGTCTCGATGACGCCAAACGTGCTGAATACGAGCAAGTTATAGTGACAGCAGCCTTTGCATTAATCTCGCGCTGGAGTCCAGATACGGGGGTTATAAGGTCGTGGAACTCGTTCCGTGGGATGGACGACACAAGGTTCGAGTATCCGGTGATCATCGACAACATGATGAATCTCGAGATGCTATTCGCCGCATCGCGCATCACGGGTGATGATACATATAGGCGGATAGCTGTTTCGCATGCCGACTCAACACTTAAAAATCACTTCCGTGGGGACTGGAGTACTTATCACGTGGTGGGTTACGATCCCGAGACAGGAGCGGTGGTCGGCAAGCGTACGTGGCAGGGTTATGCCGACAACTCGACATGGGCGCGCGGTCAGGCTTGGGCGATATATGGCTTTACGATGGCCTATCGCGAGACCGGAGATCGGCGCTATATGGACGCGGCAGTGGCTGCTGCGGAGTGGTATCTCGAGCGTCTGCCCGAAGATATGGTGCCATACTGGGACTTCGGGGCCGGGAAAGAGGGCTTCACTCCCGGCGAACGCTCCTACGCCAATGAATACCCCGGCACCACAGATCGCGACGCCTCGGCAGCGGCCATTGTGTGCTCAGCGCTTTTCGAGCTATCCGATCTGGCCGAGCGCAAGGATTTCCGTGTCAAGGCCGTCGAGATGCTCAAGGCGTTGGGATCTCCGGCGTATCGGGCCCCGGTGGGTGATAATGGCGGATTTATGATCATGCATTGCACAGGCGCACTACCTCTACGGTCGGAGATCGATGCTCCGCTGGTATACGCCGATTATTACTATCTTGAAGCTCTCGCACGTTATGCAAAGGACTAAAGAGCATTTCTCGCCCGAGGAGGAGGCTATATTGAGTCGGTATTTTACCAATATCGATCTGCCTGTCTTCGGCCTTGTCAATATGCCCGATGTGGTGAAAGGGGCCTTATTTGCGCGTTACAGCAGGTCGAACAAGTCGCTGCGCCGTCTGTTCCTCGACGAGTTCTATACCGGGGGGCAACTTGCAGCACCGCAGGATCGCAGCGCCTCGCAACGCGCCGAGTCACTCTACGACAAGATGATACTCGATTTCGGCGACGATTCGGTGGCGCAACTCGGCGGCGCACATATCGCCTGTGAGCAAGTCTCTAATATCCTCACGAAGGTGTTGGAAAAGGGACGTATAGCCTCGTATCTCGAGCAGAGTACGCGCTATGTCTACTACAACGAGAAGGTCGAAGGCAGGTATCGCTACACAGTGCCGCCTGAGGTTGCGGGAACAGACCTTGAAGCGCCATATTGCGCCCATTTAGACTCATTGTTCGACACATATACCGAGATCCTCGGAGAGCTGTTGCCGTCTCTGAAGGCGAAATATCCGCGTGGTGAGGGCCAAAGCGAGCGAGCCTGGGAGTCCACTATACGCGCCAAGGCGTGCGACATAGTGCGCGGATTGCTCCCGGCGGCCACACGCTCGAATATGGGCATATACGCCAGTGGACAGAGCTATGAGTACATGCTCGTCAAGATGTTGGCGAGTAAGAACGGCGAAGTGCGCGAGTACGCTGCAATGATACTCGCCGAGTTGCGCAAGATTATCCCATCGCTGCTCACGCGTGTAGACCTTCCTGATCGTGGAGTGGCGTGGAGCCATTATCTGGCCGATATAGCTGCCGATATGCAATCTATGGCCTCGGTGGAGGCGGTGAGCACTCCGGGTCGTCATGACAACGATGTGCAATTACTGGATTACGATCCTTCTGCGCAAGAGAAGATCGTGCGTGCAATACTTTTCGAATATTCCGGAGCCGGGGCAAAAGAGATCCGGGACGGAGAGCGTCGTAACAGGCGCCACAAGCCAGGACGGGCGTTCGAGATGATTGAATATACGTTCGAGGTGCTCTCAGACTATGGTGCTTTCCGCGACCTGCAACGCCATCGTCTGCTGACTATACAGTGGCAAAAACTGTCGCCTGCAAACGGCTATACGGTGCCGATAGAGTTGGACGAATATCCTCGTCTGCGCGACATATACGAACGTTCCATTGCGGCCACAAATGACATATATGAAGCTATATGTGTAAAACTGGGCGACGATACTGCTCAATATGTAATCCCGTTGGCATGCAGAGTGCGCTATCAGATACGTATGAACCTGCGTGAGGCGTTCCATCTGATAGAACTGCGCACACAAAAGCAGGGTCACTATTCATACCGTCGGATTTGTGGTGATATGTACAAACAGATCGTCGAGCGTCATCCGTTCGTTGCCGATTGTATGACATTTGTCGACCTGAATCTATACGACCTGGCGCGTGTCGACTCCGAAAATGCAAAAGACAAAAAATAAATAACTACTACTATATGGAATCTGAAAAAGTGACACTGAACTTCCTCGAAGAGATAATAGAGAAATCGTTGGCCGAAGGCGAAAAGCGAGTGATCACCCGTTTCCCGCCGGAACCAAACGGGTATCTGCATATCGGCCACGCAAAGAGTATATGCCTCAATTTCGGTCTGGCGCGCAAATATGGAGGTCAAACAAATCTGCGTTTCGACGACACGAATCCCGTGAAAGAAGATGTAGAATATGTCGATTCTATCAAGGAAGACGTACGTTGGCTCGGTTTCGAGTGGGCAGGCGAATACTATGCATCAGACTACTTCGAACAACTGTATGAATGGGCCAAGGTACTGATTACCAAAGGATTAGCATACGTAGACGATCAATCTCAGGAAGAAATACGTATCTCTCGTGGCACTATAACCACTCCTGGAGTAGAAAGTCCGTGGCGCAATCGTAGTGTCGAGGAAAATATCGATCTTTTCGAACGCATGAGAGCCGGTGAATTTGCCGATGGCACAAAAGTCTTGCGCGCAAAGATCGACATGGCAAGTCCGAATATGTTGATGCGCGATCCGATAATGTATCGCATTTTACACACCTCTCATCATCGCACGGGCGACAAATGGTGTATTTATCCGATGTACGACTGGGCACACGGGCAAAGCGACTCGATTGAAAAGATATCTCACTCGATATGCACCCTCGAATTTGCCGTACACAGACCGCTTTATGACTGGTTTATCGAGCAGCTTGATATTTTCCCGAGTCATCAGTATGAATTTGCGCGCCTGAACCTAACATACACAATAATGAGCAAGCGCAAGTTGCTGCAACTTGTCCAAAGCGGAGTTGTCGACGGATGGGATGATCCGCGCATGCCTACAATTTCTGCCCTCCGCAGACGTGGGTATACACCGGCAGCAATACGTCAGTTTGCCGAGCGTGTGGGTGTGGCAAAGAGGGATAATGTCATAGATCTCGGGTTGCTGGAATTTTGTGTTCGCGAAGATCTCAACAAGACGGCAGAGCGCAGAATGGCAGTCATCAATCCACTGAAAGTCGTAATAACCAATTATCCTGAAGGGCAAACAGAGTTTCTGAGAGCTATAAATAACCCCGAGAACGAGTCTGCGGGTGTTCGCGAAGTACCATTTTCGCGTGAAATATACATAGAACATGACGATTTCATGGAGCAACCGCCAAAAGGATACTATCGACTATCTCCCGGAAGCGAAGTGCGACTGCGATACGGTTATCTGATCAAATGCAATGAAGTAATCCGAGACTCATCTGGCAATATAGTCGAATTATTATGTAGTTACGACCCACAGTCCGCTGGTGGTGGCTCAAGCGACGGACGCAAGGTTAAAGGAGTAATCCACTGGGTATCGGCTGAGCACGCAATAGAAACAGAAGCAAGACTGTATAATACTCTATTTACGCGCGAAAACCCTGATGATTGCGGCGAAAATGAAACTTTTATGGATTTCATCAACCCAAACTCATTGATTATACACAATATTTTCTGTGAACCATCATTAGGCGATGCTATTATTGGTGATAAATTTCAATTCGAAAGAATAGGGTATTTTTGTGTGGACACAGACAGCAAAGACTGCAAACCAATCTTCAATCGCACTGTTACATTAAAAGATTCCTGGGGAAAGAAAATATAAGACACAAATTGTTCCACGTGGAACACTGAAAGCCAGTGTTCCACGTGGAACAATTTATCTACCAAAATACAATAATAATACATTTATATCGGCTGGTGAGATCCCTGGAATGCGTGATGCTTGACCGATTGTAGTGGGTTTAATGCTGGATAGTTTTTGGCGGGCCTCTATTGTGATTGATTTCACTGTGAAATAGTCGAAATATTGTGGTATTTTAGTATTTTCTAATCTTGATAATTTGTCAGCTAAAAACTTTTCTCGCTCTATATATCCTCTATACTTTATTTGTAATTCCACCTGTTCGATAATCTC
>QMCE01001368.1_pt1 | contig 18759 bp, 17 predicted proteins | sample 1821851 | NCBI WGS metagenome assembly QMCE01 (sample SAMN09453174, study PRJNA476694) | Termite gut metagenome, whole genome shotgun sequencing project. | isolation source: worker | host: Odontotermes sp. | place: South Africa:Pretoria | collected 2016-01-28
ATTTACATAATTTGCATGAATTATGTTTTTCAGATGTTTATATTTTCCAGATTTAGATTCTAATGTTTCTTTAACAGTCTTATTCTTTTTATTCGTAAATATATCCTTCTTAGGTCTGACATCAGAAAAAGAAATATTGATTTCTGAAAAAATCAGTTGCCTTTTATTTACAATTATTTTTTTTGTCCATTACGGAAAAGCCTCCTTATTTATTAATATAAATATGATTATCATATTATTTCATAATTTTCCAATAAGGTCAATAGCGACCATTTCACATACCGTACACTTTGCGCTGTTCCCTCATAGGCGTTATAATAGCGCGGCATTGACAGCGCTTGTAAACTATTGTATATTTTGAGAAAATGTTGTTTTATCCTTTGTACATAGACCCGGGAACGGGGAGTATGCTTTTCTCTATCATTATAGGCGCGACTGCCGCTGTTTTTTTTGTTATGAGGGCGCTTGTTATACGGCTGAAGCTTTTCTTTTCCGGCGGAAAGAAGAAACGGGCGGTGAAAAATACATTCGTGATTTACGCTGAAGACAAGCGTTATTGGCTGCTTTTTAAGCCTATCCTTGAGGAATTTGAGCGTCGTTGCGTGAAAGTGCTGTATATAACTTCCTCAAAGGACGATCCGGTCTTTGACGCTGCATTTTCATATATAGAAACGGAATGGGTGAGCGCGGGCTACAAGGTGTTTGCTCGTCTTAATTTTCTGTCCGCCGATGTACTGCTCGCCACGACGCCCGGTCTAGATGTGTACCAGTGGCGCCGGGCGAAAAGCGTGGGGCATTACTGTCATATCCTGCACGCAGTAACGGATGCGACCATGTATCGTATGTTCGGACTTGACTACTACGATTCGGTGTTGTGTACAGGCGATTATCAAAAGGATGGTATCCGCGCCCTTGAAAAGCTGCGGAATCTGCCGGAAAAGGAGCTGGTAACGGTCGGCTGTCCCTATCTGGACGAGAGCGCGAAGAATATCGAAGCTGGCGGCGTTACCGCCCGTACAGGATCGCCGCCTTTTACCGTGCTGGTGTCGCCGACATGGGGCGCGTCTTCGCTGCTGATGCGCTACGGCGAGGCGCTGCTCGACCCGCTCGTGAAAACCGAATTCGCCGTGATAATCCGTCCGCACCCCCAATCACGCATATCCGAGTTCGCCGCGCTTGATCGTCTCGCCGCTCGTTACAAGGATCGCGTGGAATGGGACTACGCGCCGGATAACGCCGCCTCGCTTTCTCGCGCCGATATTATGATTTCCGATTTTTCGGGCGTTATTTTTGATTATATGTTTTTGTTTGATAAGCCGGTCGTCTATACTGGGCTTGATATTGACACGCGCTCCTATGACGCGCATTTCCTTCCAGATAGAGAGCTGTGGCTCGCGGATGCTCTGCGCGAATCGGGCGTGGAATTGGAGGAAGGGCGTTTCGGGGAAATTCGCGAGGTGTTGTTGAACGCGCGGGACAGTGCCGCGCTCAAGCCAGCGCGGGAGCGGGCGCGGAACGCCGCATGGCAGCATAGGGGGGAATCCGCTCGCCTGACAGTGGATTTTTTGCTTTCTAAAGTGGAAGAGTTGGAAAATGGGGATGTGGGAGGCGGGATTTAAAATGGGATTTGCGGATATTATATTTACCATTGTTATTTTCCCCATAGAGCAGATTATTGCGCTCACTTATTCTTTGGTGCTGCGCGTGTTTCACGACCCCGCGCTCGCGGTTATCGCGGTGAGCGCGGCAGTCAGCGTTCTTACGCTTCCTCTGTACTTTGCGGCGGAGAAGCTGCAGCAGGCGGAACGGGACACGCAGGCGCGGCTCAAGCCGGAAGCCGACAATATCAGAGCCGTGTTCCGAGGGGACGAGCGCTACATGATCCTGTCAACCTATTACCGGCAGAATAAGTACCATCCGATATACGCGCTGCGGAGCAGTCTGGGACTTCTTATACAAATACCTTTCTTTATAGCGGCATACCATTTCCTCTCGCATCTTTCCTCGCTAAACGGAGCGCGCTTTCTGTTCATAGACAGTCTGGGCAAACCGGACGCGCTTCTTTCTATCGGCGGCTTTTCCGTCAATGTACTGCCTCTTGTGATGACAGCGGTGAACTGCGCGTCCGCCGCGATTTACTCCAAGGGATTCCCGCTCAAGGAAAAAATTCAGCTTTACGGTATGGCGGCGGTGTTTTTGGTGCTGTTGTATGCTTCCCCGGCTGGGCTTGTCCTCTACTGGACGTGCAACAACATATTTTCGCTTGTGAAAAACGCGCTCCAGAGGATGCGCGGCGCGGGCATAATCATAACGGCGACGCTCGTACTGCTTTGCGCCCTTGTGGTCGTCCAGATCTTGTTTTTCCACCATGGCGCGCTCCAAAATCGGCTTGCGGTCTGCGCGGTAATCTTGTTCACCCTCTGCCTCTTCCTGCTCCGTAAGCCGCTGTTCCGTCTATTCAAACCCGCCATAGACCGCACCGCCGCTGATAGTGGTTTTTGCGCCGCGCTGTTTTTCGCGTCCGTCGGCGTACTGTGCGCACTTCTGGGATTCGCCGTTCCAGCGGCGCTTATAGGATCATCTCCGCAGGAATTTTCCTATATCGCGCCCTATTCCTCGCCCTTTCCTTTTTTGACGCGAACGGCGCTTCAATCTGCGGGCATTTTTCTGTTTTTTGCGCCTTGTTTTTACCTCATGCTTTCACGCCGCGTCCGCGCCGCTCTCTCCGCCGCCGCAGCCTGTCTTGCCGCCTGCGCTCTCACAGACGTGTTTCTTTTCACGGGCGACTACGGCGACATATCCCCCTTTCTTCTGTTTTCTGCGCCCGGCCGTTTGCAATCGCCCCTTTCCTATTCGTTTGTGAACATAACCGTCTTGCTCGCCGCCTGCGCCACTGTGGCTGTCCTCGTCTACTCAAAAAAGCGGATGCTTCTTGTTCGCCTCTATGTCGCCTCTCTCGTGGCGCTCCTCGTGTTCGACTGCGTCAACATCTCGGCGATATCGCGCGAATTTACGGCGCTTGCTGGGCGGAAGGAGCAGGACGCAGTACAAAGCGCGGCGTCCGAAAAGGTTTTTGAATTTTCTCGTACTGGAAAGAACGTCCTTGTCATTATGCTTGACCGCGCTATGTCCGGCTTTGTGCCGTACCTGTTTGAGGAAAAGCCGGAATTACAGACAGGCTTTGACGGCTTTACATGGTACCGGAATTGTGTGTCTTTCGGCGGGGTTACACTCTTTGGCGCGCCACCCATCTACGGCGGCTATGAGTACGCGCCGCTTGAGATGCAGCGGAGATCGGAAGAAAAACTCAAAGACAAACACGACGAGGCGCTTATGACGCTGCCGAAGCTGTTTTCCGAAGCGGATTACGCCGTTACTGTTACAGACCCGCCCTTTGCCGGTTATAGCTGGACTCCCGATCTCACGGTATTCCAGTCCCTGAACGACATCAAGGCGCAAAACCTCATAGGCGCGTTTACCGAATCATGGAAAAACGCTCATCCCGACCTTTCTTTCGGGTCTTCAAGCGCCAGAATCGAGGCGAACCTCATAAGGTTTTCGTTTTTCAAAGCCGCGCCCGCTCTTCTGCGCCCCTACTTATATGACAAAGGCAACTATTTCAGCCTGCTCGATTCCCGTGAAGCTGTGGACGGCTTTCTGAACAACTACGCTGTGCTTGACGCACTGCCACAGATTACGGCGGTTACGGACGCCGACGTCAATACCTGTACCGTCATACAGAACGATCTACCGCATAATCCGGTGTTTCTTCAGGCACCCGATTACCTGTTTCAGGACGAAATCACCAATTACGGAAGCAGTCCCTTTGCCTATGAAAGCCACTACCATGTCAATATGGCGGCGTTTCTGCTTCTGTCAAAGTGGTTCGCGTTTATGAAAGAACAAGGCGTATACGATAATACGCGGATCATCGTCGTCTCGGATCATGGTTTTGCCGCCACCGGCTATCCCGAACAGCATACGCTGCCGGATAAGGTAAAGCTTCCCAACGGCGAGTTCCTGTTTTCCTATACGGCGCTGCTTATGGTGAAAGATTTTGGCGCGCACGGCGGACTTGCGGTCAGCAATACTTTTATGACCAACGCCGAAACGCCCTTCCTTGCCCGTGAAGGACTGCTGCCGGATGAACATCCTTTCACGCATGTGCCCTTTATGCGTGCGGACGTGGACGGCGTTACCATAACCACCTCTCACCGCTTTACCCCGGACGAGCATGGTGAGTACCTGTTTGACATTAAGCCCTCCCAATGGCTGCACGTACGAGAGAATATATATGATCCGGTAAATTGGAGTACACCGCTGGTAACGGCGCCGTTGCCGTGAAAGGGTCACAAGCTGGCACCAGCGTAATCCGCGCCGATCTATTGAAACAAAGCGCGTTATAATCTAGTATGATTCAATCAATATGCGGCATTCGCGCAACACACGTTAATAACGTGGAAGAAGAACATCTTCACCACGTTTATGTATCGCCTAAAGGAGTGGGGCAATCCTAAAATGATGACCAAAATATGACTTTGAAAGAGAGAAACTTGTTCTTCAAAATAGGCTTAGGTCTGGCGGCTGCCGCGTTTGCGTCTTTCGTGCTGCTCTCTGTGTTTGCGCTACGTTTCACGCCGCAGGCTTATCCCCAAGCCGCGCTTGATGCGGCAGGACGCCCCACAGGATTCGCGGCGGCATTGTTTAACGCCGCGCCGTCTGAGCCGTACGCTATCTTCGCCGCTATAACGGTCGCCGTTATATACGCCTTCTGCGCTCTTCTCTTTATTTACCGGTTTTTTGAGAAAACCCAGTCCCCGGAAATTCTCTATTTCGGTTTCTTTATGCTGTCTTTCGCTTTTGAAGCGTGCCGCGCTCTTATTCCCTTTGTCAAAGCGTCCGACTTGCCAAGCGTGTACCTACTTATCGCGGGCAGAATGCTGCTGTTTGGGCGCTATTTTGGGATTTTTTCATTGTTCGCGGCGGCAATATACGCGGCGGGATTCACGAATCAGGAACAGAAATACACGGTAATTCTCCTGTTTGCCGTAAGCGCCGTTTTCGCCCTTGAAACGCCCATAGATGGTTTTTCGTGGAACACCGCGCTTGCCATGATTACAGGCTATTCCAAACTTTTCTCGGCGGTGGGGGCGGGAATCGCGGCGATCACGCTTACCACCTTGCTCGTTTCAGCCTTGACGCGGGGGACAAACGCCTATTTGTTTGTTTGCGCGGGCGTGTTTCTTTCCCTTATCGGAAGAGACTTTCTGCTCAACGCGGATATATGGACAGCGCCTGTTTTCGGCGCGATCTTCCTTATCGCAGGTACATGGCTTATAGCCACCAAACTCCATGGTGTCTACCTTTGGCTTTAGATTTTTGTAAAGAATCATACTATTAGGATGATATACATCCCGCAAAAATACGTGTTTGAAGATTGTGGTCTGAACAGTGAAACGATAATTTTTAAGCATTAGAGAACTTTTTTCAGAACAGTGAAACGATAATTTTTAAGCATTAGAGAACTTTTTTCAAAAAACCCCTTGACAAAAAAGATGGTTTCTTATACATTCTATATAAAATTGAGTAGATATTTGGCGGTATAGCTCAGTCGGTAGAGCAAACGGCTCATATCCGTTAGGTCATTGGTTCAAGTCCAATTGCCGCTACTTGTGTATGTCAGGCGTATGTTTTCTAAATTCTGAGAGATTAGAATTTAGAAAACTATTTCGTCGGATTAGCCGCTCAAAACAAGCGGTTTGAGGGAAAATGTTAGTTGACAGGGCGTATCTTTTTCAAGATGGTATGTTGCTAATGCCTGCTGACGCTTCTAAGGTTTCCGAAGACGGCTTCTCTTTGGAAGTCCCATGTGATGCTACCAGTCTTTTTTCAATACAACCATCTGTTATATCTTCGCTTTCATCCAACGAACCTCCTCTACTAATAGGCGATGTGCCATCTGATTATGTGATACCATTAAATTGGCGCCGCGTTCCTGTACGGCATTTGGTATCGGTTACGAAGAAAGACGCGGCGTTCCGTCTGATGAGAGCGTTTCATATAGCGCAGTGGCGGCGCGAGTCCGTTTATTGCGGCTCATGCGGCGGTAAAAATGTCGATTCGGAGACTGAAACCACCCGCGTGTGTCCCCAATGCGGCAGAACCGAGTATCCGCGTATAACGCCAGCAGTCATTGTGCTTATCACCAATGATAAGGATGAAGTATTGCTGGCGCACAACAAGCGGTTCAAACCTGGTTTGTACAGCCTTATCGCTGGCTTTAACGAGGCGGGTGAAACCCTTGAAAAAACTGTCAGCAGAGAAGTTTTGGAGGAAACTGGCGTGCGAATAAAGGATATTCGCTACAAGCTGTCCCAACCATGGGCTTTTCCCTATTCTCTGATGACAGGCTGGACTGCGCACTATGCAGGAGGGCAGGTGCGGGCGGACGGCGTTGAAATAGAAGATGTCCGCTGGTTTCCGCGGGATAGGTTACCAGAACTGCCGTCTCAAGGATCTTTAGCAAGCGTACTTATAGGGTGGTGGCGAGACGGGTACCCGAAGGATCGATTATGAAAAAAAATGTGGCGAATACGCCTGTGAATTGTGAAGATACTCTGTATATCATACATGATGGAATACGGATGTTGCAGGACATTCTTACCCTTGATGTATCCCCTGATTTATTCCTTGACAAAATTATAAACGATATGGATTTTATCGATCAAACGCTGGCGGGTTTGCTGAAAATCCTTGTCGAGGATGCAAACGACTCGAAACGAGACGAGCAGCTCGACAATCTTTCCGAAACTGAATGGCAATTCTCTCAAATCTTGGTGCGTTTCTTGAGTGCGGCGGACGGATACGTCGAGCGTTTTCCTCGTCTGCGGGACAAAATACTTGATCTGCGCGGCAAAAGCGCTGCCCGCCGTAAAACCGCCGATGATTCACAATCCGCGCGTGACGGCCGCGAGACCGTGCCTCTAGTGGGACCGGACGAGATGAGCGAACTATTGCGGGCGTGGTGATGGGAACCTTGCGGATCACTGGTGGCGAGCTGCGGGGGCGCAGAATTGCCGCGCCTCCAGGTGTCATTAGACCTGCCATGGACAGGATGCGCGAATCCGTGTTCGCCGTGCTTGGGGATTTGACCAGCTGCGCCTTCCTTGACATATTTTCTGGTTCAGGAATCATTGCTTTGGAAGCGGCTTCACGGGGCGCGTCCCACATAGAGGCGGTCGAAAGCGATCCGTTGAAACGCCGTACCCTGCTGCAAAACGCCGCGCTTTCGCCGGTGCGTATAGAGTGCAAATTTATGGCGGCTGAACTGTACGTACGTCGGGCAAAACGGAGTTTTGACATCATTTTTTGTGATCCGCCGTTTCCCTATGCCTACAGACGAGAGCTTCTTGAAAGCATCTCCGCGTCGCCCTTAGTGAAAACGGGTACGAAGGTGTTGATACATCGCCCGCGTGAGGATGCGCCGCCGGGCGATGTAGGACAGCTCGCATTACAGAACAATAAAGAATACGGGCGTTCGGTGGTTGATTTTTTTGTATTGTTAAGGTAATATTTTCGGTATGAAAGAATGTTTGGGCATAAAGCCTCCCGTCTTTAGCCGAATTTTTTGAAGAGGTCGTAACAGTTACATGGATGATACCAATCGTGGTAACACGCGGCGCGACATTGCGCAACTATTGGATGAGAACGAAAATAAAGGTGGTTTCATCAAAACTACCGCAAAGCTACCGATCAATAGCAGTCAGAAGGTCGCTCTCAACCGCAAAGGCAACCTCCTCTTCAATTCGGGAGATATTGAAGGTGCGCGAAGGATTTTTCTCACCACTGGTTATTCTGACGGACTAGTAAGAATCGGGGATCATTATAAGTCCGAAGGGAAACTGTTGGATGCGTTGAAGATGTACTGGATTGCTCCTGATCATAAGAAGGCTGAGCCTATTCTTATGGAGCTTTCAGAACTAATAAAAAGTTTAATTCATTAAGGGGCATTGAAATGAAAGAAGATGATTTTAACCGTCTTTTAGGAAATACTAGTACTGGTAATAGTTCTTATAATATACCAAATGATGAGGCTAAAGAATCTACCGATCTGTCCGAAATCTCTGAGCTTTCTAAAAAAGGGTACCAGTTTCTAAAAGAAGACAAAATTTCTGAAGCTACTGACTGTTTTAAAAAAATACTCGACATCGATGAGTACAACAATTATGCGCTGGTCGGCATGGGCGACGCCATACGTAAAAAAGGTACGTTTCGAGAAGCAGTGGAATTTTATCAGCGTTGTCTTGAGTATCATCCAGGTAATAATTACGCGTTGTTTGGTTTGGCGGATTGTTATAAGGCTTTGAATCAGTACCATAAAGCTATTGAAATTTGGGAGCAGTACCTGTTTCACGATGAGAAAAATATTACTGTGTTAACTCGTGTCGCTGATGCATATCGAAAAGTGAAGGATTTTAGACATTCAAAAGAGATTTATCTCAAGGTATTGGAGATGGAGGAGAATAATCCTTACGCCATTATAGGATTGGGGCATCTCCATTATGATTTCAAGGAATACCGCGACGCGCTTTTCTATTGGGAAAAGATGCTGCAGCCGGGCGTTACAACGAATCGGGTTGATATCCGTGTACTTACATCCATTGGTAACTGCCATCGCAAGCTGAAAACCTTTAAGAACGGTATTCCGTTTTTCGAGCAGGCGCTTGAACGCGATCCGTATAATTTCTATGCGCTGTTTGGGCTTGCCGATTGTTACCGTGGCTTGAATCAGTCGTCACGTTCGCTTGAGTTCTGGAACCGTATTCTCAAGCAGGACCCGCGCAATAAGGTGATTTTGACCCGCGCTGGCGACGCCTATCGCACTATGGGCGATTTTGACGTAGCGGTGGAATATTACGAACGCGCGCTTAACATCGAATTTGACACGTACGCAGTGTTGGGGCTTGCACTCGTGGATAAGGCGGGGGGCAATTACGATACTGCGATAGAATCTTTGCGCAAGCTTATCCAACAGGACCCCAAGAATTATCGGATGTATGTTGAATTAGCCGAATGTCTTGAAAAACAGGGCGAACGGAACCAAGCTATTGAAGTACTGGAAGACTTCCAAAAACAGGGCATACGCAACGCTGTTGTTATGGAACGCCTTGAAGCCCTCCGAAATAATTAGTTTTGCTTTATATGAGTACTTTCTGGTAAAAAGCCGGAAAAGGCTGTGAAAAAAAATTACGGTTTGGAAACAATGAAGGCGTCAGAGATGACGCCTTTTTCTATTGCGTTAGTGAGAGTAGATCGCACCTAATTCCTGTATAACAGCAGTAAAACTGCCGCCAGCAGCGGAATGAATTCCTGATCCAAGCTGAAAGTGAGCTGCGCCGCTTAAAGGTTTAGGTACGCCGATAGCGGTTTTCAGATTGGGCGCGCCGTCTCCGATGACGGCGTCGGTGTAAAGGTAGCCTTTCTCGGCTTTGAGCGAGAAACGCACCGTCAGAAAATCTTCATTATATGCGGTATGTTCACTCTCATTGCCGTATAAGGTGATTTCCTTGACAAGGATGCCGTTTCCATAATTCCGTCCTTCAGTGTCCAGCAGTATTTTTAGTGCGCCGTCATCCAAAACCAGATACACCGCCGCACTTCCTCCGCCTGCCGCCTCATCATAGGCGTAACGGGCGCTCATAATCACGCCGTCTTCCTTCAGAGAAAGACGGAGGAAGAACTCTGTCGTCTGAGGAAGTGTTAATCCCTTCGTATCCGGGAGCAGGTAGCCGTCCGCGCCTATGCCTAGACCATAGACGTCACCGGAAGGCAACCATCGCTCCGCTGTTCCTTCCAGTGTCTGTAGCGGTTCGCCGTCCTGCGCGTCGTTCAGTGTTCCCCGAAACAGGTACCAATGAGTGAAGTCCGCTGCCCAATCCGAAAAATACCCTGCTGGCGTTCCGCCTGTTTGGGCTATGGGCACCGATATGGCGCGTTTCACGCCGCCAGTTTTTTTGCCAGTCTGAGGCGGGAATGGGAAAATTTCCACGCTGATATTCTTGAAACCGGTGATTTTCGGTGTCTGCCAAAGAAAAATGCCATAACCGTCGGAAATTTTTCCCTTCCATTCCTTCACGCCGTCCGACCATACGGCGTAGGGATTGAGATGCGGGTCAAAGGAGATTGCTGTTTCAAGCATAACGCAGGAACCTGCTTCGGCTATGCGCGACTTTGAATTCCCCGCGAGGTACATCCGCAGGTCTTGTACAGTAAATTCAGCGTCTGCAAGATAGTAAAAACTTTTCTCGGTAACGGTGAGAGTTGCGCCATCTTTCCCTTTCGCCTGAAAAACCATAGTATATACGCCTAGTTCAAGCGTGTCCGGCAGTCGGTACGCAGGCAGTTCGCCGCTTCCCGCTGGAACAAGAACCGGTGCATTCAGCTTCCACGCCGCTGCCCCGAGATCGCTTCTTACAACCGTTGCGGCGCGCCCTTCCTGCGCGAACTGATATTCTATCTTATCTTGCAGTGCGGCGCCGTCCGCGCGGCGCAGAGAAACTTGGAAACCTGTGACTTCGGCGTCCTGCTGAGCATTGACAAAGTAGGGACGTACCGCTTCATTCCGCTTAATTATACTGAATTCATCCATAGAGCTGCGTTTATCATCAAGAAATGCGCCCATTTCATATATATTGGAGGTAGTGGGAATCACCGTATCAAAGGAAACTTCTCCACAGGCGGCCAGAAGGAGTGAAATCAGGAATATACTGTTCAAAACACCATATTGTACACGCATATTACTATATAATATAACACATATCAGAGAAAAAACAAGAATTCACAGGCGCATAGCAGTGAATTCGATGTGAAATCATCGACTAGTTCCACCTACACATCCAGATTGGATACCAGAAGCGCATTTTCCTCAATAAACTCACGGCGCGGCGCGACATTTTCGCCCATCAGCATAGAGAAAATGCGGTCGGCTTCGATGGCGTCCTCCATAAGCACGCGCACCATATTACGGCGATCCGGGTCCATTGTAGTTTCCCAAAGCTGTTCTGGATTCATTTCGCCCAAACCTTTATAGCGCTGTATGGCGATTTTGTCAGGATCGCGCCCCGATTCGCCAAGGATGCGGTCTTTTTCCGCGTCGTCATAGGCGTAGAAGTTTTTTTTCTCGAAACTCACCTTGTAGAGGGGCGGCATAGCAAGATAGACATATCCCTGTTCAAGGAGCGGCGTCATATAACGGAAAAAGAAGGTGAGGAGCAATGTGCGGATGTGAGAGCCGTCAACGTCGGCGTCCGCCATGATAACAATTTTATGATAGCGGATTTTGCTTACGTTGAAATCCACGCCCGCGCCCGCGCCTATACTGGCGATAATGGGTTGGAGCTTTTCGTTGGTGATCACTTTTTCGATGCGGGTTTTTTCCACGTTGAGCATCTTGCCCCACAGCGACAAAATCGCCTGATAGCGGCGGTCGCGCCCCTGCTTTGCCGAGCCGCCTGCGGAATCACCCTCAACGATGAAAAGTTCGCATAATGCGGGGTCTTTCTCTGAGCAGTCGGCGAGTTTGCCGGGCAGTCCAGCGCTGTCCATGATGTTTTTTCTGCGGGTCGCATCCCGTGCTGCCCTCGCGGCTAGGCGAGCTTTCGCAGCAAGCACTGATTTTTCAATAATAGTCCCCACAACGTCGGGGTGCAGGTCGAAGTACAGCTCAAGCCGCTCGTTTACGATGTCTTCCACAATGCCTTTGACTTCGGAGTTGCCGAGCTTGCCCTTGGTCTGTCCCTCAAACTGCGGCTCCGGAACTTTCACGGACAGTACGGCGGTCAATCCTTCGCGCACGTCCTCTCCTGAAAAGTTGTCGTCAAATTTCTTTGCCTGCTTGGATTTTTTCAAAAAATCGTTCAGTGTGCGCGTGAGAGCGGCTTTGAATCCGACAAGATGGGTGCCACCTTCGCGGGTATTGATGTCGTTCACAAAGGAGTACATGATTTCGTTATAGCCGTCGTTGTGCTGTATAGCGATTTCGACTTCAACGTCGTCTCGCGCGCCGGTGAGCAAAATCGGCTCTTTGTACAAAACCGTTTTGCTCTCGTTGAGGTATTCGACAAAACTACCCACGCCGCCGTCAAACTTGAACACATGGGATTTCTCAGGTAACACGCGCTCGTCACGTATGGTTATCTCCAAACCTTTGTTGAGAAAGGCAAGTTCGCGCAGGCGGTTGGAGAGTGCGTCAAAGTTGTATTCGGTGGTTTCTTTGAAGATGGAAGGGTCAGCCAGCCAACGTACAACTGTGCCGCTGTCTTTGGCGGGTCCGGTCGCCCACCATACAGCGTCGTGTGATGTTTCATGCGTAGAGGAGTCGGGGATACCAATCTGATAACGCTGCGTGAAAATTTTGCCGTCTTTGTGTATATATGCTTCGCACCAGCTTGAAAGGGCGTTCACTACGGACACGCCGACGCCGTGCAAGCCGCCTGATACCTTGTAGGATTTCTTGTCGAATTTTCCGCCTGCATGAAGACGGGTCATCACGAGTTCGAGGGCGCTTACGCCTTCTTCCTGATGTACGTCCACCGGAATACCGCGTCCGTTATCCTCAACGCGTACAGAGCCATCTTTCTCAAGCACCACGAGAATCGTGTCGCAATACCCCTGCATCGCCTCGTCCACGGAGTTATCCACAACCTCAAACACAAGATGATGCAGTCCGTCTATGCCTGTCGTTCCTATGTACATACCAGGGCGCTGGCGTACCGCCTCCAGTCCTTTGAGTACCTGTATGTTTTCCGCTGAATAGTCTACCATAAAAAAAGTATAGCAAATTTAAGGGAATAATTCAAGGGAAGGTAAGCGCCTGTGGAGATGAGTCACGTATTACCTGCGTATCTTGAAACGCACTGGGTAACGATAGCGCACGGCGACCGCCTCTCCGTTGGCTTGGGCGGGCACGGCTGAGAGTCCCTCGAAGGCGTTTATTGCCGCATCGCCGAAACCGCGCCCCTCAGGACTTTCCTTCAATATGTTGATGCGGCGGATTTCTCCCTTGTTGTCTATGAAAAGCTCCAGAATAACCGTGCCTTCTATGCCGGAACGCAACGCTATGGCGGGGTACACTATATTGCGGAGGATTTGTTGTTCGGAGAATTGGGGCAGTACGGAAATTTGGTGCTGGGCAAGATAGTCAAGCTGGGATGGGATGCCGCCCCCGCCGGGATCGCCTAATACCTGATCGGAAGGAGCAGCGTCGCTTGCGACCATGTTTTCCGCCACAATAGGGACAACTTCGGTCGGTGTCGCCGCGCGGGGCGCGGCAACAGGTCGGGGCGGAGGCGGCGTTTCCGGTGGCGGGGGCGGCGGCGCGGCTTCGCGTATGTCCGCCAGTTTCATCACTTTTGCTTCTGCTTCCTGTTCTGATAGTACCGTGTTTATCCTAAACACTGCGAAACAAATGACCGCCGCGTGTACCGCGCCTACACATATAAAAATGACAAGCCTCAACCTGTTTGTAGTTATCATTATTTTAGATTTGTACTCCTCTTCTTTAGGCGTTATTAAGTTGTGGCGTGCGGCTTGCTGCGCGTGGATCAAAACAAAACACCAAAAAAGTAAAAAAATACCGTTGCCGAAAGGAGGAGAACGGCAACGGTATTACAAATGTCTCATAGGAGGAATGTACTATAATAAACATTAGCCACTGTCTATCGTTACATCTTTTTTATATTTTTTACTTTTTTTAAGGATATCGCAAATAATGCTTATCCGGCACGTTATATGGCGTACTATGCGCGGCGGCGTTTTGCCAAAGCTCGCACGAGGGCAGCGATGTCGGCTTCTGTGCGTATGCCATGCGGGCAGAGTTCCTCCGACTCTATGTCCAGCTCGAAAGGACGCCGCGCCACATCTTCGGGGTAGTGCGCGTCCGACGAGGTAGTGAGCGGATAGCCCAGCGTGTCCACATTGGGCGGAAGGCGCATACATTCCACCGCAGCCCAGTCGCCGGTCACCACCACCCCAAGCTGGCTCGTCATAGAGAACGCGCTCCGGTCAACATGAGCGGGAATCGTGATCCCCCCGTATTCAGCGACTTTGCATGCAATGTGGTCTACGGTCAGATCAAGGGCGTTCACAAGATAGTACTCCACCTCACCTAATATGTTATCATTTTCGTCAACGTAAACTTGATCGCCGGTTTTTTCTGGATTGTTAGGGAAGGGCGTGAGCAGGGAATAGGCGTAGTCGCTGAACGCAAGGCTTGCGTCAAGGCTCGTGAACAGGCAGAGAACGTGGATTTCTTCGGCAGTTGTCGCCTCCATCCCAAAAAGGGGGATTATGCCGTAGTCAGGACAGACTTTGGCGAATGTCGGACAGTTGAGGCTTGAGTTATGATCCGTAAGAGCCAAGACTTGTACGCCTTTTCCCGCGGCGGTTTCCGCCAAGACACGCGGGCTTAAATCCAGCGATCCGCATGGTGAAAGACACGAATGATTATGCAGGTCGGCAAGCATAGTTTTCAAACCTTTTTATCGAACAACAGATGCGCGGACTGGATTATGAATAAGCCGCGCTCGTTTCCTTACGCCTTTGAGCCCTTGAAAGCTTCATACATTTTGCCCGAAACCGTAAACTGGTTTTCGGAAGTTCTCAGCACGGCGACGCCTTCCGCTTTTGCAGCTTCGAGCATGTCTTCGGGGAGAGGGCGCTTGTTGCACACGATGATCGCCGAGATGTTCACGAGCGTCGCCACGGCGACTGTGTTCTTGTGCGCCTGTATGGTAATGAGCGCACCTCCGTCATGGGCGTGCGCCATCACATCAGAGAGCAAGTCCGAGGTGTATGCGCCGGTAAGGTCTGTGTCCTCAAAGTCTTCATGGGCTATTTCCGCTCCCAGCAGAGCGGCAGCTTGCCGTATAGTCATAGCTTATTCCTCTTTAGGGGAATTAATGTACACCACCGAGCGCACGGTCGTACCTTTACCCATGGTTGACTCGATGGAAAACTCATCGGAAACGCGCTTTGTATTCGCAAGCCCCATACCCGCGCCGAATCCCAGTGAACGTATCCACTCGTTTGCCGTTGACCATCCCTCCTGCAAAGCGAGTTCTATGTTTTCTATGCCGGGTCCCGTGTCTTTGGCGGTAATGATCACTTTGTCAGGCTGTATGGAGCAGTTTATCACGCCGCCGCCTGAATGTACCACTTGGTTTATCTCAAGCTCATAACTAGCGACTGCCACACGCCGTATGATTTTTGGGTCTATGCTGCGCTGTTTCAGCGCCTTTTTAATCTCGGTGGACGCCCTGCCCGCAAGTTCAAAGTCATAATGCACGGTGGTGAATTCCATTTCTGCGGAAGCGGTTGCTCCTTTCGGCTTTTCCTGATAGATCTTCTCAAGACGCAGAACCTCGCGGTTCATTTCGGAAAGCAAAGTACCAACCACATCTTTTGAGGTGAGTATGCCGACCAATTCGTTGTTTTTGTTTACGACCGGATACCGCCCGTAACGGTACTTATTAAGATAGGAAATGGCAAATGAAAGCGGCATGTCGTCTTCCAGTACTATGACGTTCTGCGTCATACGATCTTCCACAAGGCAGTTTATATAGCCTTCGTCCAGCGCGATCACGATGTCGTCTATGGAAACCAATCCTACAAGCCGGTGATTTTCGTCAACAATAGGCACGCCGGTTATGTAGTTTTCCTTCATCAACGCCTGAATATGGCGCATGGTGTCTCTGCGGTCTGCGGTAATGACCGCGTTTTTCATCACGTCTTTTATCTTGAGCTGGTAGATGAGTTCCAGCACAGCCGAAGGGGAATCCACCGTACTTATGGGGATTTCTTCATCTTGATCGCTTGAAGTTTTCATGCCGCCCTGTTCCTGATTATTCTTTGAAATATCACTCATGCCTTGTCTCTTTGCTGAAGCAGCTGCTCTATAACGAGCGCCGCGCCGTCTTCATCGTTGGTTTTTTCGCTTATCATAGACGCAATCCGCAGTATCCGCTCGTCGCTGTTCTTCATGGCGACGCCCACCCCTGCCCATTTCAGCATGGCTTCGTCGTTCATGGAGTCGCCCACAGCGGCGGTCTCCTCGCGCCTGACGCCGAGTTTATCCGCCACAAACGCAAGAGCGGTTCCCTTATCCGTTTTCGGCGGCAGAATTTCAAGAAAATAAGGCTTGCTCGTGAACAGCGTAACAGTTTCGTCCAAATAGGAACGCAAAAGGCTTTCAAGCGGCGGCAGAATCAGAGGATCGCCCGGAACGAGGAGTTTGTAGCAGCCCTTCATCACAAGAGCACGGAAATCGTCCGCGACGATCTGGCGGAGACCGGTGAGTTTTTCGTCATAGGCAGTGAATTCGTTCCTTTTCGACACATACATAATGTCTTTTTCGTAGATTTGAACAGCAAAACCTTCCGCGGCGCAGAGGTCGAAGGCGGTAAGAGATGCTTGCAGGGGCAGTTTCGCTTCGTATATGGGAGTTCTGGTGACGCTGTCCAAGACAAGCGCGCCATTGCTGCATATAAGGCAGCCGCTCCGCTTATTCAAGCCGAGCGTTTTGGCGAATTTCTCCATAGCTGCCGGTGTCCTCCCCGAAGCCAGCACAACGGCAACGCCCGCGGCGAGCGCCTTTTGCACAGCTTTTTTCGTACGGCGGGATATGCTGAGGTCTGAACGCAGGAGCGTATCGTCCAGATCGAGTGCGATCATTCGTATCATACGGATAGCATACCTGTTTTTTTGTTTATTTGCAAGTGTTTTTTTAGGAGACGGGATCGTAACGTAAAGGGCATGGAATTCACGCGTAAATTTCATATCCTTTACGTTACGATCCCTGTAGCAAAAAAATAAAACATAGTGTATACTATGATCATGGGGAACACGTATGTTTTTGTAAATCAGAAAGGCGGGGTCGGCAAAACGACGTCCGCTATCAATATAGGCGCATTTCTTGCGGAAGCGGGAAAGAAGACGTTGCTCATAGATTTCGATTCCCAAGCGAACCTTTCGAGCGGCATAGGTTTTCCGGGCGTGAAACCGGGTGTGTACGAGCTTATTTCTGGTATGGCGACGGTAGAAGAGGTGGTGCGTGAAACTGCCGTGTCCGGTCTTTTTGTCATTCCGGCGAGTATAGACCTATCGGGCGCGGCAGTGGAGCTGATAGAGCAGGATGAGCGGGACTTTTTTTTAACGAAAGCCCTGTCACAGATCAAGGCTGATTATGATTTTATCCTTATTGATTGCCCGCCGTCGCTTGGCGTGCTGACTATCAACGGACTGGTCGCCGCAGACCGTGTGCTTATCCCCATGCAGTGCGAGTATTTCGCTATGGAAGGGCTTTCTTTACTGTTACAGACCATCAAACGCATAGAAAAACTCAATCCCACACTTGATATAGGCGGTATTTTCTTCACTATGTTCGACTCACGCACCAAGCTTGGTCAGGAAGTTGTGCGGCAGGTGAGCGCCCGTTTCAAGAAACAGGTGTTTAACACGATAATCCCGCGCAACATACGGCTTTCCGAAGCGCCCTCGCACGGTCTGCCTATTTCCAAATACGATCCCCAGTGCCTCGGCGCGAAAGCGTACAAGATGCTCGCAGAGGAGCTTATCAAGCGTGGCTAAAACCTCCAAATTCGGCTTGGGCAAGGGGCTTGACGCCCTGCTTCCGCCTGAAAGTTCTGAAGACACGCCGAGCGCGCGCCATTCCGGCGGCGTTCTGCTGCAAAATGCTTTTTCCCAAAATGACCAAGACGTGGTTCTTTCTATTCCTCTGTCAAAAATTCGAGCCAATCCCGGGCAGCCGCGCAAGGTTTTCGATGAAGCGGCACTGGAGGAGCTGTCCGCTTCCATCAGGGAACACGGCGTCATACAGCCGATTATTGTGGAGGCGGACGGGGACGGCTGGGTGCTTGTCGCAGGCGAAAGACGCTGCCGCGCCGCCACCCGTGCGGGGCTGTCCGAAATACCCGCCATTGTGCGCGACTATTCCGAGGAAAAGCGCGCTGAAGTTGCTCTTATCGAAAATGTACAGCGTTCCGACCTGAATCCTATCGAAGAGGCGCTCGCCTACAAAAGCCTCATAGACATGACCGGTATGAATCAGGACGAACTCGCCGCCAAAGTTGGTAAAAACCGCTCCACCGTAACAAATGCCCTGCGCCTGCTCCGCTTGTCAGCGCCTATTCAGGCGTCGCTTGAAAAGGGCGAAATCACGAGCGGACATGCCCGCGCTCTCCTCTCCATTCCCGATGTTACGGCGCGGGCGCGGGTTTTCAACGAAATCGTCATCAAAGAGCTTTCTGTGCGTGAAGCCGAAAAGATGGCGGGCGGTGGCGCGGATAAACCTCAAAGCGCGGCGGTCAAGCTCCCGCCGAAATCCCGCGATCCTCACCTTGCAGCTATTGAAGAGGAGCTAATCGAAAAACTGGGAACAAAAGTATCTATAGACGGCTCTCTTGCCAAAGGTGTTATCCGCGTCGAGTACTATTCCATGGATGACCTTGACCGTCTCTTTTTACTCTTAAAAGATTAAATCCCTTAAAGAAAAAGGGCGTCTATAAAGACGCCCTTGGAAAAACTCAATCAAACTCTCTTTTCAATGCTGAAACACTATTGTTGAAGATAGAATTCCACACGGCGGTTTCGCCATGCGGCATCTTGGTTGTCAAAATCGACAACAGGTTCAGATATACCTTTACCTATAGTGGTCATGCGATTTCTGGACACGCCATCTTTCAC
>QMCE01000587.1_pt1 | contig 18758 bp, 19 predicted proteins | sample 1821851 | NCBI WGS metagenome assembly QMCE01 (sample SAMN09453174, study PRJNA476694) | Termite gut metagenome, whole genome shotgun sequencing project. | isolation source: worker | host: Odontotermes sp. | place: South Africa:Pretoria | collected 2016-01-28
TACCGATACGGTTTTGCGGTCATTACGGCCACGCTTGAATGAAACAAGCCCCGCTATTTTCGCAAATATTGTATGGTCTTTTCCCATTCCAACGTTCAAACCAGGATGCACCTTGGTTCCACGCTGGCGAATGATTATATTGCCCGGTATTACACGTTGACCGCCGCCTTTCTTAAGGCCAAGTCTGCGACCTTCACTGTCGCGTCCGTTCGTAGTTGCCGAACCTGCTTTCTTATGTGCCATGACTTAACCCCTTTAGCCCTTGATTTCCGTGATTTTTACAACCGTGATATTCTGACGGTGACCCTTGGTACGGCGATAGTTATGACGGCGTTTCTTTTTAAACACCAATATTTTATCTGCCCTTACCTGGTCAACTATTTCACCGACAACCTTGGCGCCCGACACAAGCGGAGCCCCAACTTTATCGCCAACCATCAAAACTTGGTCGAATTCAACCTTGCCGTCAGCTTTCAGTTTTTCCACGCGGATAATATTACCCACCTGGACACGATACTGTTTGCCACCGGTCTTAAAAATTGCAAAATCTGCCATTTTTTATGCCTTTTGTCTAAAAACTTATGCAATAGTGACATTTTTTTACAAAAAGTCAAGCGAAAATCGTAATTCGCGACTCGTCAGTCGTGGGGCTCGTATTACGATTTTCGCGCTTTCCACCAACTTTTTGCGGTTTTGCTCACATTCCCCGCTATTTTCTTAACATCTTCTTGTATCTTATCCCCAAACTTACTGTCGTCTATTTTTCCGCCCAGTTTGCTTGCTATATCTCCCGCTTTATTCGCAAGATAGGCAACAAGGCAGCCCACTATTAATGTTGTCATAAAGTCTGCGCTTTCAAGTGATGGGACGCTTGCTGACAAGTCTGCACTGAAGACCCCAGACAGCAGCGCAGCGCAAAACGCAATAACAATTGACAGCGACACAAAGTATATCGCCGCATTTACAAACCGCGTTATTTGTTTTGAAAGGTCTTCCACCGTGAAAATTTTCAAAAAGTGATTATATATTTTTCCTGCGATTCCGTCATAGCTTGTGGCACCTTTTTCTCCGAAATAGTCCTTGTCCTCGGACTCGCCAAAGGTCATCGCTATCGCAGTAAACGGCAGCATGACCAGGCCCAAAAACAAGTCTGCAATAACGCCAAGCGCCATAAGCGCAAACTTCCATATGTTATACACAAACAAAGCAATGAACGTTACACCCGCAATAAATGTAAATGCGCTTGTTCCTATTCCTGCGAGCATCCATTTCCAACCAGCCGCAACCGCTGTATAGAAAAATCCTGACAATCTTGTTGGAACGCACAACAAGTTTGCGGTTTGCGCGGCGTCTATGATTTCGCGACCAGTGTGATGAGCCACCGAGTATTCATGAATAGCCGCGCAAGTATCCGGCAGGCTTGCGCCGCTTGCCGCCGCTACCGAGTTTAATATCAAATCAGAAAGCATTGTGCCAATTGTTATAACCGGACCAACAACCCACATAAATAACTGGGCCGGGTTATGATTTAAAATCCAAATCCAGATAACAATCATTACCGATTTTTTTAAAATACTCTCCACAAGCTTTTTTACATCCCCACCTGTTTTCACAAGGTTATATGATTCAAACATTATCCAAAACGCAAACAGCACAAGCATAAGGACTTTCATAAATCTTACAAGCGAGCGTTCCAAAATATCACTTATAAGCGACATGGCGCCAATAAAGGCTCGGCCAACTTTAGCCTCTATGGGAACGTAATTTTCTATCAATATGTTTTTTTCAAAATCTCCACCGAATGCTTGGACATCACTTGCAAGGCTTGTGGTAAGTTTTAATTTAGCCTCTTCCGTTATAAAGGCTGTATGACTTGATATAACTTCATCATTCGCAAGGCATATGGCCGGTGCTACAAGGCAGACAATAACCGTCAAGATTTTCAACAAAGATGCCAATTTTTTTTTCATTTTTATCTCAAGCTCGATTTAAATCCCCTTCCCAGAAGGAGAACCACACCCCTCTATGCTATGTTCCCTTTTTCATTGCGCCGGTTATCTTTTCTGCTATTTGTCCCGGCGCTTTATATGCCGCTTTGCCAAAGTCTTTTATCCATGTACCAAAGTTAAACCCTTCATCCTCTTTACCAGTTTTCAAAAGGTTATCTATTTTCGGACTTAGGGCGTAATAGTACAAGAAAAACAGCCCAAACATTAACATTAAAAACTCGAACCCATTTTTCATAAAGTCAAATGCACCAGGGTATTTTCTTTCTGTTGCCGCCTTTTGCGCAACAAAACAGTTTTTGAACTTTTCCTTATCCATTTCTCCGGACACGGTCGCAACTTTCTCGCAAGTCGAAAACACCGCCATTACTGACATTGTTTTTTCATCTGGGTTTGTACGCTCGGTATCTATTACTCCGGACGGAAGAAACGCATTAAAGCCATCGTTCGGACCCGGAAAGTACTCGTCCGCGGCGTACGATACCGTTGCGTACAGTATTACTATTTTTAGTGTAATTGAGACTATCCTTATCGCAGACGTGGCAAGCATTGTTATTGACCTGGACGTTACACCGTCTGCAAGTTTCCATGTACCCTCGAACGCCGCCGCCGCAATTATAAGCGGCAGAAACACTATAAAAAAAACAAGTCTGAAGATTACATTTAAAACTTTAAAAAACAAATCAAACCCAATTATCAAAAACATTATTAAAAGTGCAAGGCCGGCAAGCCATGTCATTATCCCGCCACCCATATCCATCCAAGAATAATTCATAAGCGCAAATCCACCCGCGGCGCCCGCGAGTGTAATTGTATTCAGATTTCCCATAACGCACATAAAGGGTTTTAAAACCGGATTTAGAATATCGTCGCTGGTGCCCAGGCTGCACTGAGCCGAATCACTTATGCCGGTTGCGGCCATAGAAAGCTGGCTTCCAACAAACATGACCGGCGTTATTGTTACATTTGCAATTTCTTTAAGTGCCGGTTTACCACCAAGTCCCAAGCCCCCTAGCAGCGCCGCGACAATCATAACACGCACGGCCTGTTTCCAGACCTTGTCAAACCACGCTTTAAGCTCGAGCTTTTTTTCGGACTCGTCAAGCGTCGCGTTCTTTTTCGATGCTTCGTACAAATATTTCCCCGTCTCATAAAACAAGAATATTCCAAAACCAATCCCAAGCAGCACCCACAGGCTGTCCAACATTACAAACCAAAAACTTTCTGCAGCAGTGCCAATAACACCAAACAATTTTTCTATGTACCCACAAAGCCAACAACCATTTGCGGACGCTATGTCACACGCCCCACCTTTACAAGCCCCTATTGCGGCAAGAAAGCTGTCAAGACTCATATACGAAACAGCGCCGCCACCGATTGAAGACCAAAGGTACCAGGCGCCGACACCAAGTGCCGCCGCACCCATAAAAATCCTAACCGCCAAGAGTATTAATTGTGCATTCATAACAGTTATGAGCTGGCTGGTCGGTACCGTCAGCGCTCGGAGAGCACCTACCTATCAAGCCATCACTTGCCCTCTTCTTCCTTTTTCTCTGTTTTTCCGGTTATTGTATCTATCGTTTTTTTTGCAAAGTTTGTTATATTCTCGCCAACCTTTAACATATCTTTTCCAAGGCTTTCGCCAAGCGTTGTTTCTATTTTCAATTCGGGGTCAAACGACTTTAAAACTTCGTCCGATATTTTCCCAATCTGGGACGCTAGGAAGTTCAATACATAAACCAAAACTATGGCTCCGATAAGTGTCACAGCCGCCAGATTCTCGTCCGACAAATCTCTTGCAAATATTTCTCCGTTAGTTATAAGTTTCATCAACTCGGCAGAAGATTGACCGTCCGCAGAAAAAAACTTTGCTATGATTACCATTATCACGGTATAGGTTATCACAACCGCAGCCAATGTCACAATCGCATTTATTGCGCTTCTAAACTGGTCCGTACCAACGCCTTTACCAAGACCTGAAAGCCACTTTGGCGCATCTTTCTGGCCCTGGAAGATAAACAGGACAAGCGACAACGGAAAGAAAAACGCAAAATACGCCAGCGCAACTATGGCATCCACAAAGTAAAAACAAAACTTTATAAACAGTTTGAAAAACGCAATTAAAAGGTACAATCCCATTGCGAATATTATTATATGTTTTATAAGACTGCCAAGACTTAATATAGCGCTCCACGAAAAAGCCTTGTCCATTATCGCAACCCCAAGTTTCATATATGATTGAAACTGGGTCACCGTTGTTTTCATAAGTTTTATGATTTTATCGCGAAGCTGGGGACGATAGAAACCGTCTTCCGACATTTGCATTGGTTTATATGTAACTTTTTCTTCTATGAACTTGTCATCTATATCAAGCATACTTTGTGTATAAACAAGTGTCATATCTGCGACTGGTTCAAGGGTTATCGTCGTGATGAATCTTGGCAGAGTGACACCAATGCCCAACAAAGAAAATATTATCAATGAATTTATCAAAACTGGTTTAAGCGAGTTTACATAAAGCGGGTCAGCCCCCCCACCTCTTATATTATTCCAAAAAGCCTTTAACACATAAAACGCAAGTATTATGCAAAATATCATTATCGCAATCATTGCGAACTTGTCATACACATTCTCGGCGGCCACAGATAGGACTCCGAAAAGTCTGTCAAAGACAGAGCAACCCCAACATTGCACCGTGTTTTCGATAAAAGGATTTACTATGGTGTTCATTTTGTTGTAACAAATCCTATTTTGTTCCTTGGGCGTTCTGGCTCAGCAAGAAAAGCGTTCAAGGCTTGGGCTATCTCACGTAATTGATTGTCATGTTTTGATAACTTCATATCAGTCCTGTCAATATGTAACATCAACGTTTTACGCAAATCATTTATTTCTTTTGATTTATCATGAATTACGTTTAAAGCATTTCTCATTTCAATAAACGCACGAATAATCGAGATATTAACTCTAATCGCCGTTAGACTGTTCAAAACAGACGAAAGCATGGCTATACCCGGTTCTGTAAAAACATAGGGCATATAACGACGGCCTCCGTAAGTCAAACTTGAGGTTCCATTCTGGAACCTCAAGTTATCATATTCGTCCCGAGTCAATTGAAACATAAAATCTTTTGGAAATCTCTCTGGGTTTCTTTTTGCTGCTTTGTTCAAATTTTTTGTTTCTATGCCATACATCATAGCCAACGTACTATCCAACATTACTTGAACTCCACGAACCGTATGAATATACTTTGGTATAATTTCTATGTTTTTCATGCCTTCCCTTTTTTTAATTCAAACTTAAAGTTTAAATTTGAAACCTCAATTCTTTATCCACCCAAGCGCTTTGCCAACCCCGGTTCCAAAGTTGGCCAGATTCTTACGCATAGATGACGCATCAGCCATAACGTTCTTATTAAGTTCGCCCATATTCTTGCCAACGTAATTATTAAGCTGGTCCTTGGTCAAGTTAAAGATTCTTATCATAAGGTAGAAAGTCAATATAGTCGAAAGCCACACCACCGAGTGTTGTCCAAAGTTTATTATCGCCGCATCGTTATTAAAGCTTTCCCAGTTTATCAACGACTTTATTATTGCAAGATTTATTATCAGTATAAACGCACATGCTATCATAGTTATCACAAGTTCCCGCAATGAATCAACGATACCTTGGAAGGCAGGCCATGGGTCGACCCATTTATCAGACTTTTTAACCACAAAGGCCAGGACCTTGAAAGGATACATGATGAGCGCCATACCAAAGTTAAATATCCCCTGGATAATCAACAGGGCCATAAAGAAGTTACTCGACACGAACGTAAATATAAGCAAAATCCCGGTGATGATTTTAAGGAAGTCCTGGCCTCCATTCGGAATCGGGGTCAAGAGGCCAGTTATCCCATTCATTACAAAAGACAGGCCTCGTTTTATAACCGTATTATTCGCCGCAGATATATAATAAACAGGCTGGACCAAAAACTTGCAAGCGTCTGTTGTGAGCCAACCCGTTTTTTCTATGCTCGCGGGGCACGGGACGGCTTCACTAGCCGGAATCAACCCCTGCTCTGTCATGGACTCGGTAAGCCCAGAAGTGTAAATCGCGCCAAACCTCAAAAACGGGTCCACTATCCAATCCGTCACATAAACCGGTTTTATCTGAAGAAACAACGTCACCGCTATTACTGCACGAATTATCGGTTTTAACAAATCATACGCGGTATTAAAGCCCGATGCTTTACCATCCCAGACCTGGCCCCCATCGCCAAGCCCAAAGAACTTGAGCCAATTTTGTGGGAAGTACATTTTTATCAAATACAAGGCGACAAAAACAGCAAGCCAACCCCAGACAATCATATAAATTATTCCGTCACCATTACCGACAAAAAACTCGTACCCACCCTGAGCCACCGTCATAAGCGCATCCAGAACAATCGGCACAAGCGGCGCAAGATTCAAGGAATCAACAATACCAAAATCAGCAAACGCCAAAGACGGTACAAAACAAAATATGCAGGGCAAAAAAAATCGCAAAAACTTTAACACAAGCAGATTATAGCAAAAAAATAGTAATTAGTGAATAACGTAATCCGTGACTGGTGTTTTGTCACCTCCGCCTTTCGGCTTTGCTAATCCCGCTTCGCACTTTGTGCTATGACGGATACGTCGCGTGGGCGACAAAACACCAGTCACGGATTACGCCACTTACTTGTTGCTTGCGACAAGGTCTGCGGTCATTTCCAGCTTTCCACCAGCCTCGGTCACCAGCAGCTCGCCAGCCGCTATTTCCGCATAATCCAACGCAGTACTTACAAACTTATCAAACTTTCCGGACGCAACCCACGCCAAGTCCATTGCAGGGCAACCGGTAACGCGGACATCTGCGCCCTCAAACATCGTTCCCATACCATTCAGCCCTATAGTCATTTCCGATATTTCACGAATATTGGAAACTTTTATTCGCGACGAGTGAAATGCACTGAACACAAATGCTCCCTTTCCAGATTCTGCATAGTAAAGGCGGTCGTCTATCGGAGAATACACAAGTCCTATTTTCGTTTCTTCCCCGCTGCGAAGCGCCAACGAAATCGCAAAATTGGGATTACCACGCACAAAGTTCGCCGCACCAGACAATGCAAGCACAAACTCGTCACGACCATTACCCGCACGCGACACGTTTGGGGTAAGCAAACCTGCATTCGGTCGCACAAGCAAAAGGTCCGAAGTTATAGATTCTTCTATTCTCTGCGCCGCTTTGTTCACAAAATCACGTGCGCTTTTCAACGACTGTTGAAGATTTTCTACTTCGAAAAAATCACGACGAAGTTTCGCACCTGTTCTGGCCAAAGCTTCGAACATTTTATTTAATTCCGTTGAACCTTTGATAAGCAATTCATCATTCATACGCTTCTCCCTTTATTTAAAAAAACGGGGTAGAAAGACTACCCCGGAAAATCCCACACTGGGTGAAAATTCATTAAAATTTAAACCCATCAAACTTTTTCTTAAAGTCTGCAGCACGCTGGCCACGGTCCGCAGTAACGCGCTGGCCGGTCCAGGCAGGATGATTTTTATTATCAACAGACAAGACCATATCTTTTTTCACAGATGAAAACATTTTTACAGTTTTGCCGTCAGTCGTCGTAACTTTGATTTCATGGTACGCTGGGTGAATATCTTTTTTCATAACTAAATCCCTTTATTACTCGTGGGTTGGATTATACATACAAAAATACAAAAGGCAAGAGAAAATTTAACTGGGTTCGGGGATTTGAGTTCCACGCTCGTCATACCAGCGACCGCCGGTAACCAGAAGTATTAAATTATAAAGGTTTTAACTTCTGGGTCCCGACGTCCGTCGGGATGACGAGCGGAGGGATAGTCTTACCCACGAAACCAAATCCCCGAATCCCGTATCCATATCTAAAAAAATCCCCGCTTTCGCGGGGCTTTCCGAATGTCCAAAGAAAGGAAGGAAAGGAGAAAAAAGCGGACATTCTGAAACTGGTCTTTAAAATGTCAAAAGCGCAAAGCCCCGAGGAGAGAGAATGTAGGAGGGAGTCGGAAACTCTGCACCCTTGACGAAGATTAATATAGGACACAAAAACCGATTCGTCAAGCCTTTTGTCAAAAAAAATTTTCGGTCAATTTTTTTATGGCAAACATAAACGTTTTTCTATACAATACCAAACAGTGGCGGACACCCAACCAGTCCCCGCCGAGGTATAGAAGCCTCCTGGGTTGTCCCGGTCAGCCGACCGGACCATAAAACGCGGCTCACCCATGTCTTATGGCTGGAGGGCGCAAAATAAGTGCATGCACAAATAATGCGCACTATCCCAGATAGCTTCTAACCTCCAGTCACCTTTGGTTGGGGGTGTTTTTTATTAAAAAAACACTTGAACAGACAAGGAGTAATAGATGAACAATTTTTACAACAAATTCAGCGCCTATTTCGTTGGCCGCGCATTACGAAGGGCACGAACAAAAGCAAAACTAAGCCAAAAAGAGCTTGCCGAACGTATTGGAGTTTCTGTTAATCAGTTAAAACTGTTCGAATATGGCCGAGATGTTTTATCTTGCGAAGTACTTATAAGACTTTTCCTTGAAGACCTGCGACAATAAAAAGCATAGAGCCAAAGCGTACAACCAGTGTACAGTGTAAACTGAAAAAAAATCCCGCGCATCGCGCGGGACTCTCCCTTCCTTCCGTTATCACGGAAACTTTTTTACGACTTTACGCCGCTTTGGCCGTACGATGTTTATCTTCTTCTCGGTCCGACTCAAGCGCCTTTCGAGCCTCTGCAAACACCATTTCCTTGACCTTTTGCGCCAAGTCGGGCGTTTCAAGGCTTTCGGCCGCGACATCGAAATTATCTGTACGGATTTGCAACGAAACGTATGCTCCTATGAGCGAAGAACGTGCCAAATCCTCTATCGAACGCGGAGAATTACCATTCCCGACCCTCAGTTGTTCCGCAAGGGACACAATTTGACGGTCCGAATTAACCCATACTGTAGCGGTCAAGACTTTATCAAGTGCAACCATGATTTCTTTTATATTGCTGGACAATGCCCCCTCCTTTTTTTATTTGCGATACTTTTGTATATACAAAACTCTCTTTCAATACTTACACACACCCAAAAATTCGCCTTTTTGCCGCTTTTTCGGGCTTTTTTAAGTATTTACTTTTGTCTACACACGAATCATAAAACAAAAACGATTCGCTCGTCAAGAGAAAAATTTTTTCATGTTCGGATATTTGAGTTTGTGGGTAATGTTACCCACAAGTGAAGTCTTCAAATTACGTAAAAAAAAGGCGCTTACGCGCCCTTTCTATTCCTCTTTCTCGGGAATTTCACCATTAGCGCTCAAAAGGACCGCTATCCAACGGGTTCTATCAAACTGCGCAGTTATCACAAACGTTGCAACAAGCATCGGCACACTGAAAAACGCCCCAACAACGCCCCAAAGCATTCCCCAAAAAACCAAGTTTATCAATATGGCAAGCGTGGAAAGGTTCAATGTTTTTCCGGTTAACTTTGGCTCGAGGATATTAGAAAACAGAATCTGCAGCACAATTAACCCAATTGCTATCATTATTGGCGCAAAAAGGCTTTCACTTGTTATCAACGAATACAAAACCGGCAGAATGGTTGCCGCAATTGACCCAAAAGTTGGAATATAATTCAATATGAATATAAGGAACGACCAGACCCCGGCAAACTCCAGACCAAAGTGCACCATCCAAAAATAAGAAACCACCGCAGTAGACACCGAGATAAATGTTTTTACAAACATATATTTTTTCATATTTGTATCTATGCTTTCCAAAATAAAGCTCATCTTTTTCATCTGGCGAGAGTTTTTAAACAAGTTTGCAAACTTTTTCTTGAACGTACTTTGCTCTATAAACATAAACAACACGTATATCAACACAAGACCAAGGCTTGTTGCAATACTCGCTATTGTCCCACCTACGCTTGTCGCAACGTCCGTTATACTTGGCAAATTTATTGCACCAAGGTTTATTCCGTATTCTCCATTCAAATACATCGCAAGAGCACGCAACTTTTCCTGGATGTCGGGAAGACGCTGGGCGAACGCGGAAAAGGTCGGGCTTATCTGGGTCACAAACATATACACAAGACCAAGGCACGTTGCAACCGAAAGCCCGCCCGCCGCAATCTTGGCACCAAGTGTTTCACGCAGTGGCATAATTTTGCGATAGTACGACGCAATTGCATTCATAAGGTACCAAAAGAAAACCGCAAGCAATAATGGGATAAAAAGACTGCGTCCAATCAAGAGCACCGCAACCATGCCAACAAAAATAATCAAGCCTTTCATTTTGGTTCCTTTTTTTTAATGGGGCGCATGATATGCGCCCCCACCTAGAACATTACTCTACTGTTACACGCTCTATCTCGGCGTCGCCTTCCAGTGTAAAGTCTCCTGTATCTGATACTTCCATATCCTCGGACACTTCTATGATTTGGTTCTTTGCTATTTCATGGCCTTTATACATTCCGACCAATATAACCCCAACAAGTATCAAAACATTAAACAGCACACCAAAAGTACCGAACTTGCCCTTGACATTATCTGTCTTGAACATTCTGAAGGCCACAAATATCAAGCCCGAAACAAGCACTAGTATCGCGTTTGAGATATCTGCAAACAACAAACTTATCGCCGCAACAAGCAGAACAAACAGTGTCATTGTTAGTCCGTTTTTCAAAATAGCACCGAATATTTTTCCCACCGGTTTTTCTTTTTCCGGCATAGCAAAGCCCGCAATCCAGTATACAAAGTACGAGAACGGGAATGCAAACAAAGCCTTGCCCTTGGACATTCCCATTGTACGCATACGCTTGTAAAGCGCATTTGCGTTTGCAATCATCGTTCCAAGAAGATACATCATAACAAATGCAAAAAGCGCAACTAGGACAATAAATAATATTTGTGACTTTTGCGCAAGCACAAGCCAGTAATACTCTGAAGGAACCAGAAGGCCAACCATTAAACCAAGTATCGCAAACTTTATAACACCGGTTGTTATATTAACTTTTAAAAAGTCATTGCGACCCAGTGAAACCGCGGGCATCCAATTCAATGCTTTTTTTATAACAAAGGCAATTGTCACCCCAATTAACGCAACGGCAAGAGCACCACCAAATACATTATCACCAAACACCGAAAAATAAAGCGATATAAGCAACGCAATGATAATGGAAGCAACAAACGACAAGGCGGCGAACTTGAGCGGAGCCTTTAACACGAAAGTTTTAAAATCGCCCCCAGAGAGCTTTTCAGCCCCCGTCTTTATCGCCGCGCGTCTTGCGATAGTTTTTTCGAGCCCGTCTTTAACGCTGGGCGTTTTTTTATTTTTTACTTTTTGCATTTTGTTTTTCTCCTTTTTTTAGTTTTTTATATTACCATTCTCGAGCGTTGTTACGTTCGTTGGGTTAAACAGGTTCGTAAATTTCTCTTGGTGCGAGACAAGCACAAATGTTGTTCCCCGCTCGTTCATTTCTTGTATTATTTTTCCGAACAATTCCAATGTGTCACTATCTGCACCCGAATCAGGCTCGTCCAATATCGCAAGTTTCGGTGCCGCAATCAAAAGGCGCAAAAACATCATTCGTTTTCTTTCACCACCAGAAAAACCAACGTTCACACTTCTATTCAGCCACTCTTTTGGTATATTCAATTTCTCGCGCGCGACTTCAAGCCTAGTCAAAAACTCACCCATCGCGAGCTCTTTCCCTGTTTCAAAGTGACAGTGCGCGGTCGCAGAGTGTTTGAGAAAGCTAAGCCACGTCAGGCCCACAATCTCAGGCACATTCTGCCCACCCAAGAATATTCCAAGCAATGCGCGTTTCGTAGAATTTTCGCCCGTCACATCGTAGCCGTCAAATATGATTTTTCCGCCTTCTATCTCATAATCCGGGTTACCTGACACAGTTTGCACAAGCGTTGTTTTTCCAGAACCATTATGACCTCGAATTAAATGCCTTGCACCTTGTTTCACGCACAAGTTCACACCGTGCAACAATTCACGATTATCAGCACGCACTTTAAGATTTTTTATTTCTAGCAGACTCATTCTTCTTCCACACACTTATTCGCGTCCGAGTCAAGGGTATAACCCTGGGCACAGCTTGCTATTTCACAACTGTTTGGAACCCAATCTTTCATGCCAAGGGTTGTTACTTCTTCTGTTGTACAACGCTCGCACTTGGCCGCCGCGCCATCCAATCCCGCTACAAACTTCCAACCCTTGGCGCAGGCAGTACACTGGCCGGACAGAGAATCTCGCAATGGCAACGCATCGGTACACTTGCGATAGCAGTTATTACCCCAATTTTCAAATCCGGAATTACATACGCAACGCGCGTTTACTCGGCTTTGACCTTCCAAGTCCTCGCTTTCTGTTTCAGGGCTGTATGTAGAATTCTCGGGGCACAGCATTGACTGATAGAACAATTCTGACACGTTACGGATACAGCTTGCCGTATCGTTACACACATTCTCGTCATCACTGTTATAGAACACTGCATAAGCGCACGTAAGCGCCACATTTCGGCACGCACCCGTCATTACACGATAAACACTGTCTACGTTCGCAACATTGGTCCAGCTTGTTACCTGGGAAACCTGGGAATTATAGCATGTTGCGACTTCATTAAGGCAACTTCCTGCGTATTCCACAATAATTTTACTTTGTGCCGCCTTGACCTGGGTCATTGCCCTTTGAACATAGTTCACGACTATATCATTAAACGCATTATACTGCCCATTGTTATATGTATAGCGCTGGCACTTATCAAGTACTGCTCGGCATAGCCCCCCTTCTTGGGCGGTTTTTCCCGTACCGATTTTATCAAGCAGGTATCTTACAACACATGCACCGTTGTCATAGGGCTGGGCTTTGCAAAGCTCTGGCGTTGGTGGAATCGTACTGGACACCGACAAAAAGTTTCTATTTATTGCAGAATTATCAAACGATTTCATAAAGTCCAATATATTTGAAATATTCTGACCCAGTATGACTGTTCCGTTCTCATCTATATACCGCTTGGTCGGGTCAACACATTTAAAGTAATTTCCGCCACAGACCATATCATCTGTCATACATGTTTCAAGCGCACCTATGCAACCCTTGGCGTCAAACTCGTTCTGGTTCTGCAGAACTGCGAACCTTGCTTGTTGCAGCATTCGATTTGCACTGCGCACGTTATTGCGAAGTGCATCGTTCATTTTATTAAGTCCTTGCTCGTACGCGATACAATCCTTGTCTATGGCAAGGTCGTAATTCCCGGTGATTTGAGTCGAATTTGCACCAGCATCACGGCACTGGTTAAGGACCGTTTCACATCTTTTCTTGGCCGCATTATAAAGTTCCGTGCCCCGAAGATTTGAAAAGCTTTTTGCCTGGGTTCCGTTAAGAAAGTCAAGGCTGAACAAATCGTCTGATTCACCAGACAAGTCAAATTCCAGATTTAATTCAAGCGTGCCGTCCCCACTGGTGCCAGCGCCAGATGGGTTTCTTATCATTTTTTCTATTTCCGACAGCATATTTCGCGATTCGGTTTTATCTACCGTACCTGCCAGCACTTGCTCGGCCTCTGTCGCGCTCATAATCGCCCGAATCTCGTCCGCAGAAAGTCCGATATACCTTATTCTCTGCGCAACTTCGTTCAACTGAGTATTTGCTTCCTTGACAGCTTTTTCAACCGCTGCGTATCGCGTAAGATTCGCACTGCATGAACATCTTTTCTGATTTGCATCTATGACACCGCAAAATTGGTCCATGCAATCATTATACTGAGTTTGGCATGATTTATTTAACTCTGCCGTAGCCTCTAGCTTGCTCATCGCATCACTAAGCACTGTTCCGGCGCGACTACGAACCGCGCGGGCCGTATCATGACCAATATTTGTTCCCGTTTGAATTCCTGTATTTCCGATTACCGCACGACCACCGACCTCTGCCGTGCTTGGCCGCAAAGATATTCCCGCACGGCGCACAGGGGCGGTACTATTAAGGCTGAAGCCTTCTGTCCTTGCATTTCGTCCAACGGATGCGGCAACAGTTTCAAGATTATTCGTCGGTCGAGCAACCCGTGACACAGAAGTTGCAGCCGGCACAGAACGCTGAACAGTTGTTCTTTGTACCGCGGAACGCACGGTTTCCGCGGGTGCTGTTTCCGACGCAATTTGTGTTGGAATTGTTCGACTTATTCCCGTGCGCACGGCAGTCGGCGTATCGTCAGCGAAAGCCATAAAGGACGTAACACACAAAGCGCAGGGCAGCAAGTACTTCATTACTCACCGATTATAGCACACGCGGACAAAAAAAACCAGCGCATAGTGAATAGTCTATAGATATTCACTATGCGCTAATCTTCTTATAGACCCCCTGTCCCCATTTTTTAACGTTTTCATACAGTTTCTTTACATCGCCGCTTACTTGTTTATAAAAGTTTTCGGGGATTGATACTCCGCTGAACAGAGCTTTGATTAGCGCGCTTATACTGTTCATGAAGAACGCCGTGAAAAGGCCAAGCAGGATTATCATTACCAATGAATCATTATTCATAAGCAAGCCATCCATAAGAATTGTTGGGTCGTTTTGCTCGAACGCAAGCCGAAGCGATTCCCCCCCCCCAATTCTACCAAACATTGAATTCAAGAACATTACTGCGAACGTAACAAACACCGAAAACAATGCTATTCCTGCTATGTTTTGTATCGTTCTGTCAAGGGTCGTTTTCAATGCCGTTGTACCATTACCAAGAACTTTCCAATCACCAAACAGCCACGACAGCAACCATAACGGCAGCATTATCAAGTCCATGGCAAGTTTTATAAAGACTTCAAGAAAATACAGTGGTACCGGCAACAGTGCGAAAAAGAACAGCGTTAATATCAAAAGCCCCACAAGAAACAGGGGAACATTTGGAAAGACCGGGGCTGTTAAAACTTTGTGCATATAGTCTGCACTGAAAGACATATTTAACATGGTCCAGCCTGCGGTCATTCCAAGTGCGGTCATTTGGTGTACGTTTGCAAGCTCGCAAGACAAACTGTGCCGCAGTTTTGGCGAAAAAGCCCCCGCAGACGCTGCGTCTTTATTAAGCGAAACAGGGTCTGCAACAGCCGTTGCGACAAGGCAGCTGGCAAATTTATCATCCGGGGTTACGGCATGGTTTAATGTCATTCCGACATTAAAAACAGGCTCTGTGATTATGTCGTTTATAAGACGAGGCAAGGGAAAAGCAAGCAACGCGGTGACGAACCCAAGTTTTAATATATGAGTCCCAAAATTTCCCGCCAAAGTCCAAGGCTCTGCATGCCATTTTTTGTTTCCAACCCCGATATAACCAGCAAGCAAGTTCCACCCAAACCAAACCGCCGTAAGAGCTACAGAAACCGGAATAAGTACCGCACCGATTGCCTCATAGGCTCGCGGCAATACACTGGACATAGTTGCCATAATGTCTGAAAAAAGCTGGCACGACCAACAAGACGAGAAAAAGCTTAGCGCACCCGCCATATCCACGGGGGCGAAAGAGCGATAAATAGAAAAGCCCGCCAAGGCTCCAACGCCAATAACTCCGCCAATTACAAGCGGCATCGCGGCACCCGCCCCGACAAAAGGCAAAAACGAAAGAAAAATTATCCAAAATTTTTTAAATGCACTCACAAACACACTATATCAAAAAATTAGTAATTAGTGAATAGTGTTAGTGGTTAGTAGTTTAGAGTTGTCAGGAGCAAATCAAAACTGCCAATCACTAACACTATTGACTCTGGTCCTTGCGTCATGTATCATCTGGGCGCAAAGGAGTTTTTTATGTATGATGTTATTATTCTTGGCTCGGGACCCGCAGGGCTCACAGCCGCACTATATACCGCACGCGCAGGAAAAAAGACACTTGTTCTGGGCGGCGACGAAGCTTTTGGCACCCTTAACAAAATCCCAAACCTTGAAAACTATCCGGGATTCCTCGGAAGCGGTACTGCACTTGGTGAATTTATGCAAAAGCAAGCTGAACAATTTGGCGCCGAAATCGTTTTCAAAAAAGCAGAAAGAATTAAAAATAATTTTTCCGTAACTTGTGAAGACGGAACGGAATATCTGGCACGTGTCATCATTATCGCAACGGGGGCAACTCCGCGAAAACTCGAAATCGACGGCGCTCGCGAATTTATGGGACGCGGAGTAAGCTATTGCGCAACCTGTGACGGTTTTTTCTATTCCGGTAAAAATGTACTCGTAATCGGTGGCGGAAACTCTGCCCTTAACGACGCTCTGTATCTTGCAGACCTTGCAAAAAACGTTAAAATCCTTTATCGCAAGCCTTCGTTTTCGCGCGGGGAACAAGTTCTTGTTGACCGTGTAAACGCAAAAGAAAACATAGAATGCCTGTTTGAAACCGAGCTTTCATCTGTTGGCGGCAACGAAACAGGACTTACATTTGCAACAACAACGAGTGGAGATAAAATCGAATGTGACGGAGTCTTCGTCGCAATCGGACACGAAGCCAATACGGACTTTCTGACCGAAGAAATCAAACGGGATAACCTTGGCCGCATAGCACCAAAGAGTTTGCCCGCCGGAATGTACGTCGCAGGCGACGTAAGGTCAGAGCTTAAAATGCAGGTCGCAACCGCGGTCGGCACAGGCTGTGAAGTCGCAATGGACGCAATCGCATACCTTAACCAGAATGCAAGTGTATAAAGCGTACAGCGTAAGTAAGGGCGGGGTTTCCCCGCCCTTTTTTACTGGTCATAACGACCGCTATCTCAGCTCGAACGAAGCGTTCACAGTTACCGATATATCATTATCTCCGCTAAATATCTGGGGGCCCCCGGCAGCACTATCGGCCGCAATACTCTGTTCAAAAACAGCCGCTTTCGCATAGCGGACCATACCACCCGTGTTACTTGCGTTGCCGACCGATTGGTGAAAGCTTGCGCTTATCATACGACCAAGTTTAGTTTTCCCGCCGTCGGCGAGGGCTATCGCTTTTTCGCGCGCATTTTTTGTTGCCTCTTCTATACAAGCCTCTTGCTCTGACTTCATAAGCTGGCGCGACGTAAACGTAGACAAAGACCCGGTATAAACATCTTTATACTTTGTAACTTCGCCCAAAATCTTACTGATTTCTTCTTGCTTGTCGCTTGTAATCTTAAGGCGAACTATGGATTCATATCCCACAAGAACACTTTTCTTTTGTTTTCCATCCCATTCATATTTTTGATTTGAATCTATGGATTCGGTTTCAAGTTCTATCTTTGGGTTATTATTTTTCATCGAAATAACCGAATCAGAAACTTTTTGATACGTATCCATTGATTTCTTTGTTGCGGTCGTATTTGTTTGTTCGGTATTTTTAACCTCTATCACAACAGCAGTGCGGTCTTTTGGAACTTTTTTTATACATTCGCCAGTAACATTAACCGAATTAAAGTTATTCGTATTATGGCTTATTGCCAAAGCGATAAGTCCCGCCCCAACAACCGCCGCAGTCGCGGCAAAAACAGTATTTATACTTAAATTTTTCATAGTCTTCTCCTTTTGCTTGATTTTATCGAATTTAAGACCAAAACGCAAATGGAATAAAGTGTTTGGAAACATTACACACAAACTCAAGTCTCTGCGTGCAGCATTCCGCGTACCCAAATAAAAAACGCCCCGACGGGGCGTTTTTTATTTCGGCATTTTGTTTTCTGTGAACTCTACATGTTTACGCAATTTCGGGTCGTACTTGCGCATTTTCATTTTTCCGGCTGTACGCTCGGACTTAGTATTCTTAGTGGTCGTATAGAAATAGCCGGTTTCTTTATTTTCCAGCTTGATAACGACTTTAACGCCTTTTTTAGATGCCATAATATTAACCTTTGATTTAAGTCTGTGGATTCTATGATATATTTTTATGGAAATCAAGGATTTTTTACATTAATATAAAAATTGCGGGCGTATGGCGGAATTGGTAGACGCGCTGGATTTAGGTTCCAGTGAAGAAATTCGTGTGGGTTCAAGTCCCTCTACGCCCACCACAGTTCGCCAATCCTACTTCGCACTTTGTGCTACGAAGGACGCAGGGCTTCCCACTACGCGGAACGCTTCATGGGACAAGTCGGGCTTACTTCAAATATTAAAAAAAATCTTCAAGTCGAATATTCAGAGCGTTACAAACTTGTGCAATAGTTTTAGTATTGGGCAAACGTTCGGTTCCGTTTTTATTGAATCTTTTGCTTTTATTAAATATGGTCGGGCATAATCCCGCCATCACGGCCAGACCCGACGGAGTCATACCATGGATTCGCGCCATTTTTTATACCTTGCCATAATTGCGTTTGTGTCATTTCGGCCCCCTTTGTCGCAAAACAAAACCACCTTTGAAATTAAAGGTGGCAGGAGGTTAGCATTACTGCACAGAGTCAGTGTGTCTTATTGGATATTCGACACCCTCCTGCCGAGGCAAGAGTTCATCGTCCGTTAGACGCTCTGTGACAGAGGATTCCAATCCCCACACTGGAACACCCAGTGATAGGGCTACTATACATGAAAATCAGAAAAAGCAAAGTAAAAATTGGTGGTTATCCTTTTAAATCACCAAGCTATAAAAATACGAATAAAATTTATCTCTTGCCGTCATACCGGCGTACGCCGGTACCCAGGAGTATACAGTGCGAGCAAAGCGAGCCCCAGTTTACTGCGTCAACGATTTTGACTACTGGTTC
>QMCE01000590.1_pt1 | contig 18746 bp, 14 predicted proteins | sample 1821851 | NCBI WGS metagenome assembly QMCE01 (sample SAMN09453174, study PRJNA476694) | Termite gut metagenome, whole genome shotgun sequencing project. | isolation source: worker | host: Odontotermes sp. | place: South Africa:Pretoria | collected 2016-01-28
TGCCGCCGAAGAGTTGGCAGGCTGCCGCCGCAGCCATGGCACACGCTACGCCCACTTCGCCCTGACATCCCACTTCGGCTCCCGAAATGGAGGCGTTGGTCTTGGCCACGTTGCCGAACAATCCCGCCGTAGCCAACGCACGGAGAATGCGGATACGCATAAAATCGCGTGTCGTAGCAAGGTGGTACAACACCGCCGGTATCACCCCGCTCGCTCCGCACGTGGGGGCGGTGACTATGAGGCCGCCCGAGGCGTTCTCCTCGGCCGTAGCAAGGGCGTAGGCGAATATCTTGGCGCTGCTGGCTATCGAATCGGTGAAACTGCGCGCCTTGACCATATAGGTGCTTGCCTTGCGTCTTACCTTGAGACCGCCCGGAAGAACGCCGTCGTTGTTGAGCCCCCGCTGTATGGCGTCGGTCATCGTCGTCCACACCTGGTCGAGATAGTCCCATATTTCGGGACCTTCGCACATTTCTACATACTCCCAATAGGTGCGGCCTTCGTCGTTGCACCATTCGAGTATCTCCGAAATGCTCTTCAGGGGATATATGCGTGGAACGTCCTGTTCTTTGGTATCCTCGTTGGCAAGGCGCCCTCCGCCGACGCTGAATATCGTCCAACTGTCGATCGTCTTACCGGAGTTTATAGCTTCGAACTTCATCCCGTTGGGGTGGAAGGGGAGAAATGTCTTAGGCTCCCAAACTATGTGGGTCGGGGCCGACGGTTCCAGCACCGACAGTATCGCTTTATCGGTAAGGTGTCCTGCACCCGTGGCCGCGAGTGATCCGTAGAGCGTTACCAGATAGCTGTCGACGGTGTGCCCTCGTGCGAGGAACTGCCCGGCCGCCTTTTTTGGGCCCATGGTGTGACTGCTCGAAGGGCCGTTGCCGATACGGAAGAGCTCCCTTAACGATTCCATTTCTTTCATCATAATTGGCGTTGTGTGATATTTTTAGAGTTTGTTTGGATTTTGCCGCCCGATATAGCGCGTACCCGAAACAATCAGGCTCCAAAGGTAATGATTTTTTTAGAGGTTGTTTGAATTTTGCGATCGAAGCAATTTTTGTCTCCGGTCGAGTGAGGCGTAGTGGTTCCTACGACGAGCGAGGCGGTTGAAAAAAGCGCCGGCTGGAGGCGAAAAGTGCGAGAATAGCAAATTTCAAACAACCTCTTACTTCCGGGCATTTGCCGACAGAAATTAAAAGCGCCCCGGAAAATTTTCCGGGGCGCTTTTCTTGTGAATAAAAGGCGCTTACAAAAGCATATCCTGTTTATCCGTTACATATCATTACAGGTAGGGATTCGCGATAACGAACGGGCCGTTGTATTCGGCGGAGAGCGTACCTCCCGCGTGCTCTATTTCGAATATTATGCTATAGCCGCCGGCATGGCTTCCGGTAACGGTCATCGTGCCGCTTGTGATATCCGAATAGGTTGTGGTAATCCCGCCGCTTACCGGATCGACTTTTCGGAATCCCAGTGCGGTATATCCGGTAACTATTGTATTCATGCCGGGGTTATAACTGTTGGTAGTATAATTATATGTTACATTCGGCAGGTCGAGATATGCTTTACCCGAATCGACACCGAGGTCCGCTCCGGAAATACACATATCGAGCCTGAAGTTAACACCGACCTGATTGTTGCCGGCCGGATCGTATTCCGTGAATACGAATACGTAGTTTTCCGTACCGGCGCCATAATACGTGTCGCCGTAATATTCGGTAACCTCACCCGAAACGAATCTCACGCGGCCGCTGCTTGCCTCCTCGGTGGTGAAGTTGTCGCCTGCAACCCATACGCTCCATTCGCGACCGGCTGTTTTCGTGCGCACTTTCCAAGTGTATTCGGTCGCGGGGGTCAGGCCGGTCGCTTGGTAGCCTATGCCTGTCGCCTCTACAGCCGGGCCGTTGTTTATCGAAACCTCGTGAATTGTTTCTTCGGCTTCCGAGTCGGGATGCTCCCATGAGAGTATCGCCGAATTGTCGGTTACGCTGGTAGCCATAAGATTGGTCGGGGGAGTAGTAGGTTCAAGACCTTCTGCGGGTGTGTTGAAACTGGGGCCGTCAGCCCATTCGCTTACTGTATCGCCTTTTACGGCCTGTACTTTCCAGGTGTAGTCCGTCTCGGCCGTCAGGCCTTCGGCGACGTAAGATGTAGCGGTGACTTCGACGGGAGTCCCTTCGTCGATAGACAAATTATATTTTTCGGCGCCCGTGACCGCATCCCATGAAAGTTCGGCGGTCGTGGTTGTAACGGTTCCTACCGCAAGGTTCGTGGGGGCGGGTAGTTCATCCGTAATATTATCCTTGGGCGTCTTGAAGCCGGGACCGGCAGTCCATTCGCTGACGACATCGCCTTTTACGGCCTGTACTTTCCAGGTGTAATCGGTCTCGGCAGTCAGGCTTTGGGCGGTGTAAGATGTAGCGGTGACCTCGACGGGTTCCTCACTGTCGATCACTACTTTGTACTTTTCGGCACCGGCAACGGCATCCCATGACAGTTCGGCGCTCGTGGCGGTGAGAGTTCCGATTTCGAGGCCGGCGGGGGCGGGCAATGTTTCCGGTTCGACCGGATCGGGTTTGCACGAGGTCATAAGGCCGAGCATAAGAGCGCAAATGCCGACAAACAGATAAATTTTCTTCATAATAGTTTACAATTAATTAGGTGTAGTACGATAACCAATGATGCAAAATAAGGTAAACTAAAATGAAAATGGTATGATAAATATCATACCGACAAAAAAATATGCGTTATTTGATATCTTTTTTAAGCCGGTATAGATATTCCGGCGCTACGCCCAGATATGAAGCGATTATCTTCATAGGTACGCGGTTTATGATCTCGGGTCTGTTTTTTATCATCGACATAAAACGTTCTTTTGCCCGTCCGTTAATTAGCGAGATTTTCGTTTCGACGAAATATAACTGCCCCATAGAGAGCGAGATTATCCACTTTGCGAATTCATGGGAGGAGTCGATCAGACTATCGACATCTTTTTTGGATACCCTGCAAACAACGCTTTCGCCACACGATTCGAGTTGGAAGAACGATGGCTTGTGCATATGGAACGAATGGTAGGAGATCATCACCGTTCCGGGCAGTGCGAAACCGTAAGTTTTTTCAACATCGCCGTCGAAATAGCAAAACCGGATTATACCGCTCTTCTGGATATACAGGCTGTTGTCTATTTTGCCGTACGGAATGAGCGCCTCTTTGTCCTTAAGGCGCACTTCGGACATAACGTTCAAAAAGCGGTCGAGCACCTCGTCCGGCATTTTGTACATACATTCGTCGTAGAGCAGTTGTTTGAGTTCCTCCATTATTTGCAAATGGTCACTTTTTCTGTAATTCCCGCAACTTGAAATACTTCAGGAACGTAACGAGCGCCGAGAGGCGGCAGACGGTATAGCCGTACCAGCCGTCGAGCAGGCCGAGCCGGAAAAAATAGTCCCGCAGGAATGTGAACCCGCTTTTAAACCAAACCGTGAAAGCGTTCGTGCGTTTACCTGCTGCAAAAGCGTTTCGAGCCCACAACGAGGTGTAGCTGTCCGCACGGCGTAGATGCTCCCCGATATCCTGGTATGTGTAGTGAAGCAGGTCTCCCTTCAGGTGTTCGACCTTCGTGCCGGGCTCCATGATCAGGGCTTCGTGTACTTCGGCCGAATTCCAATGGGCGCATCCTCGCCGCCACAGCCTCACTTTGTCGTCGGGATACCACCCCCCGTGGCGCACCCAGTGACGGCCGCAGTAGTTGGTCAGCCGGTTGAATTTGAACGCTCCGGCCTCGCACTCTCTCTGCTTTATGTCCAGTATGGAGAGAGCCAGTTCGGGACTCAGGGCTTCGTCGGCATCGATGGAAAGTATCAGGTCGAACCGCGCCTGTTCATTTCCGAAATTCTTTTGTGCGCCGAATCCCTGCCAGGGGTGGGGGAAGAACCTCACGCCATGCCGTTCGCAGATATCGCGTGTGCCGTCCGTGGAGCCTGAATCGACGACGATCACCTCGTCGCCTACGGTCTTTACCGATTCGAGGCATCGTTCGATGTTGCGCTCTTCGTTCAGCGTAATGATAACTACGGATATCTTTGTCATTTCTGTAATCATGTCGGAGGTGCTCTTATTATAAGCCAATTCATACAATAACCCAAGGCAAAGATAAGTATTATTATCTCTTCGACAAATACCACCGCGACAGGACAAGCAACGTCAGGACATAGAGTTGCTCGGAAGTCCAGTACACCCAGAGCGGAATACCGGGTGAGCGCGACAGGATGAACAGGTAGATCAGGTAGAGGGCGATATTCACCATTTGGATTATGAACGCCGTTCGTGTCGCGCCCGTGCCGATCACGGTGTTGCACCAGGTGTAGGCCGGGACTGAGATAAGGAACGTCGAAAGCATCACGCAGAATGGCGCGAAAGCGGTCGAGATCACCGCAGCATCGTCCGTGAACAGTCGCAGCAGGCTACCCGAAAAGAGAAAGACCAGAGCGATCAGCGGCAAGCCCAACATATGGTTCAGTACTATGACCCGCCGTCCGGTAGGCATGATCTCCGCCTGCCGTCCTGCGCCGATAAGGTTGCCGGTCAGCGAGATCATGGTCGTGGCGAACGAGTTGACGATCACAAAAAAGAGCATCGAGATACTCCGCACAACGTTGGCTGCGGCAAGTTGTATTTCCCCCAAATGTTCGATGGCTACGAAGAACAGGAACCACGGTGCAAGGCAAAAGAACTGCCGTACCATCGTCCATACCGATACGCCGAGAAGATGAAGAGACAACCGGAGGTCGAATGTGGGGCGTATCATTTCAACGCGCCGCAGCATATATATGACCAGATGCGTCAGCGCGACGAGAGAGGCCAGCGACGAGCCGAGGGCAGCCCCGCCGATGCCCATTTGAGGGAATATGCCGCGACCGAATATGAGCAGCCAGTTGAAGACCACGTTGCATACCACCATCAGGATGGCATTTGCGGTGAGGATCCCGGTGCGGGTAGTGCCTACGAAGAACGCACGGATCGCAAGTGTAGGGAACGTGAAAAGGTAACTGTAATCGCGCCACCTGATATATTCGACTGTTGCCCGCCAGACCTCGTCCGACGAGACCACCAGTCGTAGCAGCGCGGGCGATAACGATTTCGACAGCACGAAAACTACGATGGCAAAAGCGGACAAAAAGAACAGCCCTTGATAGAACACCTTGCCGGCTTCCTGTGTGCGCCCCTCGCCATTACGCCGGGCGATAACGGCCTGCGTGCCGAGCGAAAACCCGAAGCCGAGCATATATATGGCTGTGTAGTACATCGTGGCGATGGCCGACGCACCCAATTCGACGTGACCGACGCGCCCCAGAAAGATGGAATCGGTCAGATTTACAAGTTGTTCCATGAGCAGGCTCACCATCACGGGCAGATTGATGAGCCATATTTGTTTGTATGTATATTTCATTTTGTTATAAAGTGGCTCGCTCGCACGTCGGTATAAATGATGAGACCACCGTGCAAACTGTTAAAATAAAAAGGATCGATTAAACTCTGCTTTTAGAAACGGGCACACCGAACTGATGCCGGAGAGAAATTCCCCGACAGACCCGCAGCCAGGTAGCTATATGCAGAGTTGCCACTTCATGGATGAGACAATGATTTTATTATCGGAGCACAAAGATAACGATTATTTCGGACGAATGCCCGACTTTCGGATACAACTTTTGAATAACCTGAGTCAGGGATAAGTGATATATCCACTGACTCGTTAAATATACGCGGTCTCGATCGGCCGGCAAACTTTTTTGATGGATGGGCGTTTGCTTATGACGAATGGATAGTAGAACGGCCGATCCCATGCCTGTAATCTGTTAACTTTGCCATATGAAAAGATTTTCACTGAACTACGACCGCTTCGTATTGTTGGTGTGGGTGCTGACATTCTTCATCTTCGGGGTGCGTTATGCATTTCAACATCTGACGATTCCGGAGGCGTTCCTGTTCTCCACACTGCAGGTCGGCGCGGCCTATCCGCTGACGACCTATCTCACCAAAAATCTTTTGCGGAAAGCCGTCATACGGCAGCGGATACCGTGGTTCGTGGTGCAGTTCTTCCTGTTCTGCGGGCTGTACGCTTTTTTGATCCCGCTATCGTTGTTGGCCTTCGATTGGTTGGAGCATATCGGTATTTTCCCCGATTCGGGGTATTTCGATCCCAGAATAGATGCGATCGGGTCGCTGGTGGGCGAATATGTGGCGGGGTTGCTGATAATGGTCATGATAAATTTCGGCTTCTGCGGGCTGCGGTTCTTCGAGCTCAATCTGCGGATGCGCGAGGAACTATCGCGGTCGAGGCTGCAAATGCTTAAGGCGCAGTTCAGCCCCCATTTTATGTTCAACGTTCTGAATCACATCCACGTTCTAATCCGCAAGGAGCCGGAACTCGCCGACACCCTGCTTTTACGGTACACCGATATTCTGCGCTATCAACTCAACGCAGATAAAGAGACGATCACCATAGGGCAGGAAGCGAAGTTCCTGGTAAATTTCATCGAGTTGGAGGCCGTCCGGTGGCGCGGCAAACTCAGTATCGAATTTCGCCCCCGGATCGACGATCCCGAAATGGCGATACCTCCGCTGCTATTCATCACCTTTGTCGAGAATGCTTTTAAACACGTTTCGCGCTCCACCACATACAAGGGATATGTAGATATAGAACTCATACAAAAGGGCAAAACCGTCAGTTTCGAGATAACGAATTCCAACGACAATGCCGCCTCGTCGAAAAAGACCGATTCGGGGATCGGGCTGGCAAATATAACGCGGCGGCTCGATATACTTTTTCCGGGCAAATATTCGCTGGAGACGGAAAGCAACGACGCATTCTACCGAACCAAACTAACGATCAATGGATAAACTCAAATGTCTCGTCGTAGACGATGAAGATGTCGCTATCGATGGCATAGTCGATTATATGGCCGGGGTGGAGTATCTCACGCTTGTCGGCCGCTGTTCGTCCGCTGTGGAGGCGATGAAGACTCTGCGCGGGCTGCCTGTCGACCTTATGTTTCTCGACATCAATATGCCGCGCCTGTCGGGGTTGGAAATGCTCGAATCCCTGGCGCGTCCGCCGCTTGTGATCTTCACGACAGCATATTCGGATTATGCCCTCGACGGGTTCCGGCTCCAGGTCGTCGACTATCTTCTCAAACCCTATTCATTCGCCCGCTTCGTGCAGGCGACCGACCGTGCCCGGGCTCGCCATATGGCTGGATCGGGAGCGAGAGTCGAGGCTCACGAACGGGAGATGTACATTCGTCAGGGCGATTCGTTCGTGAGGATCGTCCCCGATGAGATCATGCTGGTCGAGGCGATGCAGAACTATTTGAAACTCCACCTTAAGGACAAGTCTTTCCTGATACATCAGACGATGGCTTCGCTGGAGGAAATGCTGCCCGGGGAGCGGTTCTACCGGGTGCATAACTCTTATTTGGTGAATGTGGGCAGGATCGAGTCGATATCGGGAGGCCGCCTGTCGGTGGCCGGAAAAGAGATCCCCCTCTCGAAGTATCGAAGGGAGAATTTCATGCGCTCGGTAGTATACAAGAATCTCGTCAGCAAATAGGGCGCGCCACTCCTGTGAACGGAAAAAGTTTTGACAGACGGCCGCCACGTTAAAAGCAACCTATAAGTCTTTCCCACGTCTTGACAAAGTACTCCGGACCACGGGTTATGCACTCTCGAAGTAATTCGCGGCCACCTTGCCGGTCTATGTGCGCGGCCATGAACAGGCCTGTCACGGCGATGTATTTGTCCCAATACGATGAGGCTTGCGTCCCGTTTCGCAGGGCGGCCTCGCGTAGTTCGTCGGGCAAGGCTGGGTCGCAGATTACCCGCCACTGCTCTTCGAAACGGCTCCTGGCGGCCAACTCTATCTCTTTCAGTTCGTCGCCACGGCTGCGGATAAATTCGCCGTCTGCAAGATAGTGCGCTATGCCTTCGTTGTATAGCGCGAACAAGGCCTGCTCCTCGATAGTTTGCGGCGGCGGGATCTGACGCCAAGCGCGATAATCCGACAGCATGGCATGGAACAGTTCGTGTGCCATGACGTTTTGGAACGAGATGATCTGCTGCTCCACAGCATCGCCGTACGACGAACCGACGATGGTCAGATTGAACATTATGACCGGTTTGGACGCGCCGTTCGTCGGTTCATCGTCCGCTATCTCGCAGGTTTCGGGATCGTACATGAATACCATCGCATCGCCCAAATGCCACCCCGTAGCCGTAAAAAAGACCTCGCAGGGCGGTAATTCGCCGGTGGGGAAATCGTCAGGAAAGAAGCCGGTGACGTATTCCCAAATGTGCTCCGTCACCGCAGGTTCGGTCAACCTCTCGACCAATCCGGCGAGGTGTTCGCGCAGGGAGTATGCCTCGGCCAGCATATAGCCGGTGTGTATGGATCGGGTGGGATCGGCGGCGAAAGCGGTCAATGCGTCGGCAAACGGTGGTACGCCCGTCTTTTCCCTCGACATGACGATCTGCTCCATCAGGCGGTTGGCGGGTTGCAACGTCAACTCCCGGATCGTTTCTGCCGGGCAGCCGTTGTCGAACCATGCCAAAAGGGTCTCGACCGCCCCGGTGTGAAATAGCAGCCGGGGCTGTGCTTCCGCTCCGATCGCTGTATCCGCTTCGACCGTTGTACCTGCTCCGGTCGCTCTCCCCGCCCCGCACGCACCGGATACGGCAGCCAGCAGCACACCCAGATACCATACTATTATTTTCACCTGTTTCTCTCCTCCTCGTTTCCGGCAGTCACTTTCTGTACCTGACGGGTATCTTTTCCGGTGCGGAAATTCCAACTGAGCGCTATTCCGTAGCGGCGGGTGGGTTCGCCCGAATGACGCATCCGGACTATCCGCGTGTAGTTGCCCGGCTCTGCGAATGTAAGTGTATCAGGCCAGTCATTCTTGCCGCACAGAACGTTGTCTACAAACAGCGAGGCGTTCAGTTTGCCTTCCAGGAAGCTTTTCCTGACGCTAATGCTGCCCCTTCCCTTTCCGTCGCTCAATATGTTTCCTTGGCGAAATCCTGTCATGTACATATAAGCGGCTTCGACGCTCCAGTTTCGGGGGAGCGTGAACATATTGTGAATCTGCCCCTCCACTATCCAACCGCTATTGTCGTATCCGCGCAGCTTGTTGTCCGAGTAGCCTCCCAGCGCATAGAGGTTAACACGCCACCACTTGAAAATGTTGACCGGAGCGTTCACCATCGCATAGTACATAGTTCCGCGACCGACGTTGTCGGGGCGGAACAGAAGCACGTTAGGATCGTCGGGGTCGGTGACACTCATCCGGCTCACGATGTAGTCCCGGCGATCGCTGACACTGAGGCTAAGCGAGTATTTGTTGGCAACAACACCCGTCAGCGTGTAGTTATCGGCGTAGGTAGGAGTCAGGCCGGGGTTGCCTACAATGCAGGAGTAGTTATTCAACTGAATGCGGAATGGGTTCAACATCGAGAATCCCGGCCGGCCGATACGGCGCGTGTACCTCAGAGAGAGCGTATGTCCTTTTTCCCGATCGATGAAATACATGGCACTGGCCGAGGGGAAGAAGTCGGTGTAGTTTTGGTCGCGGGTCTCGGAGGGACGCACATATGAATGTGGTCGCAAGTCGGTGTTCTCGACTCTAAGTCCCGCTGTAAGGCTCCATTTACCGAGCGAGGCCGAACCGTTGACATAGCCTGCCAACACACCTTCGCGGTAGAGGTAGTGGTCGTTAAGATCATCGATAGGAGTCCACGCGCCGTCCGTCAATTCGGTGTTGTCGATCCGTGTGTCCATTTCGGTGTAGGTGTATTTTACTCCGTCCTCCAACTGTACCTTTTGGTTGAGATAGTGTTTGTAGTCGAGCCTGGCGGTATAATTATCGGTGCCTATCGACTGGTTTGTGTTACGGTTGCTCTCCAACGCGTCGGCATCCGCAGGGGTCTCGACAGTGTGGTTGTTTTCAAACTCAGAACTGTTATCGCGCATATAGTCGGCCATCAGGATCAGTGTCGAGCCTTTCTCGTCGGTCTTGATGCGGTAGTTGAACGAGACGTCGTAGCGGTCGTTGTCGTTATCGTTGCCGTAACGACTGTCCGTGTCCGCCCGGTAATCACCGAAGTCGATCGTGCCGGATGAGTGGCCGGCGGAAGCGTGGGCTCCACGGATATAATCGAAATCCACCCCGATGCTCTGACGGTCGGTCAATTCATACACACTCCCCACGCGGAAATAACCGCCGCTGTATGGAGACCGGTAGTCGAGCAATCCGTCGATCGCACGTCCGTCGTCGTAGCGGGTGGTTTCTTCGTCGATCGAGAGGTTTCTGCCCCTGTTGTAGCTGAAATTGGTGTACACGCTCAGCCTGTCCTTGCGGTATTCGATGCTGGCCGAGGGTTGGAATCTGTAAGGATACGAGTCGTCGTGGAAACGGTACGATGCATTGAGCATACCGCTGAGACCACCGTTGATCGTGCGCTTGAGGGTGATCTTGAGAATACCGCCTGCGGAATCGGCATCGTACTGCGCTCCCGCATCGGGGATCACTTCGATGGAGCGGATCTGACCGGCATCGATACTTTCGAGATAGGTCATCAACTCTTCCTGCGAAAGATTAAGCAATCTGTCGTTTACCATAACGCGTGTACCGCTTCGGCCGTTGACGGAGATGCCCCTCTCGCGGTCGACCCACACACCCGGCGCGTAGCTTAGCAATTCGCGTGTATTTCGCCCTGTGGAAATGATGCTGCCTGTGGGCAGAAACATATAGCCGTCGGCCTTGCGGTATATCATTTCGGGCGTCACCACGACGGTCTCTATTTTGGTTATGGATTCGGTCAGTTCGATCGTGCCCAGGTCGGTACGGTCGCCCACCGTGACTGTCTTTACGAGGCGCTCATAGCCCATTAGCATCGCCTCGAAACGGTGCTCCCCGGCGGGAAGCGACATCTCGAAAAACCCTGCGGCATTCGTGATATCGCCTCTCACATTGAGTGTATCGCTCACAGGAGCGAACATTACGGTACAGTAGGCGAGGGCTTCGCCGTTGGTGTCGGTTATGTGTCCGCGCACCACGCCTGCAGGTTGGGTCTGGGCGGCGGCGCCTGTTGTCATTGCAACCGTCAGCAGAATTCCGGGGAGCCATTTCTTTTTTATCATATTTTTCATTGTCTTTTTTATCATATTTTTCATTGTCTCAGTTCAAGCTCAAGTCGATCCATCAGATACAAAAGCTCGGCGTGGCGGTCGAAACCGTAGCGGCGGTAGTCGTCAGGGGTAAGCATGATGTCAGGCCAGAATACCTTTGCGCGCGGGTCGTCGCCCGGCAAAAACACCTGCGCATAGTTTGAGATCGACCCCCGAAGGCCTGTGTAAGGCAGTTCGAACGGCGTGACCTCCATAAAAGTGTTCGGGGCCTGCGAAGAAGGTACGCCCACCACCGTCGCCCCCATCTTCCACAGATAGAACGCGTAGTGGAACGCCGCGCTGAAGGTGCCGTCGTCGGTGATGACGAACACCCGCTCCGGGGAATAGACCGGTTTCCCGTCGAGGTCGGCCACGGGTGCGGGATCGCCGCCATATATACGACTTACGAAATCGGCACGTTTCTGCCCGACGGTGCGCGTGTCGGGCTCGTTCCAGCCGAAAGTGTATTCGCCCATTCCCTCCGGAGCCCCGTCCTGGGAGGTAACCTGTTCGAGCGTCATTCCGTACTTTTCAAGCACCAGAGGAGAGAGCAGTTGATAGGATCTGTCGCCCATGTCGGTTTCAAAATAGCGGTCGCCATATAGTTGATAGAGCGTCGTATGGACGATGGGTGTCATGCCGCCGTCGTTGTCGCGCAGGTCGATCATCAAGTAGGGCGCTCCGGCCTCTTTCATCTCGACGAGCATCGCACGGAATGTGGCGGCCAGCGATGGGAATGCGGCTATTGCCTCGTCGATGTCGGCTGGCATTTCGCGTTTCAGGACTATGGGATAGATCCGTGCCAGATTATCTTTCATGTCGGGATAGTTTCTTTGCTGCATTTCGAGCAACGCCTCGCGCGACACGATGTTGGCCATACGGAAGTACATCGCCCGTCGGCCGCGGTCGAGAAACCCGTAGCTCATGTATTCACTCTCGTCTATGGCCTCCCATTTCGGTTGTTCCGCCTTCGGCATGGCGTTGTGAGCGTCCGGGGAAAGGAAATCGAGAGTGATCGTAGCCGTGTGGCCGGTAGCAGTTTCCAACTCCACGGCAATGCTATCGCCGATCCCGGGGATCAACATTTCGATATATCGGTGCATCGCGATGCCGTCGGTCAGTATCCTGTATGCCCCGAATTGGTTCTCGACCGGGGTCCGCCTGCTCGTTCGCAGTACCAACTCTTCGATAGTTACGCCGCCGATGCCGGCCAACCGGCTGCCCAACAGCGCGCGGTACTCCTCCGGAATGCCCGTCACCATCAAGCCGTCGGGCGTGGCACGTACCGTCAGCGGGAGTTTCAGGTTCGAGTTCGAATTCGGACTGCCTACAGAGGTGTATATTCGCGTGTGTCCGTCTCCCAATTTAGACAGAAAGGCGAGCGCGGTGGAGGCGAACTCTTCCCGTGTCGCCCCGTTTTTAAGATCCTGCCTGATCTCATAAGCCTCCTTGTGAAAAAAGACTTTGCCGCCGAAAGCCGAATAAGGGTCGGGATGGGTCTGTTCGAGATATCGTACCAGGGTGCGGAAATCCGCTGCCAGACTGTCGCCCGGAAGTTGTTGGCCATATGCAACGTTGCTCCACAGCATTATTGCAATTGCGATCGAGATAAGTTTTTTCATGTTTACGATATTATGATTTTCATTGCTTTTTCGACATCTTCCTTTATCATTGCCACTTTCGATCTTTCCAGGCCGAAACTGTCGCCTGTTTGCGTGTACGACGGAAAGAATCGAATACCGTGCGACTCGTAAATACCATTCCTGATTTTGTAAGTCGACCCCGCTGGAATGATCCGTTCATTGAATTTTTTCTTCCATATGTAGTTAATGGCCTTTATCGCGAAATCGCCCATTAGCATGACGACCCGTTTGTTGATGAATTCGTCCAATTCCCTTTCCAGGATCGACGAACAGTTTTTGATAGTCCCCGAACTTACCAAATATTCCTTTTTGATACATTTCAACGCGGTAGTCAGGTATATCCCGTTATTCAGATAGTCGTCGTACGTACGATAGTCATACCCCAGCGAATTGAATATCGTATTTGTGTTTTTCAGAAATTGAGGTTCGCCTTCGCTGTCGAAATAATCCTCATTCAGTTTTGGCAGCGCTTCGGAGACAAGGATTAATTTTATGGTATCCCTGTTTGCGACACCTGTCTGAAATCGCTTCCTTATCGCCACGTCGGGGCAATTGAAATTACAAGTTATATTCATTTTCTCTCGGTTTTATCGCTGCCGCGCCCATCGGTGGTGAGTCTGCGGAGCCATTCGAAATAATTCTGTACTATATCGGCAGGCATTGTGCCATGTCCTCCGTCGTTTACGGCGAAGGTCACGTCGGCGCCTGCCACCCGCAGTTTTTCCACGACACCGGCCGTCAGTTCGTAAGGACAGTTAACATCTCCCCGCGTATGGTATACGAAAATTGGCACCGTTGTAAATTTGCCGAGATTGCGTTCCTGTGTGAAGTCCGGACACATCTTCGGGTCGCCACCCCATTGGCTGCCGAGATCGGGATGCCCCGACAGGATCGCCAGCGCACAGTATCGTTCGGGGTCTTCCCAGAACGTGCGGTAGACCCCGTACCCGCCCATCGAAAAACCGCTCAGCAAAACGTGCCGGGGGTCGATCTTGAAATTCGCCTCCACGTCTTCAATGACTCTGCGAATGTCGAGTTGCGCTTCGGAAGTGGCAAAACAGTTCGAGACGTCGCGTCCGTTGGGGGCTGCGACTATGAATCCGCCGGGGTTGGGATTGCCTGCCAATGCGCGATCGTCCTGCCCGCTGCCGTGCAGAAAGACAAGCAGGGGATAAGTTTTATCGGGCGACCAGTCTGCCGGGAGGTGTATCGAGTAGGGGAATAGCTCTCCACCGGCACGGTAAGCCCGCCTGTACGTTCCCGTTCTGCCGGCCAACGGGTCGCCGCCACTACGCAACGTCCCGAAAAGAGCTTCGAGTGCATTGATCTTTTTACGCAGTACGCTTGCTGTTTCATACGATTTCAGTGTGGCAAGTTCGGCGGAAAGTTCGGTGACATAAAAGTCGAGGGTCGCCTCGCTCCCTTCCGAAAGCGCCTCCCTGTATTCCTCGATCTCCATTCGTAACGCCGCGGGATCGAACTCCGGCAATATTGTGAAAGGATTTCCGTCGAGGGTGTAATCTCCCTGCGGCATTCCCGCAAGGTCGATCACGGTACCGCTGTGGCTCAAAGCCCCGTTCGCGTCCTGCCATGCATATTCGACCGGCAATTTCCCTCCTTCCGGTAAGTTGCCGGCCGGAAGCCGGGAGGCGATCCCGGCCGCTGTCCGTCCGAACTCCGCGATCTCATACTCGCGCGGCGATTGTTCCCACTGAAACCGCTTGTCGTACTTCACGTAATAGTAGTTCGCTTCGGTCTCGCCCACGGCCTTCACGAAGCAAAGGTTGAATCCGATCCGGCCGAAGAACCACGGGTGATATGGGCGTATACGCGCCCACGGCAACAATAATTCGAACGACGCGACACCGTCCGACTCACCCGTCGCGAAGGCTACATCGTCGCCGAAGGTCTCGAAATTAAGTCCTGTATTGTAATACCACACCATCTTTTCGAACCACCGCCCTTCGGCTCCCGCCGAGAACCCCAGCACATAAAATTCATCAGTCGGAGCTCCGTCGGGCAGCGGTTTCCCTATTGTCATGTGGAAACCGTCACCGTTCTGATAGCCTCTGTCGCGTGCGGTTATGCCCTCCGCCTCCACTTCTATATAGAGGTATAGATGGTTTGCGTCGTATGCCGTCAGGTAGCCCGCCTCTAAGTCGGGATTTGTTTCGGCCGACTTCTCTGTCACACCGAAACGATTCAGCGGCAACTCCCGGAACTGTCCGTCGCGAAGGCCGTCTATTACCGGTGTCTGTGTCATGCCGGCAAAGGTTTGTGCCTGAAGGGAGGTTGTGGAAAAAAGTAATAATGCCGAAACGGTTAATAAAAACGGTTTTGTCATTTTGTGTACGCTGTCAATTATTCTTATCCGGAAAACAAGCTTTGTATGCCTCGTTACCGCGTCGGCTCCCTTTCGATCTGTGTGCCGGCGGGGGCGTCGAAGCTGGCATTGAGATACAAATGTCGCATCGGCCGGGCGAACCGGGAAAATTTTTTGACGGATGGCTACCTCGTTTTGACGGTTGGCAAGAGCAGGGTATGGGTTTTCCTAATCCTTGCCTTTGCCTTTGCGAGCCGGATAACATATAAGATCGGGAGCCCCCAGCCGTGCAGCGGGGTGGCTCCCGAAAAATAGGCGCTGGCGGACGGGGATGCCGTCATTGCGAGCCCCGTAGTGGTGAAGCAACCTCTTAGCAATTTTTATTGCCGGATGTTTTAACTTACGGATACAATGGCATCCCTGTTATTGCGGGCTTTAGCCCGAATTCGGGCTAAAGCCCATTCCTATTATTGCATATTGCACCTAAAAAAATCAACTATATCCGCATTGATCTCCTCGGAATATGTATGCCCCACACCTTCATAGGTTTTGAATAGAGCAGAACAGCCCTGTCCTTCATATATGCGCTTCGATAGTTCCCATCGCCCGAACATATCACGTCCCAGCACCTTTGTGATTACATTCCGCTCCTCGTCCCCGAATGCGTCCGAATACGGCAGTGTGTCGTTTGTATCTTCAGCACCCATAAAAATAAATTGTGGCACCTTTATATATTCGCTTGAATTGAATGGGACACCGATTATTTCTTCGATATCAGCGACTCCGACAGGATAAATCAAGCGTTCGTCTCGCATCGAATCGACAGGTATGATGGGCATACAATTTATTCCTCCCGAAGCGACCGCCTGTACAAGTTCGGGGTGCAGAGTCGTAAACCGGTTCACAAAACTGCCCGAAGCGGAAAATCCATCCATAAGTACTTTCGGTTCCAAATCGATTCCCATACCACCGCAAATCCCTCTTACATCGTCGATCATTTTTATCAACTGCATATCGACTCTTGCCAACTTTCCCGTATCGTTCTGCAATGTAAGGCGATTCAATGCATGAGTGTACATCAAATCATTGCTTCGAGGCCTTTCAAAAACAGGAACCAACAAAACACATCCCAACTCGTCGGCAACCGTCATCTTATGGGTCATAAGTCTCTGCGCCGCCCGATCGTGTACCTCCATATCGTCACTGGCGGTTCCTGTGTTGTTGGGCTCCACCAAAAGAAACTTCTTTGACGCGTTATGTATGCTTTTGGGGACATAGTAATAATACCCGTAATTAAACCCTTTGCCGGGATTCCTGGCAACGAATACTGGCTCGCCGTAGAATGAAACACCGCCATATGAGTGGATGAATAACGCTGGGATCAGTAAAAGAAATGCTGTGAAAAACTTTTTGATCATCGCATCATTATTTATGATTGAAGCGCAAATGTCGCATCGCCCGATTGAATCGGGAAAATTTTTTGACGGTTGGCTGTCTCCCTTTGACGGTTGATCGTTTTACTTGTTTGGGATCAGTTTTTTTTGAGTAGTGGGCCAACGATCTTTTCGAATTGTTTTTCGGTGCAGACGATCTGGTTGTTCGTTACGAACTTCCCGTTGTAGAACAGGCTGAAAATTGTGGCCGGGGTGGGGCATTGTTGCGCCTGGGCTGCGCTCTCCAGCTTAATAATTTTCAGAGGGATGCCCCGTTGGTCGGCAGCGAGGGCGAGTTCACCGTTCACATAGTAATCGGTGTAGGGGCAGCGGTTTGAATAGTAGACCACCAACCCATTGCAATCGGGGCATTCGCCGCTACGGGCGGATTCGGTAAAACGCGGATCGGGGGTTTTCGAAGCGGGATCGAGCCGCAAAGCCAACAGCCGGAAGCCGGTCGGAAGCGCGTCGACCTCCGTGAATCCCTGCCGCAAGAGCCACTTCGGGTCGCTCAGGAAGTGAAACTTCGGCACGCCCACGATAGCCAGCAACCCGTGGCGACCCTGACGCCGGGCATCCTCGATGGCCGAGGCCAGAAGCCCTTTCGCGTAGCCCTGCCCTTTATACTGCCCCGACACCCAGAAGCAGCCCAGCATCAGCCAGCCCGGAGCCTCGACCGGAACCCACGCATTCTCGGCGGGGCCGTACTCGATAAATACCTTCGCCCGCTCGTCGAGCCGCCGGAAGACGTAGCCTTTGGGGAACTCGTCTGCCAGCCACGCCTTTTTCTTCTCGTAGCCTTCGCTGCATTTCTTATCCGAAAACGCACAGCAGATATGCTCCCGCGCGAGGTTGTCCTTGTCCAATGTGATGAATTTTGCGTTCATGGGTCAATGATTTTGATGTTTTGTATGCGGCAAAGATACAACACCTCAATGACAACAGAGTGTCAACAGGACAAATCTGTCGATTATTAATTATCTTTGTCGGTCAGTATGAATAAGGAAATGACCGCCAACCACACCGCCGCCTCCGAACTGGGTAAAGAACCCGTCGGCAAGTTGCTATTGAAGTATTCCGTCCCGGCGATCGTCGGCATGGTGGTGGTTTCGCTCTACAATATCGTCGACCGCATCTTCATCGGGCAGGGCGTGGGGCCAATGGCCATTTCGGGGCTGGCTCTCACCTTTCCGCTGATGAACATGGTGGCGGCTATCGGTACGCTGGTCGGGGTGGGGGCTTCGACACGCATCTCTATCGTGCTGGGAATGAATGATATGCGCTGGGCGCGCAACATTCTCGGTAATGCTTTCTTCCTTACTTTCATCATGTCGGCGTTGTTGATTGCCCCGTCGATGATATGGCTCGAAGACATAGTGCGCCTGTTCGGAGGGAGCGACCAGACCACACCTTACGCTCTCGATTATCTGCGCATAGTTATTCCCGGCAGTGTGTTAACCAACCTCAGTTTCAGTTTCGGCGGCATGATGCGGGCGGCGGGTTTCCCACGCAAGTCAATGTCGGTAAACATCATCGGGGTTGGCCTCAACACGATACTCGACCCGATATTCATCTTCGGCTTCGGAATGGGAATACAGGGCGCGGCGTGGGCTACGGTAATATCCATGCTGGTGAGTGCACTCTATGTATTGCATCATTTTGCTAACCGCCGGAACGAACTTCATTTCGAGTGGCAGAGCTTCCGGCTCAAGAAACGGATTATCCGCAACATCGTCTCCATAGGGCTGTCGCCATTTCTGATGAACACTGCTGCCAGCGCAGTGAGTTTCATCCTGAACCACCAACTTTACGCCACCGGCGGCGACCTGGCAATAGGCGCGATGGGGATAGTGAGCAGTTTCGGCTCGTTTATCGTGATGATGATGATGGGGCTTTGTATGGGCATGCAGCCCATCGTGGGGTACAACTTCGGGGCGAACGACCTGAAGAGGGTGAAAGACACGCTGCTTCTGGCTATCCGTATTGCCACGGGTTTCGCCTGCGCCGGCTTCCTGTTGGGCGAACTTGCTCCGGGGCCGCTGGTCAGCCTGTTCACCACCGACGAGGCGCTGCGGGCTATAACCGTTTCGGGAATGCGCATTGTTTTCGCAGTAGTTCCA
>QMCE01000591.1_pt1 | contig 18739 bp, 12 predicted proteins | sample 1821851 | NCBI WGS metagenome assembly QMCE01 (sample SAMN09453174, study PRJNA476694) | Termite gut metagenome, whole genome shotgun sequencing project. | isolation source: worker | host: Odontotermes sp. | place: South Africa:Pretoria | collected 2016-01-28
ACCAACGGAAGTTGGTTCATCACCTGCAACGGCTCGGGGAGTTTCCCGGCAAACAATTTTTTGAGTTGGGCAACCGATACCGGGCGACGAAACAGATGGATGCGTTCTACAAAGAATCTTTTACCGACCCGCGTACCCCGAAAGAAGTCCGCGAAAAAGAGAAACAAGCATCACCTGACGATCACATTTACCAAAGAATGCGACGCCGGATATTATCAATATCAGGGTGTGTTAGCCTAAATCGGGATATTTGGCTTCGGTAGGCAATTTTTTGCTATGCAAGCCAAATTTTGGAGGAAATGTCGGTGCATTGGCGATAAAATTTGGCGCAGCAGGGCGGAAAATTGACCCGAAGACAGGCGTGCAGGTTTATGCTAACACACCCTAATTCGTCGGAGAAGTCCATATTTTCATCACGAGACCTCCACCCGAGGCCATCCGGTAACGGAATTTCTCTCCCGCCACGACATTTAAGACCTCTTTTTTGTAATCTTTGGCTATTTTATCGGCATTGATTCCGTCGCGGAATACTTCGGCCGTGTATTTACCCGGAGCAAGAAACGAGAGGTCTATCTCCAAGTCCCTTGCCTCCCAATCGGTCAGAGAGCCGATATACCATACATCGTCTTTCCGGCGTGCGATGGTAACGTATTTCGAAACTTCACCTGCGAGAGGCAGGGTTTCATCCCAAACTGTCGGGACGGAGGCGATAAATTCCGTACATTCCGGCTCTTTGATATAATTGGTCGGGGCGTCGCACAGCATATTCAGCGGCGAAAAGAATATAACATATTCGGCCAACTGGCGGCACCGCGTACCCTGACTCATCGGCTCGGTATAGACGGCGTTAAAGTTATCCATCACGACATTGTTCATCGCACCCTGGGTGTAGTCGACGGGACCCGCCACCATTCGTATGAACGGCATGGTAACGTCGTACATCACCTGATCTGTCCCGGGCAACGCCCATTTCAACTCTTCCAATCCGTGGACGCCTTCGAAATTGATGGTGTTGGGGTATGTGCGCTGCAGGCCGGTGGGTTTATGTGTCCCGTGAAGGTCTATCAGAAGTTTATACTTAGCCCCCGCTTCCGCCGCGCGGCGGTTAAACTCTACCATATACTGGTCATCACGGTCCATGAAATCTATCTTGAATCCTTTGATGCCCATACCGGCGTAATGCTGGCAAATATGGTCCATATCCTTGTCGAAAGCACCGTAACCGGCCCATAAAATGATGCCGACATTCTTCCTCGCTGCATACGACACCAATTCTTCGAGGTCTATCTCCGGAATCACCCGGAACAGATCGGCCTCTCCGGGGACGGCCCAGCCTTCGTCGAGTATGACGTATTCTACACCGTGTTCGGATGCGAAATCGATATAGTGTTTATAGGTGTCGTTGTTGATACCTGCGCGGAAATCGACATTGTACACGCTCCAGTCGTTCCACCACTCCCACGCCACTTTGCCGGGCCTTATCCACGAAAAATCGTCGAACCGGGCCGGGGTCGCCAATTTATAGACCATATCGTTGTCTAAAAGCCGGATGTCGTCCTCCGATATTATGATCACACGCCAGGGGAACTCGGTCTTTCCATCCGCTTTCGCAATATAGGGTTCCCTTGCTTTAACGACGCCTTTAAGCCCTCTCACCTCCGGCTGCACCTCTTTGGGATAGGCGGGGAAGATGCCTTTCAGCGAGCTGCCCGCAAGCGGGTTCGTAAGGTACATCCCCGGATAGTTCATAAGGTCGGCCTCCGTTATGCAAATTTTCTTTCCGCCGGGACCTTCCGCCAGCACAGGCAAAAACGCAAGCTGTCCTTCGTTCCACTCCGACAGTCCGGTATGGAGATAGGTATTCTGGAACGAACTGTAAAAGGGGTCGGGTTTACCTTCGTTCATACGCCCCTTCGGTGAAGCGACCCATACCTTCGGATCATAAGGGAAATTGAAAACGGCCTGTTCGCTTTCGACGAGGAACGGCTTGTCGAGACGGGAAACAAACCTGTATGCGACCCCTTCCCCGTAAGCCCTGAAAACGAGGCTGTAACCTCCCTTGAAGTCGAGTACGAGCTCGTTATAGTTATCCCGTATCTCTTTTTTATGGTACACGGGGGGATGTATCGTTTTATCGACGGTGTTCCGCCGCGTTTTTTGTAACCTGGGCGATACTCCGAATTGCCTTCCGTCGGTAAGGGTCATCGACACGGGCGAATTTTCGAGTATCGTATCCAGGCCGTGTATCACCGAATAACTCACATCGGTTTCATCTATTTTTATCTCCACACGCATTTCCCCCGCGGGATCGGTGAGATTCAGTGTTTCTTGTGCTGTTACGCACAGAGGCAGAGCCATACACACGAATAGGGCAACGGATTTTGACGGTTTTCTCATTGTCTGTAATTATGAAAAATTAATTATATATTTCGTAATAAGTTACTTTATTTCGACATTTATGGTCAGCGTCGTAGGGTCTTCGCTGAAATATCGCATTTGGGCGTCGTATTCGGGTATCCAGAGATACTTCTTTGCACCGCGATACTCCAACTCCACCAAAAAGTTAAACCAGCGACCGTAAGGAATATCCAGATGGGCGGGTGCGTATCCATGCCTTTTAGGCTCACAGTAGAGATTTTTCACATCTTCGACGACGGCTACACCTTTCCTGTCTGATAATAGCGATATGGCAGGCGGAGCAATAACGTCGTAGTAATTCGTTCTTTTACCGTAAAGATTGACCTTCGCTCCTCGCGCCGGTCGACCACCGGCGGTTATATTGAAACGGATACGGTCGCAAAACAGATTTTTGAAATATCCTTTTACCGGACAGTCGCGCGACAATACCCTGTATTCCGCCAGGTCTTCGATTATTGATACCGCATAGTCGCTCCACAGCCCGTCGGCAGCCTGACGCATTATGCAGGGCATCGGCTCGAACGTTACGTCGGCCACAGGGTTCTTTTGGTTGTTGGTCATTTGCGTGGCGTACACATCGGTAACTCCGCGATAATGTCCGAGTTCATGGACAATTGTCCGGAATGTCTCCTCACTGTCGAAATACGGGTCGCGCTCCTCTTCATAGCGTTTGTGCGTTACGGCCGAAAAACCGTTTGCAAGATCGCCGCAATATGCCCCCGGTTTTTCGTCGGGAAAGTCTCGTATAAGGTCCATCACTAAGAACAGATCGTATCTCTCCGTATCGACAGTTTGCCCCACACCGCCCTCTCCGTATAGAAGGGGTTCATCCGAAGATGAGGAATTATAGATATGCCCGAGTCGTGGCTCGAACCGGTAATAATGGGTGAACCTGTCGGTGCCCGCTTCGTTCCAATAGCGTGTAACCTTTTCGAAGAACCCGTCCAGCTTTTGAGTAAAGCAATCCCTGCCTCCGTAAAGCGCTACGGATGCCGAATCAGCCGCAATACAGGCCCTGTAAGTTATGGTGTCGGTAACTCCCTGCGCTGAAATACCCGCCGGCAACAGCAACATTGCCATCAATATAATTCCCGGGTTCCTCATGTTCCGTTTCGTCAAATTATAAAAGCAGAATAATAATGTACGTTACCGCAGCAATGCGCTGCCCCAACTATCCCCGCATGATCCCCTAATTCGGATTCCAGGATTTTAACACTTCCCCAGGGTGTCCATGCCAAAGAATCGACACGTTGCTGAATGTAGGGTATGATCGTATCGGCACTTTTGCTTACACCTCCGCCCAACACTATTATTTCGGGATCATAAGCGTGTATCAGATTAACGATTCCCGCCGACCAAACGTCCATACAATCGTAACATATAGTTTGAGCGTCATGGTTACCTTCATCAAACAGGGTGAAAAGTTTTTTGAAATCGAACGGTGTGTATGTATTGTAAAAATCCTTGCCTATTTGTTTGTTTTCCCGTATGATGTCGTCGACGAAAAATGATGAAGCCATCGCTTCGACACAGCCGGTATTTCCACAACTGCAACGTCGTCCTTTATAGTCCACGATCAGATGTCCACCCAGACATCCGGCTTGAAAGTGCGTGCCTGTAAGTATTTTCCCCTGTATGATAACCCCGCAACCGATGCCTGTGCCGATCGTTACCATAACGAGGTTGCCACAGCCTTTTGCCGCACCATATTGCCATTCGCCGACCGCTGCCATACGGGCATCGTTATCCATGTAGAAGTTGCCGCCAAAACAAGTCTGCGCCCAACTTTTCAGATCCAGTTCGGGAGCATCGTCATACTTTGCGTTTGTAGATAATACCACGCCACGCGACGAATCGACCAGTCCGGGAAAGCTGACCCCCACTCCCGCAATGTCGGAATCCGGAATTTGCCACTCCTGAAGCATCTTTTTGATACCGGTTTCTATTTCGGGCAGTGTTCGCCCGAGACCATTTTCCGAATCGGACTTTATGGTACAAAAGGCAATTACTTTGCCGTCCCGCACAATCCCCATCTTGATGATAGTGCCTCCTAAATCAATTCCAATAGTGTAGTTCTTCATACGAACCGAGGGCTGCCGTCTATTTTTTTTAATCGTGCGGTAAATCCGTTCTTTGCTATCGTATCGTAGTTATGACCTGCATTCGAGGGCCAGCAAGCTCCAAAACTGAGTATCGAATCCGAAACATTGGCGACACGGTGAGCCACACGTCCGGGTATGTAATGCAAACTTCCGGGAAACATTCTTTCTCCTTTGATCCCTCCCTGTTCATCCATCAGGATGAGTACGCCTTCTCCTTCTATACCCCAATAAAACTCTGCACTGTCCACATTATCATGGAAATGTCCCTTGGTCATAAAATATTCGTTGCCGACAAGGCCGGGATACAGATCGGTGATTCCGAAATATAATCCGCCCGGTGTTCCCTCTTTCTCTGGCAGATAACTACTTACGTTATATGCAATATTATCGGCCTGTTGTGCGGTTATCATGTCGCCATGTTCAAAAATAGACTGTATTTTACCCAAGGTTTGGGTACTATGCGCTACTGCTTTACCGATTAAATTTTTCCCGCTGAAAATAATTTCGGGCATGAGTATCTGATTCATTCGTTCTTACTTGTTTTTACTTGTTTAACAAACGTGGTTTTCCTCCTCTTCTCCAGAAGTTTTCGATTTTTTCCAATGATACGCCTTTGGTCTCCGGCAAATAATAATACCCCCACACCACCGCACAAATTGCGACAACTGCATAGAGGAAAAAAGCCCCGGCAGGATTTCCCAGTCTCTCCCCTTCAACTGTAATTTCCGTACCCTTGAAAGTAAGTACATTGACTATTTTGAAAAAGGTAAATGTAACTATGGCATTGAAGACCCATACGGACAATGAGCCGATGGATGCACCCAAACCACGCACCTTTTGTGGAAAGATTTCCGAGATGATCAACCAGCCGAGAGGCCCGATGCTGATGGCAAAGAATGCGATATACAGAAACACCAGTACTATCGAAGTCCATTTACCCGCATCTCCCAAGTTTTGGTGGAAAAGGAAACATAGACCGAGCGATATAAGGGAAAGAGCTATCCCCGTCAGTCCGATAAAAAATAATTTTCGCCTGCCGATTCTGTCGACGAAATAGATAGAAACGACCGTCGCGAGCAGATTTATGACGCCAACGGCGACCGATGCCCAAATAGCGGCGATATTTCCTTCGAAACCTGCCATCAGGAAAATTTTGGGGCTGTAATATATCACGGTGTTGATGCCTACGAATTGTTGGAAGAACATGATGCCCACCGCAATAAACAGAGGTGTTCTCATCCAGGGTTTAAACAATTCACGCCAGCTTGCTTTTTCTTTGCTTTTTTCAATCTCCGCTTTGATTTGATTCACCTCCTGTTCAACCATATCGGCACTTTCGATACGTTCGAGAACAGACCTGCCCTCGGCTTCCCGCCCCTTTTGCATAAGCCAGCGAGGCGTTTCGGGAAGAAAAAACATACCGATTAAAAGTATGGCAGCCGGAATTACCCCGACATAAAACATCATTCTCCAACATTCGGCATTTGATTCATCGGCAATAGCCAAATCGCTCAGGTAAGAGGTAAGTATTCCCGCCGTAACCAATAATTGAAATGTGGAGACAAGCGCCCCGCGTTTTTTGGCAGGAGATATTTCGGCAATATAAAGCGGAACGGTAAAAGACGATACGCCTATGGCAATACCCAGCAGCAAACGTGCAAGTATGAGACTTGTGGGAGTTGCAGCCATCCCCGACCATATAGCGCCGCCAACGAAAATAATGGCGGATGCCAGAATCACTTTTTTTCGCCCCAGCATATCGGTAACCCATCCACCGAGTATGGCACCGAGTATGGCACCGATTAACACGGCAGTAGTAATGGATTCTATGCTATGCTCATCTATCGAGAAATATTTTTGCAGAAAAGGTATGGCACCCGAAATAACTCCCGTGTCGAACCCAAAGAGTAGACCTCCCGTGGCTGCAATGACCGCGATAACGATCACAAAATTCTTATTATATTTTTTGCTACTCATTTCATTATTAATTTATTATGGAACAAAGTTCTGCCACACGGCCTGCTTATCTTGCGGATGAGGCACATACCGGAATGTGTAGGGATTTTGTTCGAAGGTCGAATAAATAGATTTTCCCGACTCGATACCCAGTTCCGGATGTCGCTCCGGAGTTTTACATATCAACTCCGACTCGATGTAATTGGGATTCGGCTCCCATTTGAGTTTCCCGTCGGAGTCGAACAGCGGGAACCATGCAATTCCTTTGTGTGCCCTGACTTTATCGTAGACAAAGCCATAATTACGGTCGCACCAGGCGCCGAAAACAAGCGGCGTCGACGGATTGGCGCTGATGGTGGCATGTGTCCATCCCGGCGGGACGATCACCACCTCGCCCGCATGAGCGTAAACGGCATAGCACCTTCCGGGATTATCATCGCCATTTTCCTGCATATAAATGATCCCTTCGCCTTCCCATATTTCATACACTTCGGGGGTCGAACATAAACTTACCGGCGACACCTTGTGTATATGACCCTGACTGCGAATCGGTTCTTCGCCGAGTTTGCCTGCCGCATACATGACCACTCCGTACAGTAAGTTCATTTTTTCAAGCAAAGTACGATGCGACAATTTCCCCACATCCATAGCGATGGAATAGACTATTGCAGGCCCACTGCACTCGGGATCGCGAAGACTGTTTCTGATATCATCCAAATATCTGTTTTCAACCACAGGCCCGAAGCAATCACAGCCATAATTAAAACTCATCGGATGATGTACCGGAACAATATTAAAACCGGGGTCGAACTTCATCTTACATACGCTTTAATGATCCCGCACTCTTCCCCTTCCGATTCACCGTATGGCCGTATGGAATACTCACCGACACTGGCGGGAACGATAAATGTCTCGGCATAATGTATCACAAAAGGTTCAAAGGCGTTTTTAGGACTCTCCACGATCACTTCCCGGCCCTCTACCAAATTCAATACGTTCACGCCACCGCAGGTATGATGAACGGTTTTCTTAGTGAACCAAAAACGGCGCGTTTCAATAAATTCACGTTCGTGCAATCCGGTCGATTCTTCCCTCCAACCCTCACCACGATCGATCTCTCTTGCCCTATTCATGAGGTTCTCTTTTACCCAGCTTTCGGTTCGATCCCATTGTATGGAGTTGCGACCATGTTCGATATTGATGGGACGCGGACGGCCGTCTAAACCGAGACGTCCCCAATCCCACAATTTGAAAGTGAAAATAAATGGAGTGGAACTGATTTCAAGCACCATACTGTTTTGCCCCGAACAATGCACCGTACCGGCAGGTATCAGTATATGGTCGTGTTTTTTTACCGGATATTTCCCTACATGGCGGTCGGCATCGAATGTTCCGATTGCAAGTGATTCTTCCAGTTCATTCATCATGGCAACCGGATTCACATTCTCTTTCAGACCCAAATAGACAAAAGCGTCGGGGCCGGCATCCAACAGATAATAGCTTTCATCCTGCGTGTAATTCATACCGAATTTCTCCTGTATGTATTCAGTCAATGGGTGTACCTGTAAACTCAGGTTTCCGCCATCCATCGTATCGAGGAAATCGAAACGAATCGGAAATTCATCGCCGAACCGTCCGTGAACCGATTCGCCGAGAAGCTGACGCGACTGATAGAAAACCAAATCGATAGACGGGATTTCGAATAATGTATTACTGAATTTTAACAGCAAACTGTTCTCTTCGGGAACGCAATCGAAACACCATGCAAAATTTACGGTATCCCTGTCGAGGTCGCATACCTCCTTCATCCATTGACCGCCCCAAGGGCCCGGGTCAAAAAACGGGACAACACGAAACGGCCGGCCGACAGTTCGTTTCAGAGTACTCCTTATCGCCTCTCCGGTTGTCATTTTGGGGTTGTTTTGTTGATTGGTATCCAAAACATAATCCCATTTGTCGATGAGTGTTTTCTTGTGCCTGTCCAAAATACGCCAATCCACAAAAAAAGCCCTTTTGTATTTCAACGACGCTCTCTCCGTTCTGTTCTCCACGCCTATATTCCACGCTTCATTCCTGCGATATCGCGTCTGAATTTCCCATCGCGCCATATCGGCATAAACCAAACGGTCGATACGGGGAGCGATATATGCGGCACCCACTCCATAAATGACCACGATACCATCACCGATACCGGACAATTCGCCATGCAACCGTTCTACTTTCTTTTTATCGAAATACGCATCTACATTATAACGGGTTTTATATCCGAAAATCTCGTCGTCCGTAACATCATCTTTGAAGAACGCATCGATTTGCTCGGAAGGCAGCGTCACCGACGAAGTATCGACAAATCGGACATATTTCAATCCATTCATCAATGATGTCTTTACTTCCGAGTCGATGACGCCATTGTAGCAATCAATCACCAGATATTTAAGCCCTGACCCCGATTCGGTTATAGCGCTGTTCAATTGTTCATAAATGGCCTCCCATCCGCAATAGCATATATCATGCTCGGAATCTACCGCGACCGAAGGGTATTTATCGTAATTGGAATTTTTAAATATACGATTAGCCATCGATTAAAATGAATTTCTGTTGATCATAACAAATTTGTTCTCGATGGCTTTTTGTTCTCGGTTCAATACCATTTGTGCCATTTGCATACCCATCAGATTAAAATCGGTGGAAATGGTGGAAATCCCGTCTGCAATAACACATTTTAATGCCGTCTCGTTGTAGGAAAGTATCCCGATATCCTCACCGATTTTCCACCCCTTTTGTTTGGCCGTTTGAATAATGGATACCATATCGGCATCTTCCACCGTAATGTAGGCGTCATGCAGCTGTATGTTATGATGTTCAATGCTCACCATTCCGGTTTCGACAGGCGACTCCGCTGCAAAACGATTAAATCCCGTTAAAATCTCTTGCGACCTGAAATTATCGCGATGAACTAAAAATAAACGACGATATTTACGGATGAGATGGATGTTCGTTTTTAATTTCCGGTAAATATCATTTTCGAAATTCTGATAAACACCTGCAAACCGGTCTCCATATTTCTGATAACCCAAGTCTAACAGATACACCGATTTGGTATTCAATACCGACAAAATTTCAGTAACACGTTCGTGTACAATGGGCATGATAACAAATGCATTATATTGATTGGCATGATCGGTTATCAACTGCTCAAAGATTTTGATATTATAGTGATGAAAATAAATATCGATATTACATTTCCCTTTCAAAGAGCTGATCAATGCGTTATACAATATCTCCTTGTATGGAGAGAAAGTGGTGAATAATAAAAAAATATTGTATTGTTGCCCGGTTTTGACACTCGAAACAAAAAAACCTTTTCCTGGAACAGATTTGATAATCCCCGATGCTTTTAATTCATTATATGCTGTAAAAACAGACCCCCGTGCCAATCCGAATGAATGAGCGACCTGATTTACCGAGGGAATAGAATCGCCCGGCTTAAGCGTTCCATTATCGATATGATCGCAGATTGATTGTGTGATTTGCTTATAAATAGGTTTATTAATACCTAAATCTATATTTATATATTCCATGTTTTTAGATCTTTAGTTATTATTTCAACCGTATTGTGAGTTTATGCTGTTTTTTTGGATTCAAATATACGACATTCTTATCTTGCACAACACCCCAGTCGCCGAGATGTACGAAAATACCTTTGCACGACCGGTCTGTCAACCGATCGACCTCCAAGATGGCGGTCTTGCCCGATGCATCCACTTGCAGTGTGAACGTCAGTTTACCGAATGGTGTGGCGATGTCTTTCAGAGCGGTGCGCATACCGGGTTGACGCCATTCGATCGGAAATCCTTCCAACAGATGCAGTTCATCGCCTCTGTCCAACGCCAGCAAATGTACGACCAGAGATGCAAATTCAGCGCTTGCCCAGTTGTGCGGCATATCGCCTATATAATGACTGGGCATCATGTCGCGAGGGGCGTGTTCCTCGCGCCATGCATACAGCGGCGAGGAATGATTGGCGAAAGCATACAACTGCTGAACGGCAGTTTTCCCATCTCCCATCCACAGGCAGGCATGACCGAAGAATCCGGCAAAATAACCCCATATTCCATTAATATCCCATCCGGTACCCATAACCAGACCTTCTTGGAGCGTGGTTTTGAGCATATCTATCGTACCTGTCGCCACAGGGTCGTTCATGTCGAATATTTGCCCCGGATAAACGCCCTGGCAGAACGCCCATTGGCAACGTTGCGGCAACGAACGGAACTGTGGATCCATATGGACTGAAAGGTAGCGATTACCGAACGCATCGGTTGCCATGTCGCGTTCGGCCGCCTTTTGGAATGTAGCGTAAAAGTCGTCGTATTCCTCTTTCAATGCTTTTGCATCGTCTTTTTCGCCCAACCATTCCGCTGCATATAGCATTGCCTTCAAGCCGGCAAGACTCCAGTAAACATTTGAATATTCCGCCTGATTCCAGTCTCCTGTCATACCTCCGTCAATCGCACCCGGAGGAATGAGACCGTCGTCTAACGGGATGTCGTTTTCCAATGTCTTCGCCCGCAACAGTTTGATGAAATCCACTGTCCTTTTCAAAGCGCTCCATTTTTCTTTTAACCACGCTTTATCCTGCGTAAGCATTGCATGGCGGATTGCCGTCCATAAAATAATCCCGTTTTCCTTGTAATAATAGAGTCTTTCGCCATTTGAGCCGTTCCACTTCAAAACATCGAAACTTCCATCTTCCTTCTGGAAAGAGAGGGTGTATTCGACGCCATCGCGGGCATCCATTCCCCTGTCGAATATGGCAGCCGTTTCGAGCAGAAAGGCACCGTCGACAATCCACAGATTGCGGTAACAAGTCGGTCCCACCTGAAAAGCGACACGATCGTTTTTGATCTCCCGCGCCTGCCAGATGCCACGCATGGATGCGTCTGTAAGGTTCTGTATCTCCTTGTCGGGTACGGTAACCAGGTCATAGGGAATACTGCTTTTATTCTCCCAATAATCGATCATTTCCGATTTAAGGGCTTCGATCTGTTCGATTACCATCGCAGGATTGCACTTCATCTCATCCGCCAGCGTCGAAGGTAATCCGTTGTCGTACAATAGAACGATCTGTCTCTTTTCGCCGGGCGCCAAAGTGACGGGTTCCATTTCGACCAATGTCTTGAAATTGCCCACATTCTGCCGTACACGCGCTACTCTTTCGCTGGTAATGACCTGCGCCCTGCCTTTAATGAGCGTTACGCCGTCTGTTACCGTAACGGGTAACAGATGCTCGGCATTCACAACTAATAGCGGGTTCAATGTCTTAGGCAGCCGGGTTGTATTGGTAACGGTCATCAGAACCACGTCTTCACGGTTTCCCAGTTGTGTGGGAACCCGGTTGCGCGTGTAGTCCAATCCGACGGCAAACGTCTCCTGCTTGATTTCCATGCCCGAAAAGGTCGCTTCGGTGATGATCAGCGGCACGCGAGCGGAGTAAATACGCTGTTCATTGATTTTCATTCCTTCATCGGCAAGGAAATGAATTGCCGTGCGGAACGCCGGCCAATTATCGGCATACGCGAAAAATCTGCCGCCCCTTCCATAGTCGTACAGTAACTGTCCGAGAGGCCCCACCAGCGTCTTACAACTGTCATCGGGGAAACAGATATTTGTTTGATGCCACTGCGGGGCATAACGGTAATCAACAACTTGCAACTGAGCCGACAGATTGATGCTTCCAAATAATAAAAATACAATAATAAGCCAATTTTTCATTTGAATCTAAATCTATATTGATGATTAAACTTGAAATCTCTTTGCTATTTCAACTTTATGGTAAGTTTATGCTGTTTCTTTGCATCCAAAGAAACGATGTTTGTATTTTGTGCAACGCCCCAGTCGCCAAGATGTACGAAAATACCCTTGCAAGATTCGTCTGTCAGCCGGTCGACTTCCAAAGTAGCAGTTTTACCCGATGCGTCCACTTGTAGCGTGAACGACAGTTTTCCGAACGGCGTGGCAATGTCTTTCAATGCCGTACGCATACCGGACTGTCGCCATTCGACGGGAAATCCTTCCAACAGGTGTAGCTCATCGCCTCTGTCCAAAGCCAGCAAATGCACGACTAAGGATGCAAATTCGGCGCTTGCCCAGTTGTGCGGCATATCGCCCACATAATGGCTGGGAGTAATGTCGCGGGGAGGGTGTTCCTCACGCCAGGAATAGAGCGGTGACGCATGATTGCCAAAAGCATACAACTGTTCAACGGCGCTTTTACCATCGCCCATCCACAGACAGGCATGACCGAAGAATCCGGCAAAATAAGTCCATATACCGTTGATATCCCAGCCGGTGCCCATGACCATACCCTCTTGGAGTGTGGTTTTCAGCATATCTATCGTACCCGTTGCCACAGGGTCGTTCATGTCGAATATCTGCCCCGGATAGACACCCTGACAGAATGCCCACTGGGCACGTTGCGGAAGCGAACGGAACCGGGGATCCATATGGACGGAGAGATAGCGATTGCCGAACACATCGGTTGCCATATCGCGTTCAGCCGCTTTTTGGAAGGTTGCGAAAAAATCGTCGTACTCTTCTTTCCACGTTTGTGCATCTTTCTTCTCATTAAGCCATTCCGCTGCCTGTATCATTGCCTTCAAGCCGGCAAGGTTCCAGTAAACGTTCGAATATTCCGCCTGATTCCAGTCTCCGTTCAACCCCCCGTCGATGTGCCCCGGAGGAATAAGACCATCGTCTACCGGTATGTCGTTTTCAAATGTTCTTGCTCGTAACACCTTGATGAAATCCACAGTCTTTTTCAATGTGCTCCATTTGGATTTTAACCACTCTTTGTCCTGTGTCAGCATTGCATGGCGAACAGCCGTCCACAAGATAATTCCGTTCTCTTTCCAATAATATAACCTTTCACCATTTGAACCTCCCGCTCCCAAAACAGTAAAACTTCCGTCCTCATTTTGAAAAGAGAGGGTGTATTCGACGCCGTCGCGGGCGTCCATCCCCCTGTCGAATACGGCAGCTGTTTCGAGCAGAAAGGCGCCGTCTACAATCCACAAACCGCGGTAACAGGTCGGTCCCACCTGAAAAGCGATACGATCGTTTTTGATCTCCCGCGCCTGCCAGATACCGCGCATCGATGCATCCGTCAGGTTTTGTATCTCCTTGTCGGGTATGGTAACCAGATCGTATGGAATACCGCTCCGATTTTCCCAATAATCAATCATTTCCGATTTGAGTGCTTCGATACGTCCGGCCATTTCCGTGGGATGACGCTTCATTTCATCCGCCAGTGTCGAAGGCAATCCATTGTCGTACATGAGAACGAACTGCTTCTTTTCGCCGGGCTTCAAGTGGACGGGCTCCATTTCGACCAATGTCTTGAAATTGCCGATATTTTGCCGCACACGCGATACTTTTTCACTGGTGATGACCTGTGCCATGTTTTTTATGAGCGTAACACCATCGGATACAGAGACCGGTTGTTTGTGTTCCGAATTTACAACCAAAAGTGGATTCAACATCTTCGGCTGACCGGTTGTGTTGGTAATTGTTGTTAAAACCACGTCTTCGCGATTTCCCTGCCGTGTGGAAACCCGATTTCGAGTGTAATCCAACCCGATGGCGAACGTTTCCTGCGTGATTTCCATGCCCGAGTAAGTGGCCTCTGTGATGATCAGCGGCACACGGGCGGAATACATACGCTGATCGTTGATTTTCATGTTCTCGTCGGCAAGAAAATGCAACGCCGTACGAAACCCGTTGGCGGCATACACAAAAAATTTGCTTCCGCCATAATCGTACAGCAACTGGCCGAGCGGTCCTACCAGCGTCTTGCAACCGTCGTCGGGAAAACATATACTCGTTTGATGCCACTGCGGGGCATAACGGTAATCGACTATCTGTAACTGAGCCGACAGATTAATGTTTACAAAGAGTAAAAAAAATATAATTAGCCTTTTCCTCATTTGAAAATTAGATTAAAGATTTTTAAATATGGGTTTGGTATTAATTTCCGTATCATATTCCTGGTGTTCTCGGCGTCCATATCGCTTCCCAGAACCGGTCATAATCGCCTTGCTGGATAATCTGTCTCGTATTTGCATCGTACCGGTTCCATCTGTATGGCGAGACCCGTCCATTGTACCTTACAAGGCTGCCGTTTTTATATGTCCGGTTTAGGTCGAATTCAATAAAGGCCTCAAGATTATTGTACACTCCGTCGGGATCGCCTGCACGCAGGAGGATTTGATTCCACATCTGGTACCTGCTGCCGACATCGAAACAACACCAATGCTCGCACATGGCTGTTAATTCTTCGGGTCCCCATAAATCTTTGCACCATGTTGTACCCAAATAGGTCGTATACACGCCCACATCGTCATATCCCTCCCTTCCTATAAAATCCTTCCATATCACCTGATTCGGGTCGTTTTTGTAATCGACGAACCACCAATTACCCTTTATGTGTTCACCGTCGATACGGTCCCTCAATTCCTGATCGACCTCCCAATTCAAACTCGCTTGAGAACAATACATATCGGGGAGGTCGGTCAATACATGCCCGACAAACTCGTGGGCTGCCCAATAGTCATACGATTGCGAAACACCGGGAAATTCACAGTCGATACCGATGCGGGCAAGGGGATGCGAAGCGCTGAAGCCATAAGAGCCATTAGGCATGAACGCGACGCGTACCAACGCATTGGACAGGGTTGCCGTCTGTTGGGTAACTCCTTTTTCATTTACAGCATATATCGCATCGAGCATGATACTCCGGTGCCCTGCGTTACCTTCGCCTTGCCATGTCGTTCCGTGTTTTGTTTTTGCGGGGGGATATGGCGGATAAATAATACCACGCTCCGGCGATTCTCCCATAAGAACATACACATCCAAATATTCATGCATATCTCTTATCACTTCCACATCCATGATATGGTAAGCGAGACGGGTACCCCACATCTCCCACCAGCCTCCCTTTTCCAAATCCTGCCGGTCGTACGCATCGCCAACAACAACGATAGGGACGCCTGTTCCTTTGGTATGGGTATGGATAATCTTCAAGTCGCCATCGTTCCAATAGTTTCCGGCGTAACCCTGAACCACTATAATATCTTTCGTCGTGCCGCCGGCAGATGTAAAAGTGAGTTTCCCTTTTCTGTCGCTACCCGAAGTGTTTTCGGAAGTAGCCGAGACCTTCATAAGTTGACTTCCTACGTCGGCTGTTCTTTCTGCTTTTATCCAATCGTCACCGGTTAATGTCCATCGTACGTTCGAATTAAAGCGGAAATAGCGATATCCGCCTTTATCCGACAAATATATGGTATCGGAACTGCCGAAAAAGAGATTCCCCCCGACCATTCCATATTGAACGACAGTACAAACGGCACGGCGGGTCGGCGTTTTAACAATGATTTCTCCGGTGCGCATCTCCGGAAAATCCATGAGCGATGTTACGGTAACCGTCGTGATTTGCCCGCCAGATCCGTTCGATGGAGAGATTGAAAGCCAGTCGACATCTGTTTCCAACGCCCAGTCGACATCGGAGGATACCGTAAACGTTGCCTTGTCCGACATCGTTTGTTCATCCAGAAGTACAAGTTGCTCTTCGGAGAGTTCTAATTTGATCGTTCTTCCCTGCGAAATGGTCAATCTTTTTTTCAAGTCGTCGGCAACTACCTCCAATTCACCGCTTCTCGGGTTTCCGTCATTGTTCTCTTCAATACTTATCGTTATCGTAGCATTACCGCGTCCTGTTTGGGGAGACACACTGATCCAATTTTTATTGTTGTGTATTTTCCATTTGGTATTGCAACGAACATCGAAGGAGGTTATCGCAGCAGTATCGCCTATGAAGGTGATGTCATGCTTGCTCAATTCCAGAGTCATTTCTCTTTTCGGTATTTCTTTACAGGCTGTCAAAAAACAGATGCCGATGATGAATGCGTATATTACTGGGCTCGATTTCATTAACTGATTATTTTTAATGGCTGATCACATTGTCAATGTTCGTTACAAACACATCGGAGGTCACGGCAACCTCCGATGTGTTGTGATACATGATTATATACTTCCGAAAAGAAATATACTGTTGATAAATATGTGCGGATAGCTGTTGCTGTCGGGCAGTACCATTTTGAAATAACGGCCTCTCGTGACCTTATCGGTCGATTCTATACTCATGAAATATGTGCCGCCGGGCCATGTTCCTGTTAAAGACGGGAAAACCGCTTCACCAACCTTTGTCCAACTTGCTGCGTCCGGATCGGGATCGTCACCCAAAAAATACTGTACCGTATTGGCCCAATTATTTGCGCGAACAATATCCAGTTTGGTAATATTTTTAGGCGAAAGCATATCTATGACCACCCAATGCGGCGGTTCGGCGGCCGGTTCCCTCCATTTGGAGTGCCATGCCGTATATTCAATACCGTCGATGAGATTACTTCCATAATGTGTCTGACCTTCATCGGCCTGAGACGATACCCCTATCACTCTCCATCCGGTTACATCGTATTGGAAAACATCGGGAAAAACATAATTGGAGACGACCCACTCGGTAGCGAAAGAATCTATTGCGTTTGGTTCCGGAACATACAATGAGCGGTATTCAAAGGAAGAAGAATCCTTGGCGTTGGGGCAAAACGCCCCATCCTCGTCCGCAGCAGCGCTAACAACCATTTTGCTACCATCAATTTTACTCTCGTAACGGATCTCCGTACGAAGTAATCCCTCGCGTGCCGAGAACAACGAAACGTAAGCATTCAGTCCGTCGGATTGTTCTTTGATTTCGACTGAACTGACTCCCCGTTGGCTAAGGCTGCTCTGGTATATATCACCGTACGAGGCTCCGAAATCCATCGTAGACAGAGATTTATTCCCATACATATCAATAGTTTGGACTTGAAATGTGTACGAATTTTCTTCCAGATCCGGAACGATTGTCATAAACTCCTCCAATCCGCCGGTAGGCGTTACCGGAATAATGAGCGAATCTTTACCGTCGTTCCAGCGCAGGTCGATGGTGCGCACATTAGGTGATTTGTTCAACCAGTATTTGAATCCGATCCGGTTATGTCCGGCAAGGAATGCCATAGAATCCATCTTGGGTGCATAAATCACCTCTCCGTCTTTAATAAACTCCTTGTGAACGTCCATAAAGTCATCGCACGAAGCAAGGATGGACACGATACAGAGAAGGCATAAAACATTACATCTTCGTTTCATGATGATTTTTTTTATTGATTGCTATTATTTTACTCGTGATATTGTCCAAAGAAATCAAGCTCGGCTATATGAGCGTATGACGTATTCTCCCATGATCTTGTTATTAAAAATCTGACATACCGGAGCGGCGGGGTGTCGATGGAAAATTCATATTCAAAGCCGGCCAAAGCAACCGCCCTGTCTTCGTCCGACATGACATAAGGATCTGCTATTCCGGATGGCTTCGTTTCCACACATTCCATCAATTTGGTCCATTCCTCCCAGTTCCCGCTACTTGAAGGGGTATCGAAACATCCCCATATTTCAAAGTTTCTCGGAGAACCCCAATTGTAATACGAACCCTGCCAGGGCCAGTTGAACACGACTACACGGCTTAATTTTACGGTTTTACCCAAATCGACAGTGAATGGGGCGGGTATTGTATTGTAGTTGGAGTGCCCGGCATTTGTCCTGATATCGTCGATGAGATATTCGTCTCTTTCAGTCCAGTTGGTGAAACTGACATCATTGCTCAATCTCATCACTCTCATATTCGTTTTATTAATTTTTTCTTCGAATATAGGCACGATATGTTGAGGGTTTGAATAGAGCGTATCGGTTGCATTATCCCAATAGTCGCGAATCACAACACCGAATATACGTTTAACCGGTTCATATCCTCGCAGGGAATTTTTCATTTCTATCGAAGATGAATTTATTACCTGCACTGGCTGTAATTTACCAACCGAATCCTGTGCAAAAAATTCAAAAGTCAAAGGAGCCTTATCCGGGTTTTCCCATAAAAACACGGCGCCACCGAAACCAGGCAAGATCCTCATTGTTTTTTCAACTTTGCGAAACGAGGCTTCCAAAGGCGTGAATTTTACCGTTACGGGATCGGACTTGACCTGCGCCCGATTGATAGTATATATTTGCGCCTCGTGTTGCGTCTCGTCGCTGTATCCGCGAAGCGTCAACGTATTTTCATAATACGACGCCGAGCTCTCCAATTTTCTTCCATCCGGCAAAGTGCTCAAGAC
>QMCE01000592.1_pt1 | contig 18730 bp, 17 predicted proteins | sample 1821851 | NCBI WGS metagenome assembly QMCE01 (sample SAMN09453174, study PRJNA476694) | Termite gut metagenome, whole genome shotgun sequencing project. | isolation source: worker | host: Odontotermes sp. | place: South Africa:Pretoria | collected 2016-01-28
CTCTCCGGACGACTGCCATTTGATTATGAGGGATTATGAGGAGAAATATCCGGACAAGGTGCGTTGCATTTATTCGGAAGTCAACTTAAAGCAAGGCGGGGCTAGGAATTTGGGGCTGCGTATTGCAAAAGGCGAATATGTTATGTTCGTTGACGGTGACGACTGGGTGGAACCCACCATCTGTGAACGTTTGTACGACGAGGCCGTGAAGGGCGGCCATGATTTGGTTTTTTGCGACTATGACCGGGTCAATGAGAGCGACGGCAAGGCTAAGTATATGATGGAGGTGCGGGAGGAGCAGACGGGGCGCTTGACGCTTGAGAAGAAGAAATCCTTGTTCGGGGGAATCTTTTACACGTGCGCCATGCTTGTACGAAGCGACGTCATCTTGGCTAACGAGATATGGTTTCCCGAAGGGATTAAGTTTGAAGACGGGGTCGTGGCGCCATTCCTATTCCTGTATGCGCAGAGTGCGGGCAAGGTAAACGAGGCGCTGTACCATTATAATATCAGGGAGGGTTCAACCGTCACGACGAGGAATTCGGAACAACAATTTGACCGAATGACGGCGGCCTACCTGTGTTATGACGGGATGGTCGCCCGTGGGTTTTACGGGACGTATCGGGAAGAGGTGGATATGAACCTGATTCGGGCGTATTTTCATATGCTGGATCATTATATTCGACTCTTTGACAATGTGGATGCGGACAAGCTACAGAAGGTCAAGGATGAATTTTTAAAAGCGTGCCCCAATTATCGGTTGAATCGTTACGTCCCCACATTGCTTGACCCCATGATGCTCAAAATGGCGGAAATGAATGACGAGTCACCGGAGCGGTTGGCGAAGGAAAAAGACGCATTCATAGGCAAGGATGGCAAGATTGTTGGAAGGGAAGGTTTGTACGCGCCATATTACAAAAAGGCGTCAGGTAAGGTGGGAGAGTTGTTCCATTATATGAAGGAGAAGGGGTATCGGAACGCGTTGTGGGGCGTGGGTCCCAAGGGAATGGACTTCCTCAAGATATGTGACCCCGATGGGGACAACGTGGGGGACGTGGTTGACATGAATCCAAGGAAACAAGGGGTGCGATTGGAGACGGGACATGTCGTGGCGGATTTTGAACAGATTCAAGATGGGGTGGAAGTGGTGCTGGTAACCAATCGTTTTCATTATGGGTCAATATGGAAGACGGTGAAGACCAAACGTCCAGCCATATGCGTCTTGATTTTAGATGGCTATCTGGCGTTTGATGTCGATTTGGAGGAGTATTTTCGCTTTCGGTAAGTGGATACGACCAATATGATAAATTGAAAAAAATGGAATGAATTAGAATGAGCTGAAATGTTGGACTTGCGTTTAGGACAAGATTGTGATAAAATACACGTCATAATTCCAAGAGAGACAAAATAATCGACATTATAGCGTTATGGTTGGTCGATTTTTTTCGAAAAGGGGGTAATGCGCCATGGTGGATTTGATTGCTTTTTACCTTCCCCAATATCATCGTACGCCGGAGAATGACGCATGGTGGGGGGAGGGGTTTACAGAATGGGTAAACGTCAAAAAAGCGCGGCCACTGTTTCGAGGGCACTACCAACCAAGGGAACCTTTGAATGACAATTATTATGACTTGTCGGATGACGGGGTTATGGAATGGCAGATGAAGCTGGCCAAGAAGTATGGCGTTGGGGGGTTTTGTTTTTACCACTATTGGTTTGGTGACAAAATGATGTTGGAGAAGCCCGTTGAACGGCTGCTTGACAACAAAAAGGCCGACCTGCCGTTTTGCATCGCCTGGGCCAACGAGGATTGGAAGCGGACTTGGCAAGGGATCAAAGGGGCGGGCAATAGGGAGATACTGATTAAGCAGCAATATGGCGACAGTCAGGAGTGGGAAAGGCATTTCAACTATTTGTTGCCGTTCTTCAAAGACGAAAGGTATATCAAAGAAGGCAACAAGCCCATGTTTGTGATATATAAGAGTGGCTTCATCCCCAAGGGCAAAGAGATGTTTGGACTGTGGGATTCCCTGGCTAGGAAAAATGGGTTTGACGGGATGTTCCTTGTAGACATGCAGACGGCGTACAAGATAACGCGGCACAAAGAGTTGTTTTCTGCAACGGTGGATTTTGTGCCGGCCAGATGGAGGCGTGACAAGGAATTGGATAAGGAACACTTCGTACACAAATGGAAAGAGAATTTCATGAAGAGTCACGACGGTTACCAGTTTCTTAACCGTTTTCTCTGTTATCGTTTGGATTATGACAAAGTGAATCAAGAGATGTTGGATATTGAGCATAAGCGCAATGAGTTCAGGGGAGTGTTCGTCAATTACGACGATGGTGCGAGACGGGGCAGGGAAGGAACCTTTACGAAGGGGTTTCATCCGAAGGCGTTTGAACGCTATTTGACGCAGAATATAAAAAAGAGCGTGGAGGAAGGCAACCGATACCTGTTCATTAATGCCTGGAACGAATGGGGCGAAGGAAACTATCTGGAGCCTGACAAGAAATATGGGTATGCTTACCTTCATGCGGTAAGAAGGGCTTTACTAAACAACGGGCTATAGGAGGGCGTAATTATGAAAAAAGTTGGAAAAGTGTTAATGTTACTTGTGGGGTTGGCGTCGGCTGCGGCTGCGGGTAGTGCGTTCATGTTTAAAAAGATGAAGTTTGACGGAGTTAAGAAGAATAAGTTTAGACTGTATTATGACGCAACGAACCAGTGGCTCATGCTCAAGAATGCGGGCAGGGGTTTGGAGGATTATTTTACGAACAACGGTTACCGAACAATCGCGATATATGGCATGGGCGAGTTGGGCAATCGTTTATACGAGGAACTCAAAGGCTCGGACAAAGTCGAGGTCAAGTATGCCGTAGACAAGAATTCGGGTTATTTATATGAAGGTGACTTGAACGTCGTACTGCCGGAAAATGAGTTGGAGATGGTTGACGTGGTGGTGGTAACGGCTATATTTGATTTTGACGCTATTAGGGAAACGTTGGATGAGAAGATTCAGTGCCCGATTGTATCGCTGGAAGACGTGGTATACGAAGCGTAATCAAAGGAGAAGGCATGTCGGATAAATATGAGGAATTTGGGTGGTTGGCCCGCAATGTAATCCGAGTGCTTGGTGGTCAACTAAAAAAGAGGGATGTCGTCATATGGGGGGCTTCCGACGGGGGCAGGATTGTACTGGAAACCTTGAGGGAGTATGGGTTCGAAGCGGTTTGCTTTATAGATGGCAGGGCGTCGGAGAAAGGGAGTTTTTGTGGTTTGCCGGTTGAAGACGTTGACGTTATAGCGGATAAAGGAAACAAGTTCATACTTGTGGGGGTTATGGCGAAGGTAAATGAGATAGACGCCCGGTTGCGAGGCTACGGCTATGGGTTGGCGGACTACAGGTATATTGCGAAGAATCCGCACTATAGCGAGGAAGACGTCCTATATATGAATTGCAAGGTGGGGCGGTACACATACGGTTATCAGGGGTTGTTTGCCGAATTTACTTTAGTGGGTGAGATAGGGCGGTTTTGTTCCATTAACTCGTCCGCCAAAGTGGTGAACAACCACCCTATTGACATGGTGACGACCCATCCCATACTGGACATCCCCTTTGACTGTACGCCGGAAGAACATGGAATTAAGAAAAGCATGTGCGACACGTATGGTGAGTACCATGAGAATGCGTTGGATTACTACGGTTATGACAGTACAATAAGGAATAATGCGCCCATCCGCATTGGGAACGACGTTTGGATAGGAGCCAACGTTATTCTGACGCCGGGGATATGCGTTGGCAATGGCGCCGTGCTGGCGGCGGGAGCCGTCGTCACCAAGGACGTGCCTCCGTACGCCATAGTGGGGGGAGTGCCGGCGAAAGTGATTCGTTACCGATTCACCGAAGCTGAGATTGAGAAGTTTGAGAGAATTGCTTGGTGGGACTGGGAACTGGCGAAGATATATGAGAACTTGGAATTATTCTATCAACCGACGGAATTCTTAAGAAAATTTATAGAGCCTAAAGTTTTAGGGGACAATGTTCAAGGTAAGTGAACATAGAATTGAAAGGAAGGCAAATGGTTTGGATAATGGCTTTTCGTATAGTATGGACATTGAGGAATTTGTGGAATGGGAATATAGGGAAGGATTATTTGATATCTGGATAAATGGATTCAGTATATGGGAGTATATACGGTACGATATGCATTGTATTATTTTGAGGCATATCAACAATTGTGATACTGTAAACTTTAAAAGCTATACTTTCGCAGAGAGTAAGGGAAGGTTCAAGATGTTGCAGAGACCGAACGCCATTCGTAATCATCTTGAGGGAAACTCTGTTTTTTTTGGAAGAAGAGATTTGTTGTTTACCTCTCTGCAGAAAAGGTGCAAGAGGGGGGATGCGCATGTAAATCCATTCATTGATGACTATCTTGAGGAACTTCCATATAGTTATTATACGTTGGAGGCGAGGGGAAGAGCCCAAAGGGATGATCCGGTCAACTCAAAGAACTCCAAGTTTTACCAACCATCTTCTTTTGCCGTACGTGAGGCAATATCAGCACAAATGCAGAAAAAGGTCTGGTACTTAATTAAAAAAATTGAAAAGCAATATCATATCGTCTTTAGTTCAGAAGAGAGAAAATATGTACTGGAAATGGTGGAGACAATTGTGGCAAGTCGCAATTATTTTCAAACATATTTTCGATGGGTACTTAAGCAGGTACGCCCTAAAATCATTTTTTTAGTCGGCCACATTCTTAATTACAATAAGTATTTAGTTGAAGTGGCAAAGGAAATGAACATCCTTACGGTAGGGTTGCCTCATTCAAATGGTGGCACGTTGAACTTACTCGAACACTATTATACAAAATTGAATTTAAAGGAATGTCCAGATTACTTTTTTGAGTATGGTGAAGCGAGAATTACTCAACTAAGGTATCCTGTAGATGAGAAGAAGTTAGTGGCGGTAGGAAGTGCGTTCCATGATAAAAGGATGAGGTCTGTCAGAGACGTTGAGAGGGATGAGAACAAGAAGAAAATCATTTTGGTTGCCTCGGATTTCTATTTGGAGAGTGAATTGCATTTATTGGCGAGAGATATGGCGTCGATTATGGACCATGAGAAGTATACGGTCATCTTCAAATTGCACCCGGGGGAGAAGGATTGGCGTAATAAATATTCGGAATTAAAGGGGTCGGGCGTCATGGTAAAAGGCATGGATGCCAATGATGACTTCTATCGGTATCTGGAGATGGCGGATTATGTAGTGAGTTCTTCCAGCTCAACCTTGTACGACGCCGTTTCCTTTCCCGTCAAAACGTTCATATATAAAAAAGGCTTGTATGAAGTGAATGCGTATTTGTACGAACATGGATATGCACAATTGGTTACGAATAAAGAGGAGTTGAAGGTGGGAATAGAGTCCGAGTCATTTGAAATGAATCGGGATGTGGAGAAAATATATCTCCCAAATGCAAGAAAGAGGTTTCAGGCAACGGTCAGGCAATTGTTGAAAAGACATTATTAGGGGGAATGGATATGTTGAATGGAAAAAACATATTGGTAACCGGGGGAACGGGCTCCTTCGGGAAAAAGTTTTTGGAGATGGTGTTCCATCGCTACAATCCCAACAAAGTCATCATTTATTCTAGGGATGAGTTTAAGCAGAGCGTGATGAGGACGGAATACGCCAATAAGGTGGACATGAGGAGGGTGAGGTTTTTTATTGGTGACGTAAGGGATAAGGATAGATTGTACAGGGCCTTTGAAGGAATGGATTACATTATCCATGCGGCGGCAATGAAGCAAGTCCCCACATGTGAGTACAATCCATTTGAAGCGATCAAGACTAATATTCACGGGGCGCAGAACGTGATTGACGCCGCATTGGATCTGGGGGTAGAGAAGGTAATTGCACTTTCTACAGATAAGGCGGTCAATCCCATTAATCTATATGGAGGAACCAAATTGGTGTCGGACAAGCTGTTTGTGTCGGCCAACGCCTATTCCGGCGTCAAGAATACAAGGTTTGCCGTGGTGAGGTATGGCAACGTGGCGGGAAGCAGAGGTTCGGTCATCCCCATTTTTCGCAGGCTGATTGAGGGAGGGGAAAAGACGTTACCCATCACGGATATGCGGATGACGCGATTTTGGATTACCTTGGAGCAAGGGGTGGAATTGGTATTCAAGGCATTGGAGGAAATGAAGGGGGGAGAGGTTTATATATCCAAAATCCCCTCTTTTTATATATCGGATTTGGCCAAGGCGATGTTGCCGAATTGTGCGATTAAGGAAATCGGCATAAGGGAAGGGGAAAAGCTGCATGAAGTCATGGTTACCAAGGATGATTCGCGTATGACTTATGATTATGGCGATTATTATACGATATACCCTAATTTTGAGTGGTGGGACCGCAAAGAAAATATGGTAAAAGGCGGGAAGCGAGTGGAGGAAGGATTTGAATATTCGTCGGGCAGTAATGATGCATGGTTGGATGTACAGGGGTTGGATAAGGCGTTAATACAGATTGGAGAGAAGATGGCATGAAATATTGTAAGAAGTGTTTACAGCCGGATACGAGGCCGGGCATTGTGTTTGATGAGAATCAAGTGTGCTATGCATGTAACTATGAGCAAGAGAAGATGGGTATTGACTGGATGGAGAGGGAAGCCGAACTCAGGGAAATTGTGGAGACTGCCAAGTCTACGGCTAAGAGTAAGGGAGTGTCGTATGATTGCGTAATAGGGGTGAGCGGGGGGAAGGACAGCACCTTCCAAGCGGTGTATGCAAAGGAAAAGTTGGGGTTGAATCCATTATTGGTCAATGGTGCGCCGGATCAGATTACGGAGGTGGGAAGAAAGAATCTGGATAATTTATCCCATTTGGGGTTTGACCTCGTCTCAATAAGGCCCAATCCACAAGTTGCCAGAGCCACTGCCCTGAGGGGGTTCAGAGAGTTTGGCAACATTGTCAAGTCCTCGGAATATGCATTGTGGTCATCTGCATATATTATTGCGGACAAGTTTGACGTCCCGCTCATCATCCAAGGGGAGAACGCCGCGCTTACATTGGGGACAAAGGCAGGCATGGAGGCGACGGGCGATGCGTTTGGAGTGGCGCAGTTAAATACGCTGAAGGGGTGTAATGCGACGGATTGGGTGTCGGATGACATAGCGATAGAGCAGTTGTTCTGGTATCAATTTCCCGATGTCGCGGATATGTGGAGTAAAAACATACGGGCCATATACTTACAGTATTATGCAAAGGAATGGTCACAAGTGGGGAATGCGGATTTTGCGATTGCCAGGGGGTTGGTGGGAAGGAGTGAGGAAAGTCTGCATGACTTGGGTCGTTATCGCCGATATTCCGCTCTAGACGCCGATGTGTCCATCGTGAATCAGATGATTAAATATTACAAATTTGGATTTGGCTACGCAACGGACGAAGCGTGTTATGATATTAGGGAAGGAAGACTGACGAGGGAGGACGCTCTCTGGTACGTAAATGAGTACGATGGTAAGTGTGGAGAACGGTATATTGATGAAATTTGCACATACTTAGGCATTACAAAGGAGGATTTCTGGGATACGGTGGATCGATACGTCAATCGTGAATTGTTCAGCAAGAATGAGAAAGGGCAGTGGGTTCCCAAATTCACTGTGGGGGTTGACTTTGAATGATAATCATGAGGTCGGAGGGTTCGTTTTGTAACCAATTAAGCGTCGCCATGCTTGGTTATATGATAGCCCGTGAAAAGGATACGGAACTCGTTATGGATACGTCGGGTTGTTATAACTCGTATTTTGATTTTTATAGCTTGGGTTACGTGGATTTTCCATGCAATTCCGTCATTATGTATCGGTTCAAAAAGAATGACTGGAGTACGGAAGTCATAATGGATGAGCGGTACCGAGCCATTATGGGAGGTCAAGACGTCATACGTATTAATAATGAGGCGGAATTGAATGACGCACTTTCTATTAAGCAGGATAAAAACCACTATCATTTATCTGGTTCGTTTCCAGACTATATGGGATACCATCAAAAGCGTCCCGAGCTATTACAGAAATATTTTGACAGGTTTAAAAGAATGTTTCAACCTTTTGTGAATCGTAGGATAATTCGGGAGTTTGTCAATGCAAAAAAGGGTGACGTATATATTGGGATGCACTTGCGAAAACGGGGAATACAGCATCACAGAGAGAATCTGTTTATTAAGGACGATGAGGAGGATAGATATTTTAAAGCTGCGATTGTTTACTATAGAGAACGTTACCCGCACGCAAAATTTTATATCTTTACGGATCAAATGGCTTATGTGAGGCAGGTATTGGGGAATGGCAACGATTTATACTATGTAAGGACTACGGGTGGCGTAATGGGAGACATAGAAGAGCTTCTCTTATTGTCATTATGTGACCATCGAATACTGTCCACCCATAGTGGATTTAGTTGGTTTTCCAGTTACTTCTGTGAGAATGAGGACAAGCTGGACGCCATTCAAGAAAATGAACATCCGGATTGGAAGGCGTGGTTCCAATACCAATCCATTCTTATGAATAAGGGGATGGGGCATCCTCCTTTGTTTCAAGTGTTTGACCAAGAAAAGGTGGATGACTATATAAGTCGTTATCAAGATTTGGAGCCAAGGGAACAAAATGACGTTCAGGGCCTTAAGTGCGAATTGTCACGTCAAGTGGAGAATGGAAGAATAGGGGAGGCGTATCATACGTTATCCCGTCTGAGTCTTGACGCCTACGGCTTGTCCGACCAAGATTTGGTGGATATGAATTGGTCGCTCGTTCGACTTCAATATGGCGAGCAGTTGTTCGGAGAATGCGAACATACGCTGCAAAGGCTGGAAGAATTGGGATGTCGAGATAAAGCATTGGATCAATGGTATGCCAAAATATATGACAAGATGGGTAGGAAGACGGAGAGTCATTTGTATGGGGAGGCGTATCGGCAGCCGGGAGAGGGTAAAAAACACTTCATTATTTTCCCATTGACTAAATACCACAAGGAAATGCATCGTGACTTGACAAGGGTTTCCACATGGTTGGCACGATTGGGTCACAGGGTCTCGTTTGTTGCACGGAAGGGAAAAGATGCGGATTATGACGATTATGAAGAGGGAAGTGTGGCGGAGTGGTTGATTCGCCATAGTGAGGAGTGTATAACCGCATATGATTTTGATTGTGGGTTCCGGGTATATAATTATAAGGAACTAAATCAAGTGGAGAATCTGAAGCAGTTCATCCATTACATGCGGATGATGTATGGAGAGGAAATAGTGGTATTAAGCAGGAAGCCTTGTACTTATTTGATTAAAGAGGATTTTCCAGACGTAAAACATGTCTATCTTGACATAGACGGGGAAGTGGATGACGAATACAAGGCTTCATTAAGTGCCTTGAATGATTCGGACAAGGAAACAATGTGTGAACGGGCGGACGCCGTTATTACGACGCCTTCCCGTTTAAACGAACCGTATCTGCAAGAGTGCAAACAGAAAACATACTTATATGACAATGGGCATAAATACTTAACGCATGTATTTCGACATGGCGTCGACAGTTATTCAGAGGTAAGGAGACGCATCGCCGAGGAGAATATTGAGGTGGTTCGCGTCATACAGAGGGCCGTGGAAGAAATGAAAGAGGATTCCGTCGATTCGGGAAATTGTTGCTAGGAGGATATATGGAGAGAGGGAGAAGAATAGTCGTCATCCAAGCCCGAATGGGTTCCACGCGACTGAGTGGCAAGGTCATGAAGTTGCTGTGTGGCAAAACCGTATTGGCACATGATGTAGAACGTGTCAGGTTGGCCCGGAATATCGAAGGGGTCGTGATTGCGACGACGATTCACGAGCGGGACGACGTAATCGTGGAGGAGGCCGCTCGATTAGGGGTGGGGGTATTTCGCGGCAGTGAAGATGATGTATTGGGGCGGTATTACCATGCTGCGTGTGAACAACGGGCGGATACCATTATCCGCATCACTTCGGATTGCCCACTAATTGATCCATTCATATTGGATGACGTGATTGCATACTACGAGAAGAACCAATTTGCCATAGTGACGAATGCAGGGCCCGACGTCGGTCTACGGACCTTCCCGAGAGGGTTGGACGTCGAGGTGTTTTCTTTTGTCGCATTGGAGGAGGCGCATCAAAAGGCGGAGCTGGGATATCAACGAGAACATGTTACCCCGTACATCTATGAACACATGGATTGTGGTTATGTTACCAATGCCGAGGATTACTCGAAGTATCGATGGACCTTGGACACGGAAGAGGATTATGCGTTAATGTTGGCAATTTATCAGAAGCTGTACCATGGTAAGCATGATTTTTTCTATAAGGACGTTCTGCAGTTAATGAAGGAGTTTCCAGAGTTGGCAGACATCAATAAGCATGTCGAGCAGAAGAAGGTAAAATAAAGAAAGTGGATGAATCCGCCATGTTCTATATCAGGGTAGATGCGAACCAAGAAGTTGCAACGGGTCATTTGATGCGTTGCATGGCCATTGCGCGGGCAATGGGGCGACAAGGACAGGACTGTACCTTTATTATGGCTGATTGCCAGAATGAAGGGTGGATTCGAGAGAACGGATTCAAAACAATTTGCCTGAATTCCGTTTGGAATGACCTTGATGGAGAAATTGAACAGCTTCTTGACGTGATAAAGGCACATAAAATACAGTGCATACTCTTTGACACCTATTTTGTAACGGAGCAATATCTAAGAACCATCCGGCGATATGTGAGAACGATTTATTTGGATGACTTATATCAATTCCCATATCCCGTTGACGCATTGATCAATTACAATAACTACTGCGACGTATTCCCATATGAGGAGTGTTACAAAGGAACGGGGACGAAGCTGTGGCTGGGTTGTGACTATGTACCGTTGAGGGAAGAATTTGCCGACGTGGGTTATCAAGTGAAGGAACGGGTGGGAAGCGTACTCATCACTACGGGAGGAACCGATCCTTATAACGTGGCGGGGAAGCTGGTAAGACATTTTGTCGAAACGGGGGCTTACCGTGAATGGGGAACGGAATTCCACGTCGTTATGGGAAGGTATAGCCGTCACATAGGCGATGTTGAGAAGTTGGCGGAACGATACGACAGGGTGACGCTACACCAAAACGTGTCCCGCATGTCGGAATTGATGATTGGTTCGGATATGGCGATATCGGCAGGTGGTTCCACCTTATATGAGTTGTGTGCGTGTGGGGTACCAACCATATGCTTTGCCTTTGCGGATAATCAGCTGAATGGAGTACGTGGATTTGCGGAAAAGGGAATCATGTGGTATGCAGGAGATTTACGGGAAGGAGAGGAGGATTGCTATAGAAGGATTGGCCGGGGTATCGACCACTATATGCACCCTCTGGACAGAGTGGGAGTGTCGGCAAAAATGAGGTCGCTGGTGGATGGAAGGGGTGCCTATCGTTTGGCAAAGGAAATTGTGCAATGGTTGAAAGAAGGATGAGGCGCAAACGTTACGATTCAAAACCTATGTGTTGGTAGTCAAAGTTATTGCGAATGCGTGCCCATTCCTCCGCAAGCATGGATTGTGAGCATACGTCATGGTATGTTCCGTTCTTTAGGATGTGCCGCCGCAGTACGCCTTCGGTCTTGCAGCCGCATAATTCATGCATCTTAATGGCGGTGGCGTTGATTTGGAGGCTTTCGCCCGTCATCTTGTTCAGTCCCAATTGGTAAAAGGCATAATCGTACAAACTCATTTCAAGGGCTATTGCAAGTTCAAAAGAACGTAGCTTCTTTTCTGCCACATAGTATCCCCAAGTACATCGTTTGTTTGTCGTATCGATATCGGAGAGGTTGATGAGGCCACAAGGCACGCCGTCCACATGGATGACCCAATAGTAAAAATCATCGGCGGCGGATAATTTTTCAAACCACTCCTTTTGCCCCTCCAAGGTAAGTATGGGGTCAGTATTCATGTATTTTGTCACATGGGCGGACATGCGCCAACGCATGACGGTTTCCAAATCATCGGCGTTGAGTTTTCTGCAATGGTATATCAAGGATTCTTCCATGAAAAACCTCCTTATATCAGACGTTATTTGTGTTTGCGAAATAATCCAATTATCTCTCTCCCTAATCCCATGTCGCCTAAAACCCGATAGAGTTCGATGGTTTTTACGGGTGAGATTTCATGTAAAATGTTTTCTTGTGCAACACGGGCAAAGTGACACGATTTTCCCACGCTTTTATTCTCAAAATAATTCGTGTTTGGGTTTAATGCACTGAACTCTATTAATTGGTCGCCTAAAAAATCCACACACTCGAATCCCGCCGCTTTGCAAATGTTGATAAGTCCATCCTTGTTAAAATAAGAAATATGGTCTAATGGAGCAACCCAATATGGCTTCGATATAATTGAATTATCGTAAAAATATTCTTGTAATACTGAAAAATCATTTGGTACTTTTATGACGACTATACCGTTTTCGTTTAGTATTAGTGAAATTTGGTCCAGCAGGAGCTTGGGGTCGACGACGTGTTCAAACAAATTATCCATATTAACAATGTCAAAGGTATGAGAGTCATGGATTAGGCGGCTAATGCTCTGATAAAGGTCGCCAATCATGACGTCGCCTAAAATGTCGCAGTGGTGGTTTTGAATGCCTGCGTCGCTGTAATCAAGCCCTAGAACGGAAAATCCGTTCTTCTTAAAAAATGCGAGTGCAAAACCCTCGCCACATCCAACGTCTAGAAATGAGCCACCATTGGTATGGGGTAATTGTTCTTTTATCAGCAACAGCTTTTGTTCCAGCTTTGCCGCAATAAAACGTAATTCATCATCCGTGTAATGCGTTTCATAATCCCCGTTTTGTTGCTGGTAGTATTTGTCCCTATAATATTCTTCCCGCTCCTCGTCCGTAGGGGGATTGCTTAGAGTATAGAAACCATAATTGTTTCGCGCAACGTCGTTATACATATCTTGGACACTCACTTTCTTCATTTTTCCACAAGCTCAATCATTCCAATGTGGCGACTCATCAAAAAAGCAACGTTTGGGCACCCGGGAATTGCAGGGGCGGGTTGGGGAGGTTGTACAAGGGTATAGCCCTGCAAAGGTGTAAGGGCCGTCATCCGATTTATCTCGTCTTGCAGATGGGAAGTCTCGTAACAAATGTGATAGGGGGAATTGCGGTGGTTTTTGCGCAAGCCGTATAGAGGTGACGTTTTGCCAGTGGGTTGAATCAGTTCCACAACTTGTCCGGCGTTGTCAAGAAACAGAATACTGGCTCCTCTTGCGGAATCCTCCACCGGTTTCCCTATGCGAGAAAAGCCAAGTCCTTCAAACGCCTTTGCGGCGTTCTCAATATCATCGACCAAATAACCAATATGATGGATTTTCATGACGTCAGTTTCCTTTCCACGGCATCAGCGATATCTCCAGCGTTTTTGAGTTTTACAATGTCGTTAAGACCAAGCTTGACGCCGAATTCAGCCTCACAAATGGTTATGATGTTGATCTGTGCAAAGCTGTCCCAGTCCTCAATGTCACTCGGCGACGTTTCTCGCGTTATGACGAGGTCTTCGTCGTCAAAAAAATCACGGAATATGTCTTGTAGCTTATTCAAAGCGTCCATTTTCCCTCACCCCCATCTTATTTGTATGTATTGGTTTTTGTGTGGCCTATCCGCAGCCACGTCTAATTCCCAAGAATTTGAGGATGTTGCGGTGAATCCAAGGGTATCGAATAAACCCTCCACACATCCATTCTTTTCTGTTTTATAATAATACCCGATGATTCTCTCCAGACCCTTGCCTCTGCAGATTTCAACAAGGCGGTCAAAAACGGCGTATTCTAAATCACGCTTGAATACGCGACAGCTCATCACCCATAAACGGATGTGCAGGATTTGTTGAGTGATCTCACCGATTATAACGGACACAATGCCATTGCTGCCAAATTTGTCATCTAACGTTGCGTATAAGCCGATATAATTGGAATCCGCCATGATTTCATCAATCTCGCTTTTGCCATATCGTTTTGTCGTCAGATTAAATTGATTTGTTTTGTTGATTAATTGGGTTATCCTGTCCAAATGCACGGCGTCGAAAGGTTGTATTGCACTGGTCATTTGCAACGAACGCAGATATTCGCCATAATCCACATGGAATTTTTTTGCCTCGTTGCGTTTGGCGTCTGCGGCATAATACTCATTGCGCTTTCTGTCATCGTCTGAAATGCTTGCGGAATAAAAATAACCCGCACCCTCAATGTGTTGGATAAAGTCGGTTATTGAGCCAACTTCAGGGACTTTTACCTCTGGCAGGGCTTGTCTTACCAATTCACGTTCTGCGGGATTGTCGTCAAGGAAAACCATGCTCTCTGGGAGAATGTTTAATTGTTCCGCGATTTTGAGTACGTTTTCGGCTTTGTTGTTCCAATCGGCACAGAAAACAGAAAAATCTTCAAGTTGCAGTACCATGTTGGGATGGGAGAAAGCCTCTTTTGCCACCTGTTCGTCGTTTTTGGAGCAGACGGCAAGAATGGCGCCCTTATCATATAAGGTCTTCACATATTTCTGAAAATCAACATACGCTTCCCCGAGGGCCGTCTCCATACCAAGCTCAACGCCCCCCATACCGACGTCGCCATATACGCCCCCCCACAACGTGTTGTCCAAATCAAGGACAAGGCACTTCTGACTTTTTCCATAGAGGGACTTTATGATTTTGGCAACATTATGGCAGAGTAAAGGAATTGCCTGTATACTTACCGCATATTTGTACAAATAATAATCCTGACGGCTGAACCATTCGTCAAGTCCCAAACAGGCGGACAAATATTGAATGTCGTTGACGTAAAAGTCACGGTCAATTTTTGCATAATCAGCGAGTTGGACATTCAAACCGTTGACATGCTGATTGTCAACGGATGCACCATATTGGGGCAACTCAAAATTGTTTTGAATGATGGGACATGCATAGTCAGCCTTGATTTTTGCCCATACGGCGTTTAATTTCTGCATTATATCCTTATCAGCAAGGTTGTATGCCGAGGTGTGAATGAAAATGAGTTCAGGCATGAAATTCGATAGTTCCTGATTCTCAAACATGACGTCTTCGTAAAATCGATTATAACGCCCAATGTAAAATAGGGGTTTGATTCCAAAAGATAAGAGGAACACCTCCAAAACATCGGCAATGTCACCGATGGTTGAGCCGCCTAATAGAGCAATGCGTTTTTCCAGTAAGCCAGTCCGATTAAGAAGCAGTCGTTTGAGCGACCTTTTCTTCTTGAGGATTGCACCACTATCAAATGGGTAGTCAAAGATACTCATGATATACCTTCTGTTTTTGTGGATAGCTTCGGCTATCAGTAAATTCGCCCTTGATGGCGTCGCACTAATTTTAGGTAAGTATAGCATATGCGTTGAATGGCCGTCAAGGATTTTTATTGGATTGTCAAGAACAGCAATGCAAAATAATACAATTTTCTTCTCGAAACGAGCATAAAGCTTGACACTCCAATAAATGCTGGTATACTGACTAGTATGTGGGTATAGAGTCGTGGTGCGAACGGGGGTTTCTTGAGCAACGTGAAAAGAATGGAGAGGCAGTATGGATATGGACATGAGAGAGCTACACGAACTGTTTACGAAGTATCCAAGCCTAGTAACATTGGAAGACGTGCTCAAACGCGCGTACGAAGTGATATGCCATACGTACGACCAAGGCGGTAAGCTGTTGTTGTGTGGTAATGGGGGAAGTGCAGCGGATTGTGAGCACATCACGGGCGAGTTGTTAAAAGAGTACAAGATAAAGAGGCCCATCGACGAGGAGACGAGGCGGGCGTTGCTTGCGCTGGGGGAGGGTGACGACTTTGTCGGCCAGTTGTGCGGGGCGTTGCCCGCCATTGCCTTGTCAGGCCACGTGGGTTACCATACGGCGTTCTGCAACGACAACAATCCCGATTTCGTATACGCCCAACATTTGTATGCGCTTGGCAAGCCGGGGGACACGTTGTTGGCGATATCCACGTCGGGCAACTCGCGGAACGTCGTGTGCGCCGCCAAGGTGGCGAGGGCGAGGCGCATTCAGGTGGTATCCCTGACGGGGCGTTCGGGCGGATTGCTGGAGGGGGAGAGCGCCGTATGCATCAAGGTGCCGTCCGATATGACGGCAAGGGTGCAGGAATACCATTTGCCCGTATACCATGCGTTGTGTGGGATGTTGGAGTCACATTATTTTGCCTGAACGGAGGGACGTCGATGGAGCGGGAAGCAAAGATTTTGGTGGTGGACGGGGAAGAGATGATTGGACGAGCCATAGTTGACAAGCTAAAGGAGAAGGGCTATGGGAACCTGCTGTCGCCAAAAAAAGGAGAATGGGATCCGATGGATTGGTCGGCCGTACGGGATTATTACGAGACCCACCGACCGGAGTACGCATTCCTCTTCGTTGGCCCGCACGGGGGCATTCAGGCCAACGTCAAGCGTCCGGCGGAGTTCATCCATCAGAACCTCGTCATACAGGGCAACTTGATTCACGGGGCGTACCTCGGCCATGTGAAGAGGTTGTTGTTCATGACGGGTGCGTGCGTATACCCGAAGGAGTGTCCCCAACCGATGAGGGAAAACTACTTCATGTCGGGGAAGATGGAGCCGACCAGCATGGCGTACTCCACGGCGAAGGCGGCGGGGATAGAGATGTGTTTCGCTTACAACAGACAATACGGCACCATGTTTGTTCCTTGCATTCTGTGCAACAGCTACGGCGTTCATGATGACTTTGGGGAGTCTTCCCACGTGTTGGCCGCCATGATGCGTAAGATGCACCAAGCCAAGGTCGATGGTTTGAAGGAAGTGTCCTTTTTTGGGACGGGCGTTCCACTACGGGAATTCATGTACGTGGAAGACTTGGCGGCCGCGGCCGTCCTTATCCTAAGCGAGGTGAGGGAACCCGGTTTGATTAACATTGGCGGGGGTACGGAGACGTCAATCAGGGATTTGGCCCACCTCGTTAAGAAGGTTACGGGATATTCGGGCAACGTTACCTTTGATGCGACGAAACCGGACGGGGCCATGAGGAAGCTGTGTGACGGCGGCAAACTAAAGTCGTTGGGGTTTGAGGCCAAGTATGGTATGGAAGAGGGAATCAGAAGAACGTACGCATGGTATTTGTCGGAAACGATGTAAATGGATTGCCGTTGCAGGGCGGTAACGAGGAGCCATACAACAACGCAAGAGGGGACTGACATGCTGAATCTGCCATTAATGGATGACAACGTTACAAGGGACGACGTAGAGGCGTTGATACGTTTCTTACAGGACGACAACATACTGACTCAGAACAAAAACGTTCGGGCGTTTGAACGGGAATGGGGAGAATGGCTGGGCGTAAGGCACAGCGTGTTCGTAAATTCGGGTTCGTCGGCGAACTACATGACGATGGCCGCGATTGCACACTTGTATGGAAGGGGCGAGGTAATCGTCCCGCCGCTCACTTGGTCCAGCGACATAGCCAGCGTACTTGCAGCGGGGCACAAACCCGTGTTCGTGGACGTGAACCTAAACAACTTGGCCATGGCGGAAGAGGAAGTGTTGGCGAGCGTGACGGAGCGTACCAAGGCGGTGTTTCTAACGCACATCCTTGGGTTCAACGGATTGACGGACCGCTTGTTGGAGGGGTTAAGGGCAAGGGACGTCCTTTTGATTGAGGACGTCTGTGAGTCACATGGCGCCACGCATGGGGGCAAGAAGTGCGGCACGTTTGGGTTTGCCTCCAATTTTTCATTTTATTTTGCGCACCATATGAGTACGATAGAGGGCGGCATGGTCTGCACGGACGACGAGGAGTTTTACCAGTACCTTCGGATGTACCGCAGCCATGGAATGTTGAGGGAGAGTACGAGCGACGAGTTGAAGGAGAGGTATTGCTCGGAATATCCGGACTTGAATCCGGAATTTATCTTCACCGTTCCCGGGTACAATATGCGGAGTACGGAGCTGAACGCCGTAATCGGACGAAACCAACTGAAGCGCTTGGATGACAACAATGAGAGGCGCAGGGAGAACCTTGACTATTTCTTGTCACAGTTGGACGGCAAGAGGTACTACACCGATTTTGACACGGAGGGCAGTGTGAATTACGCGTTTGTACTGATGCTGAGGGAGCCGGACGCGGACTTGTTCCACAGGGTTTGTGAACGTTTGAGGGAGGAAAAGGTGGAGTTTCGGCGTGGGGCTTCCGGCGGGGGGAACCAGACCAGGCAACCGTTCGTCAGGAAGGCGTGTCCCGAAGTGAAACCGGAGGATTATAAGAACGTGGAATTCGTCCACTCGTTTGGCATGTACATTGGCAACTACCCCACGTTGAGCCGTGAAACCATTAAGGAACTTTGTATAATGCTTAATACCGTTTGAGGGGGGAAGGGACATGGTCATTACAAAAACGCCATACCGGGCGTCGTTCTTTGGCGGGGGGACGGACTATAGGCCGTACTTCATGGAACACGGAGGGAGCGTCATATCCACCGCCATCAACAAATACTGTTACTTGACGGTAAGGAAGCTGCCGCCCTTCTTTGACCACCGCATTACCGTGAAATATTCAAAGGTGGAGACGATACGGGACGTGGAGGAGGTGGCTCATCCATCCGTCAGGGAGTGCCTGAAATACATGGACGTGAATGACGTGTCGATTGCCCACGATGGAGACTTGCCCGC
>QMCE01002223.1_pt1 | contig 18700 bp, 10 predicted proteins | sample 1821851 | NCBI WGS metagenome assembly QMCE01 (sample SAMN09453174, study PRJNA476694) | Termite gut metagenome, whole genome shotgun sequencing project. | isolation source: worker | host: Odontotermes sp. | place: South Africa:Pretoria | collected 2016-01-28
AAAACTAATTTCAAATCCGTTGACTCGAAAAAACCTTGTAACAAATTGAATCTCAACTATTTCAAAGAACCTTTATGACTTTTTAGTGGACACTAATGCAACTTCATAGCAAACGCACTGGCGGCTCTGGCTGCATACTGCATCCTTCCGAAAAAACCGTCCATTAACATATCTTTCGATACCACTAACCAATTGACTCTCTTTTAAATCAATTTCATCGAACTCACGTTATTTAAAAACGCTCATGTAGGGGGGTACGGATAAAATCGACAAAAAAAGAGTCCGTCTCGGAGGGGCCCGCATCCCGTTATTTGTTGCCCGACAACACCTTTTTTCCGGAATATGTGACCGAGTAGATGTTGCCGCCCTCCATGAGAACGCCCGCCGTGCCGTCCTTGGGATAATTGGTGGCGTGGGCTACATTTATTGCGACCACACGGCCGTCATAACGCCAGGCAACCTCCGGAACCTCGGTGTGGCCGACAAACATCCGACCGGCTCCGTAATAGTTCAACACCTTGTCCAGATTAGCGGAAGAGATGGCCGTACCGTCGTCTTTCACCATTCCGCGATACCATATCACCCCGTATAGGGTGGAGGAGGAGCCGTCGAACAGCTTCTCGTTGCGCGGATTCAGTTTGTTTCGCTCGGCGTTAGGCATACCCGTGTAGAGCAACCCGAGTTCGTTCATCTCGCGGACGGTATACTTTCCGTCGACCAGGGCGGGATTTATCCCCGCGTGGACGAAGATGTTGCCGCCCTCCCCCTCCGTAAGCACCAGATACCTGCCGCGCAGCCAGCGTCCCAACTCAGTGCCGGGACCATACAGCACATTGTATGCGACACCCGCCTTCTTCACAAAAGCCGTGTGGTCCGCGTGTATGTAACGGAGGTCGTTCTTCATTACGAGGTCTTCGTGGTTGCCAGATATGAAATCGAGGCGCCCTCCGGCCTCTTCGGCCTCTTTCTCCAACTTGTAGACCAACCACGCTATCCCGTTGTCGTCGCGGCCGCGATCCAACATGTCGCCCAAAACGAGCAGTTGGTTCGTGCCGAACGTCCAGTTCAGTTCGTCGTCGACGACCCCGTTGCCTTTCAGCACGGCGACGGCGGCACCGAGCTGTCCGTGGAAGTCCGATACCACGAGCGTCTTTGCGGGTTGTCCCAGAGTGTACGGGTGCTCGATGCCGGAGTGCAGGTTGAAATCGAAACTTACGTTCACCCCCTCTCCCATAGAGTGGTAGCGGAATTTGAGTTTGTCCGTCGGCTCGGCGACCAGGGTGTCGAGTACCGCTCCGCCGGCCTTCGCCGCAACGACCCGGATGCTTTTGCCGCTGCCGGGAAAAATATGCAGATTGCCGTAGCCGTCGATAATGTCGTCCTTCTCCTCCGTTTTTTTCTCGATTACGACGACGGCCACCGGTTCGGTACGCACGGAGGCCACCCCCTCGGCGCCTATCTCGCAGAAGTAGAAATATGTTCCCGGCGCGAGTCCGGTCGGCAGGATGTAGCTTGCGCCCGTCGCGCCGCCGATGGCGCTCCCTGCCGCGTTGCCGTCAGAAGTGCCGCCGTACCATTGGTATTTGAGCTTCGCCCCTCCCGTAACGCTTGCCGTCACGGTCAATTTGGTATTCTCAGGAATGCCCCCTTCGGTAAATACCGGCGGGGCCGCGGGTTGGGCGGTGATGGCAATGACCGGCACGGACGCGGGCTTTACCGTCACGGTCACCGGATCGGTACGCACCGATGCCGCCTTCGGGGCACTGACCTCGCAGAGGAAATAATGCGTTCCTGCCCGAAGGTCGGCGGGCAGGGTGTAGATTGCGTCCGCCGCGTTGCCGGCGGCCTCGGAAACCACCTCGGCTTCAGGGTCGTAGGTGTACCACCGGTAGGCGGGCTTCGCACCCCCGGTGACGGTCGCCGTTACGGCCAGAGTACCGGAGACGCTGCCTTCGGTGAGGGCGGCGGGGGCCGCCGGCTGGACAGTGATGGTTATGACGGGGTCGGACGAGAAGGGAGAGCGGTCCGTTTTACAGGCGGGACTGACCCAGCCGGTGCAAAAACAGGCGAATGTCAATAGCAGATACTTCCTCATGAATTTCAACGGTTAGCAGATATAAATAAAAGTTTTAGCGGCTTACCATTCGTAGTGCAGGACGAACGACCCGTGGGAGAAGAGAGTCGAACTGTAACGCGAATACCCTCCCAATCTCGCGGTTCGTGCCTCCTCGTCGAAATCCATCGAGTAACGGGAGTCGCTGTTGCCCACCTTGTAGAGGTAGAACCATGTCATATAGACGTTTTGCTCCGTGGGCAAACGTCCGTTGAGTTGGAACCGGGAGTCGATGCTCGTGGCGTCGGGGGTATAAAAATACCATCTGTCGTTATCGGAGTGAAAACCTATATCCGGCGCCGGATGCATCTGTTTGTTGCCGTCCACCGTGAAGGTGAGGTCGCCGTACCACTCTCCCGTACCGTTCAGGCACCAGTCCGCAATCCTGAATATTCGGGACTTCGTCTTTTTATACAGTTCCTGTCGGAAAGGGAGGAATTGCGGCCTGTTTGCGCCCGACGTCGCCTCGAACGTGCAATCCATCGTGGCGATGTGGGTCCACGGCTCCACAAGTCTGACGCTGCCTTTATAGACAGGCGTTCCGAGCGCGGTGTAGGGGTCGGCGTACGCCTCGTCTATCTTCAATTCGAAGGGGTAGTTCCTCTCGTATTCGGCATCTTCGTTCAATGCTACCCTGAACGCCGCCGCCTCTTCGCCCTCCCCGAAAACGGCACTCCCGGCGGGGAACAGAAGCTCTTCCGCACTTGCTACGACGGTTATCGGAACGACGGCGCTGCCGGCTGTATTGGCACGCATAACCGTCACGTCCAGATAGCCGACCTCGTCTTCCATCCACCCGGAAACCGGCTCGCCGAAGAAAGCCCGCGGTGAGCCGGGATCGACCTCCGGCCCCGGGCGCCACACATCTTCCGCGCACGAGAATAGGGCTGCAATCGTCGCCCAAAACGCCATTCTGCCTGCCGCGCCTGTTCGCCGTATCCGTTTCATTCTTTCCATCTTCCGTAGCTTTCGATGACCGAAGGGTTGGGGTTCAACACTATCGCTTCGTTCATTACCCCTTCGGATTCGTTCGGTATATACATATTCAGCCACGAGGGGGTGTACCCCCGAAGCGAATTGACGCGGTTGTCCGCCAGCCAGTTCGTTCCGGCGTATCCGCGCACAAGGGCGAGTTCACGCCGTTTGATGTCGAAGAAAGCGAGGCCCTCGCCCCACAACTCTATCCTCTTTTGCGTTATCAGATGGTTGTCCACAAAATCGTCGACATCCTCCATTTCGGACGCTTCGATGGCGTACGAACCGTCGGTGTAGCGGAACGTGTTCATAAACGCGCTCAACGCCGCGATACCCGAAGCCAACCCCTCGGTGTAAGCCTTCGCCTCGGCTTCGATGAAGTACATCTCCTCCACGCGGATAAGGGGGTAATCGACTTGCAGGGCGTTCAGCCAGTCGTCGGAGACGTCCCCTTCGTTCGGACGGAACTTGAAACCCGTGAAGGCTTTGCGCAGCGCCCATTCGTCGGCGCTTAAAAGGGTACGGTACTTCGCCGGGGTCGGTTTTTTGGCCTCGTCCGCCGGGTCAATCCATGTCGCCTTCCGCCAGTCGCCCTCTCCGATCCTGTCGTAGAGGTTTTTGTCTATCATCCGGTAACAGCCGTACTGCGAGCGGCTGTATCCCCTCGAATACTCGGTGACGCAATTCGAGAGGAAGTTGTCGACCCTGCTGTGGATGGCGTCGGGCGAGCTGACGCTGATGGCGAAAACCCATGAATCCGCATTCGCGTCGTTGAATCCGGCAGTCGTGCTGTGCCACTGCTCCCGGGTGAGCGGAGTGTACAGTTCCATTACCCGCCCCGCGTATCCGGCAGCCTCCAGCCAGCACTCCTCGGCGCTCGTTATTCCCAATTTATCGTACACTGCAAGCTTCCCGTCATCCTCGTGGGCGAGACAGACATCGAGGTCGGCGGGATATTTTTGGAACCGCGTGGCGATTTCGAGCCACAACCGCGCCTTGAAGGCATGCACCACCGACACGTCGGCCCTGACTTTATTGCTCCGGGGGCGCTCTTTGAGATATTTTTCCGCCCTGTTCAGGTCGGTCATGATGAGCCTGTACATTTTATGGAACGGGGCGCGCGGATTGTCGAAGGCGCAGGCAGGGTCGAAGTTCTCGTCCACTACCACGGTGGTGAGGCCGTACACGCCGTTCGCGCCGGCCCTGCCGTCGAGCGCGGCGACTCCCGTTCGTTTATATTCGTACATACGCGCAAGGTCCATATATGCCATAGCCCTGTAAACAAGCAGGTTCGCGTATATCACCTGCACGTTTTCCGACGCGGTTGCCGGGTCGCCGATGGCTGCCAGCGCTTTGTTGGCGTTGAGGATAAGGCGATAATAGTAACGCCAGGGCTGGCGGCCGCGCAGGGTCGTAAAATCGACAAGGCTGCACCAGTAAGAGTTGAAATGGTTGTAGCTCGTCGATACGTATGGACAATCGGTCATGGCGTCCCTGATGATCATCATCGCCGGATAGCCGAACTCCTGCTGCGGATGATCGTTGAAATAGGCGTAATCGTACATGAAAGCCGCCGTGCCGTTCGAGAGTGCCTGCAAGGCGCTTTCCGAGGCCCCTATCTGATTTTCCACGGCATACGAGGAGGGTACGACCTCCTCCATGCACCCTGCCGCAAGCGATGTCAGCAAGAGCAACGCCCACGATTCAGAAAATAGTTTTCCCACGGCGGCCATATCAAAAATCTATTCTGACGTTTAACATAAACCTTCTCATGCCCGGATAGTTTCCCATGTTCAAATCTCCGTCGAAACTCCGGGCGGGAATGAACCCCCGTCTCTTCGACCAGAAGAAGGGGTCGTCGACCCCGGCCGAGACCACCACCTTTTCGAGCCTCGCTTTCTCCACCCTCTTTTGGGGTATGGTGTAGCTGATGGTGACGTTTTGCAGGTTGAGCCAGTCGGCCTCCGTGAGCCAGCGGTCCGACGTGGAGGTGAAATTGCGGTCGCCGTATTGCCAGCGGGCGTTCGTGTCACTCCTGTTCTCAGGCGTCCACGAATCGTAGATGTCGCGATGGAAATTATAGCCGGTGTGTCCGCTGTACGGCGGCGTCATCAACGAGGCGTACCCGCGGTCGAGGGCCATGCCGCCGAGCCTGTACGAAAAACCGATTGAAAGCTCGAACGCCCTCCACGCCACGCTGCCCGAGAAACCTCCCGTTATTTTCGGCTGGGAACTGCCGCAATCGAAATAGGAGCCGTAGCTGTATTCCGCCGTGGTGGTGAGTTCGCCGGTCTGCCCGTTCAGCACATACCACAGGGGTCTTCCGGTGTCGTCGGTCCCCGCGAATTTTTTTAAACGCCACCTCCTGTACTCCATGCCCTCCCCATAGAAGTATGGGGCACCGCTGTCGTTGTATCCGTTGCCGGCCAGCCTGCCTGCGGTATCGTAGAGTTGCTGTCCCGTTCTCTCTTTCGCAAGCACCAGTATCCGCGCCTTATTTACCAGACCTTTTACACTCAGCGAGAACCTGAAATCCTTGCCCGAGACGATGTCTCCGCCGACGTCGAATTCGAAACCGCTGTTGCGCATACTTCCGACATTCGCCCAGTAATTGTCATAGCCCAGCGACGTGGGTACCGACACGGAAGCGAGCATGTCGGTCGTCGTGTTGCTGTAATACTCCATTTCCGCCGACAACCGTCCTCTGAACGCGCTGAACTCGACGCCGGCGTTAACGGCGGAACGGGTCTCCCAGGTAATCTCCTCGTTCCCCTTGCCGCGGAACGAAAGGGCGACCTCGTCGTTGAGGTTTGTTATGTCGTAGGTGTCCGTATATCGGTGGCTGCCGATGTTGTCGTTCCCGTTGCGGCCGTACGACAGTTTGAGTTTCAGATGGTCGACCCATCCGGCGCCGAAGAATTTTTCGTTGGACACTATCCATGCCCCTCCGAAAGAGAAGAAGTCGCCCCAACGGTGTGCGGGGGCGAAATTGGAGGAGGCATCCCTCCGGTACGAAGCGGAGAAGTGATAAATATCCCTGTAATCGTACAGCACGCGGCCGCCGAACCCCTCGCTGCGATACCCCGTCGACCATGAATCGGCGTTTTCGACCTCTATCGCTCCCGAAAGTTCCAGGTTGCCGAAATAGTCGAACATTTTGCTTCTGCTCCCCGCCAGAATATATTCGCCGGATTCGTAGTACTCGTGCAGCAGCGTCACGCCGACATTGTGGCCTCCGAAACTTTTCTTAAAGTCGAGCAGTTGCTGCAGGTCCAGCGATTCGCTCCGGGCCGAGTTCAGCGAGACCCTCCCGCCGGGATAGGACGAACCGTAGAAAGGCTGCCTTGTCTCCGTGTGCCTGCTGTCGCGGTTTGTCCAGGTGGCGTTTGCCGTGGCGGTTAGCCCGGAAACAATGGTGGCCTCGACCGCACCCTGCACTCCGACCTTCACCGACTTCACCCTGTTGGTTTGCAGCCGTATCTCTTGCAGGCGGTTCGACCCCGGTCTTATGGGGCGGTCGTTCCCGGCGTTGTACGTCCCGTCGCCGTAGTCGTAGACACGGCCGTTGTCGTCGCGGAGGATATCGCCGTTCACGTCCCTGACATACACGGGGTAGATGGGGGCTATCTGGAATATGTTGGTAAAAATATTGTTGCTGTTCTCGTTCAGATAGGGGTCGATGTCGGTCGTCGACTTCGCGAAGTCGACGTTCGCGCTGACCCTCAACCAACGGCGGGCCTCGAAACTGCCGTTCAGGCGTCCCGACCAGCGTTCGTAACCGGTCGTGCCGGTGATGCCGTCCACGTCGGTGTAACCAAGGGAGCCGAGCAGTGCGATTCTGTCACTCCCCCCTTTAATGGAGAGATTGTAGTCCTGGCGGAATCCCGTTTTAAACGTCTCCTTCATCAGGTCGTCGGGATACAAGAGGTATTCTCCCCCCCTGCGCCCTTCGACCACCCTTCCGAGCGTCGCCGCCGGATTGAGCCTGCCGTTGAAACCCACGAGCTGCTCCCCGCGCGGCACGGTGTAGATGAGATACCCGAGCCCCCCCTCGTCGCTGTTCTTCGTCCACAGCGCGTTGACCGCCCGGTTCGCCCGGTAGGTGTCGTAGCCGTACTGCTCCATGTAATAATTGTGCAGTGCCCGGTAATGCTGTTCATAGAATTCGCCGGGATTGTCCAGCACGTCGTACATGTCGTCCGCCCGCGGTTGCGATACGGCAAACCCGGCATTGAAAACGACCGATATCCTCTGCCGTGTCGAGGCTTTTTTCGTCGTGATAAGAATAACGCCGTTACCGCCCCTCGCACCGTAAATGGCCGTGGAGGCGGCATCTTTCAGTATGGTCACCCGCTCGACGTCCCCGGGGTTGATGTCGTTGATGCCGCTGCCACCGCTGTATGGAGCGCCGTCCACGACGATAAGGGGGGCGTTCCCCGCGTTGATGGAACTCACTCCCCGGATGCGGAACGCAGGGACGGCTTCGGGAGCGCCCGAGGGGATTTCGACCTGCACACCCGAGGCGAAACCCTCTATCGCGCTCAAAACGCTCGTCACGGGGCGCCGCATGATGGTTTCCGACGAAACGACCGACGCGGAACCGGTGAACGACGATCTTTTTTGCCGGCCATAAGCTACCACGAGAATATCATCCATCCTCACGGCTTCGGAGAGGGAAGCGGGAAGAGAGTCCCGCAACTCTTCGGCCCGCTCCGGCGTCGACCAATCTTTGAGCGTCCCTCCGCGGGCCCTGTGCAGGACGTACACAGACTCCCCGGAGATGAGGTAAGAGTTGCCCGTGACGGCGAATATCCTGTCGAGAACCGTTTCGAGAGGTTCGTCGACGGCGGAAACGGAGATTCTCATCTCCACATCTATCACGTTGTCGGAATAGAGGAATAAAACACCCGTCCGGCTCTCTATGGCCGAAAACATCTCTTTTACCGGTTTATCCTCCATTTGCAGCGAGACGCGTCTGTCTTGCGAGTAGAGGGGAGGTGTGTTGAAGATGCAAAAGGCTGAAAACAGAGATAAAAATATGAATTTAGCAGATATTTCAGTAACTCGATCCTGTAAGTTCCGTCCTCTTCGGAATACTCTATAGGTACAACATTCGCAAGCCCGCCGAGTACCGCGTCGAATCCGTCGTCGAGCATCAGCGTTCCGGAACAGAGGTATTCGCCCGCCTCGGACCGACAATCCACCGTCACTCCGTACCACTCCGCAAGACGCGCCAAAACATTCTTGAGCGTCTCCCTGTGGAATTTATACCTGCCGTTCATCCACGACGTGTGAACCGATGTGTCCACATCTTTTATATCTTCGTTCCCGGAGGTTTCGTCATACACGTACATCCGGTCGGGGGCGAGGAGCGTGGTGGTGCCGGTCTCCCTGTTCGAGACGCTCACGCTTCCCTCGACCAGCACGACATCGTCCACCGGCCTGTCGCCGTAGGCTGTCACCATGAACTTCGTCCCCAGCACCGTTACATCCATGTCCCACGTTCTGACGATGAACGGCCACCCGGCGTCACGCGCCACATCGAGATATATCTGACCGTCCACGAATATCTCCCTTGTTTTTTTGCCGAACTTCTCCGGGTAGACCAGCCGCGTGCCCGCACTTGCCCTGACGGTGGTCCCGTCGGGAAGGGCGACCTCCGACCTTTTGCCGTGGGGGACGGAGAGTTCGGTGAAACCGGCTCCGCCGCCGTTCACATAAGACATTACGCCTCCGGACGAAGGCGATTCGAACCGGCCCCTGTTCACCGCAAGCAGCGCGAGGATAAGGCACGCCGCCGCGGAAGATATTATTATGCAGAGCCTCCTCGTCCGCGAACGGATGCTCTTTCTACGGATATTCTCCCTGAATATTCCGAGCTCTTTCTCCACGTCCAACCCTTCGCTGCGGAGGTCGAATCCCGACAGGTTCCAGGCACGGTACATGGCGACGAACTCCCGCCTGTTCCCGGGGCTTTCGTCGAGCCACACTTTGAGAGCGGCAAGCTCTTCGTCCGTGATGGATTCGTCGAAGTATTTTCCTATAATATTGTTCATGTCTTCGTTATATTAAACGATTCACGCGAAGAAACCCCTACTTCAACGCAAAAAATATTGATAATAAAGTTATGAGAAATGTAATGCCGTTTTTCAGAAAATAGGTCCGGGTGAGAGACAAAGCCTTTGTCAGATGCTTTTCGACGGCCTTTACCGATATGTCGAGCCTGCTTGCAATCTCTTTGTTCTTGAAGTTGTCGCGCCGGCTCATGATGAACACTGCCCTGCACTGCGGCGGCAGTGTTTCGGCGCATTTCCACACCTCCTCTATCGCGCGTTTCGCGTCTAACTCCCCCTCGCAGTCCGTTTGCATCGCATCGGTGAGAATATCTGGCGGCAATCCTTTCGCCCTTTTGGTACGGGGGTCGGCTTTGAGATGGTCGATGGTCTTGTTTCTTGCGACGGTATACAGCAGGGTGCTCGTCAGACGGTATCTCTCCCTTTGCGCCCACAGGGATGCGAACGTATCCTGAACGATGTCTTTTACGACCTCCATGTCGGGCAGGTATGAATAGACATACGCGCACAACGATTTGTAATAACGCCGGAAGAACTCTTCGTACAGTTTGAGGTCGTCGTTTGGTTTGTTCATAGTGGCGTTAATCTGGTCAAAATAATTTCCCGACAATTTTAGTAATAATTCGTGAAAAACACAAACCGGACCGTTTTTTTCGAGGTAGGGTTTTTCTTCCGCGAATCGTTTAATAATTCGAGATTCATAACCTAAATATTAACCTTTAATACTCGACCATGCAAAAATCATTTACATGCAGAATCCCATCCATTGTGGGAAAACCATTCGCGTTGCTGCGCAGATTTGCATTTGCGCTGTTGTCGACGACGTTTATCATCGGAGCCGGCGGAGCTTATGCACAGCAACTGTCCACGCTTTCGGGGAGTGTGCGCGATGCCGACGGAAACGCCGTGATAGGTGCGACCGTCACCGTGAAAGGGGCCTCTTACGGCTCGATAACGGATGGCAGCGGTAACTTCACATTCAACGCCGCCGTCGATGAGGGGAGTGTGCTACTCGTCTCTTTTCTGGGATTCGAAAGCCTGGAGCTCCCGATAGGAGAGCGCCGCCGGTTCGAGGTGACGCTTACCAACGCGGCCACATCCATCGACGCGGTGGTGGTGACCGGTTTCCAGAACATCTCGAAAGCCGCCTTTACCGGAGCCTCGACCAAGGTGTTGGCCGAAGACATCAAGGTCAAGGGGGTGGTCGACGCCAGCCGTATGCTCGAAGGGCAGGTCGCCGGGGTCTCCATCCAGAACGTCTCGGGGACTTTCGGTTCGGCGCCCAAGGTGCGTATCCGCGGTGCGACCTCCATCAACGGCGACAATAAACCGCTGTGGGTTATCGACGGGGTGGTGCACGAGGACATAGTCAACGTCTCGAACGACGACCTGACCAGCGGCGACCCGTCGACCCTGTTGGGTTCGGCGGTCGCGGGCCTCAACAGCAACGATATCGAGAGTATGGACGTCCTGAAAGACGCCTCGGCCATCGCACTCTACGGTGCGCGCGCCATGAACGGCGTTATCGTTGTGACCACGAAACGCGGACAGACCGATTCGAAACCGGTGGTAAGGTATTCCGGTAATTTCAGCGTAACGCTCAAACCCTCTTACGCCAACTACGACATCATGGCTTCGGACGAGCAGATGTCGGTCTACGCCGAACTCTACAACAAGGGCTGGCTGTCGCAGGAGATGTTCAACTGGTCGAATTGGGGCGTCTACGGCAAAATGTACAATCTGATACACACTTACGACGAGAGCAAGGGGGCTTTCGGACTCGAAAACACGACGAAGGCCAAGGAGGCTTTCCTGAGGCGTTACGCGTCGGCCAACACCGACTGGTTCGACATCCTCTTCCGCAACTCGATACTTCAGGAGCATTCGCTGAGTATCTCGGCGGGCCTGGGAAAATCCAACCTCTACGGCTCCATCAGTATGATGGATGACTCGGGGTGGTCGTTGGCCGACAAGGTGCAACGCTATACGGCCAATCTGCGCCAGGACATCACCCTGGGGCGCCTGAAACTGGGTTATCAGGTCGTGGGTTCGGTTCGCCAGCAGCGTGCGCCGGGTACCATCTCCCGCAACGCCAATGTCGTCGAGGGGAGTTACGACCGCGATTTCGATATCAATCCGTTCAGCTACGCCCTCAACACGAGCCGCGCTATGACCGCCTACGACGAAAATGGCGATTTGGAGTATTTCCAGCGCAACTACGCCCCGTTCAACATTCTGGAAGAGTTGAGGAACAACAGGATAAAGTTAGGGGTCGTGGACTTCAAGATGCAGGGAGAAGCGAGCTACAAGATTACAAAGGACCTGACGTGGGAGTTCGTAGGGGCCTACCGCTACGTAAAGTCCGACCGCGAGCACGAGATAACCGAGGACGCCAACATGTCCAAAGCCTACCGCGCCGCGGTGAGCGACGAGATGCGAAAGAATAACACCACTTACCTGTACAGGGATCCCGACACCCCCGGCGAACTGCCCGTGGTCGTGCTGCCGGCCGGCGGTTTCTACAATCGCGCCGAAGACCTTTTGAGCAGCTACGATTTCCGCAACAGCCTCACCTGGCGCACCTCGTTCGACAAACACAACATCAACGTAATGGCCGGCCAGCAGGTGACGTCGTCCAATCGCCAACAATTTTCCAACACGGGGTACGGATACCAGTACGACCGCGGAGGAACGATATTCCTCGATCACAGGATATTCAAGTGGAATATCGAAAGGAACAACGACTACTTCAGCAACTCCTACACCCGCGGACGCAACGCCGCCTTCTACGCCAAGGCCGACTACGACTACGACGAGCGCTACGTCTTCTCGGCCAATGTGCGTTACGAGGGATCGAACAGGCTCGGCAAGTCGGCAAAGGCACGCTGGCTGCCGACATGGGGCGTGAGCGGCAAGTGGAACATCGACCGCGAACCTTTTGCCCGGGATTGGAAATGGCTTACTTTCGCTGCCGTCCGCGCAAGCTACGGCCTGGTCGCAACGATGCCCCCCGCCACCAACGCGTCGGCCATATACCGCGACTATATTTCCGTCCGTCCGCTGCAATCCGAAAAAGAGGGTATCGTCGTGTTGGAAGATCCGCAAAACGACAACCTGACATGGGAAAAGTCCTACATGACCAACGTCGGTTTCGACCTCACGCTCTTCAACCGCCGCATAGACCTGGTGGTGGACGTGTGGAAACGCAACAGTTTCGACCTTATCAGCACCTACACCGTGAGCGGTATCGGCGGTTTCCGGACCAAGAGGGCCAACTACGCCGACATGGATTCGTGGGGCTATGAAATCTCTTTGGGCGGCGTTCCCGTCCGCACCAAAGATTTCAGTTGGCGGATGAGCTTCACGATGGGCTTCAGCAAGAACAAGATAATCAACGCTCAGAACCGGCCAAATGTTTTCAGCATGGTCAACCCCAACGGGGGCAATCTGGCCGGTTATCCCGTAAAGAGCCTTTTCTCGATACGCTTCTCCGGTCTGGACGAACTCGGCATACCGACCTTCGTGAACGAGGAGGGGGTTTCGGGAAGCCACGTGGCGGCCACGACCTCTACCATGCTGGACCATTTGAAATACGAAGGCCAGATAGACCCGCCCTACACCGGAGGCCTGTCGAACACGTTCTCCTGGAAGGGGCTTTCGCTCAATGTGTTCCTCACATTCCAGGCCGGGAACGTGATACGCCTTGCGCCCGCTTTCAAGGACAGGTATTCCGACCTCGACGCGATGACGCGCAAGTTCCACGACCGTTGGTTGATGCCGGGCGACCGCACCAACATACCCGGTATCATAACCAACGAGGAGTCCCTGAATTTGGAATCCGGCGCGTATCCCTACAACTCCTACAACTTCTCGACGGAGATGATAGCCAAGGGTAATTTCCTCCGCGTGAAGACCATCTCGCTCACCTACAATCTTCCTTCCAAGTGGCTGGCCAAGAGTGGATTTATCCACGGGATTTCGGTTACGGCGGCAGGCTCGAACCTGTGGATGCTCTCCCAGGACAAGCGGCTGAACGGTCAGGACCCCGAATTCTTCAATTCGGGCGGGGTTGCCCAACCGCTGCAAAAGCAAGTCACATTCGCCCTTAATTTAACCTTTTAAAGAGACAAAACCATGAAAAGAACAATAGCATTCATCATTGGGTGTTGCCTGATATCGTTAGCCGGATGCACTAAATTTCTCGACACGGTTCCCGACAGCCGCACCGAGATAAACAGTGCGGATAAATTTATCTCACTTGTGACTTCGGCCTATCCGATGGCTAACTACGCTCCGCTCGTCGAAGCGAGGGTGGACTACGTTTCCGATCTCGGACAGGGCGAAACGACGCCGACCAACTCCTCTTCCTTCTTCTGGCGCGATGTCGACGACACGCAGCCCGACTCGCCGGACGGGCAGTGGGAATTCTACTACAAAAGCATCGCCGACGTAAACTACGCGCTGAAGTCGGCCGAGGAGCGGAAACTCCGGGATATCGAACCTTACGTTGCCGAGGCGAAGATCATCAGGGCCTTTGCGCACTTCAACCTCGTCAACCTTTTCTCACGTTTCTATGAGTACGGAGGGGCGAACGACTCTCCGGGCATTCCCTACGTCACCGAACCCGAGACCACGGTCATCAAGCAGTACGAACGCGGAACGGTGGCTTCGACCTACGAGGCGATAGAGAAAGACCTCACCGAAGGGCTGAAAGACGTCGGGACGGAGAGCGCCTACTCGGTACCCGCCTACCACTTCACCCTTAAAGCGGCCAACGCATTCGCCGTGCGCTTCTATCTCTATCAGGGAAAATGGGCTAAGGTCGTCGAACACGCCAACCAGGTTTTCCCCGGTCCGGCCGCGGAGGACTACGTGAACGAAACATTCCAGAACGTTGTGGACGGAGATGGCAACGTGGTCACTGATGGAGACGGCAACCCCGTACAGGAGGTCAGGTCGAGGAATATCGGAGCGAATGCCCCGGTCACCCTCTACGCCAAAGCCAACTTTCAGGACTGGTACAAATATCGCGAGATGGGCAGCAGCGCCTATCAGGAGAAAATAGATTTATGGTCGACATCGTCCAACAAGTCCAATCTGCTGGTATGCACCACACGTTCGCGCTGGGGTTACGGGCTTTGGCATTACCGCTACGCAACGAGTGTCGCCAATTACGAAGCCACCATCCTCGGAGCCAATCCGACTACCGGCAAATGGATATACTATGAGAATACATACGTCAACGACTTGTTGAAGTTCTACGGGAAATTGGATTATGGCTACATAGACGGCTACAATTATACATTTTTCACCTTCCTGCGCCAGGAAGAGACGCTTTTGAGCCGTGCGGAGGCTTACGCCATGCTCGGCGAATACGACAAAGCCATCGACGACATGAACATATTCTGCCGCCAAAGAACGGCCAACGCCTTCTCGTTGATATATAGCGAGACCGACCATATCGTCTCCAAACAGCGGCTTTTGGATTTCTACGGTGCGGAATTCGCGGAAGATAAAGACCCGCAGCACTACATGGACCGCTACGACGCCTACGGTTTGAAGAGTGCGCCGCTGCTGAAAAAGTGCCTGCTGCTGTTCATTCTCGACTGCCGCCGCAACGAATTCATGAATGAAGGGCTGCGCTACTGGGACATATTGCGTTACCGCATACCTGTAACACACCGTACTTATGACGGAGACAGCCACACGATGGAGCCCGGCGACGACCGGTGGGTTATACAGATACCCGAAACGGCCACGATGTCGGGGTTGGAACTCAATCCGCGCAACAGTCCGAAATGGTAAATTTTAAAACCGAACAGTTATGAAAAGAGTGAAAATATTATTGCCCGTCCTGTTGTTGGCCGCCGGCCTCGCGCTCGGCTCGTGCTACAAGGAGGAACCGATAGACCCGGACAAAGTGTACGTCAATCTGGGCGGCGAGAGCTGGGCCGAGAGCGATCTCGACAAATGGCTCTACGAGAATTTTACCAAACCTTACAACATCGAGGTGAGATACAAGTGGAGCTACCTCAACGGGGAGCGCCAATACCTTCTGACCCCTGTGGACGAGGCTGTCGTCGAACCCGCCATGCTCCTGTTCAAGAGGACCCTGCTGGATGCTTACGAAGAGTATTTCGGCCCGAACGGCGGCTCGACTTTCCTGAAAACCGTCGCTCCCAAAACCCTGATCCTTATGGGCAGCGTCGGCGCGCAGCAGACCAAACAGAAATTAGCCGAGGCCGCGGGCGGTATCAGAATATCTATATGGGGGTTAAACCGTCTGTTAACCACGGATGCGGGCTACAAGGAGTCGGTAATCCGCAGCACTATCCATTTCATGCACCATGAATTCGCCCATACCCTCCATCAGAAAAAAATGTATCCGGTCGAGTTTCAGACATTGACGCCGGGTTTATACATCACAAATTGGGAGACTTCAAGCAACGCGACAGCCAACTCGCTGGGGTTTGTCTCGGCATACGCCCGCGCCTCCCCGAACGAGGATTTCGTGGAGACGTACGCTTACATTTTGAATCAGGGCAAAGCCGCGTTCGACGCTTTGGTCGCCTCCGCGCCGGCCGAGGCCCGGACAGCCCTGTTGGCAAAGGAGAGCACTATCGTGGAGTATCTGAAACACAGCTGGGACATAGATTTGTACGACATCGACGGCGGAACGGGTCTGACCACCATTGTACAGACGGCTATCGGGGATGTTATCGCAGAGGGAATCGGAATTTAAAAACAACGAAGAGTATGAAAAACAGTATAATTTGCATATTGGCGACGGCCCTGCTGACTGCCGGCTGTTCGCTGAAAGAGGGAAACCTGTTCGACCGGGACCCGGACGAGCGCCTGAACGAGGCGTTGGAGCTCTACGAAAACACTCTCATTTCGTCGCCCTGCGGCTGGTTCTTAGACATAAACACGGGGGCGAGGGGCGTTTTCCGCCACTGGATGTCATTCGATGACAAAAACCGCGTTACGATGCTTTCCGACATGGATGCCACCTACACCTGGTCGAACTCGTCGAGGGATTTGCGGGAGAGCTCCTGGCGTCTGAAATTGGACCAGGCGCCGCTGCTCATCTTCGACACCAACAACTACCTGCACTTTCTGTCCGAGCCGGTCGGCTCGACCGGTAACGGGATAAACGGTAACGGTGGAACGGTAAACGAAGGGCTTGTTTCCGACTTCGAATTCTTCATCGAAGGGGTGAAGAACGGGACGCTCGTCCTGAAGGGGCGGAGAAACAGATGCGACGCCACTCTCACACCCGTCACCGCCGCCGAGCTGTCGGTGGTGATGACCGGCGGCCTGAAAAACGTACATTCCAAAACGAACGATTATCTTGGCAGCCGCGATTACATAGTCGGCGACTTCGACGGCACGCCGGTGGAGTTCTCCATCTCGACCCGGCAGGTATCCACAATCTATTACACGGAAGACGGCGAACAGGTGATGGCGGCGGCCGGGACCTGCTCCGACTTTACCTCCCTGCTCAACGCGGAAAAAGCTTGCAGCGACATCTTCGTCGTGGGAGATCTGGAGGTCAAGGGACGCAAGATAGTGGCGTTCAAGTATGTGGACAGAACTCCGACGCGAAGCGGGGAAGAGGGGGATGAAGAGAACGACGGGTTCAACGCCGTGTGCGACGATTACACCGAGATTCCCCTTGCATTTTCCGCTACGTCGCAACTTCCGCCGCCGACCTTGGGCCTTGGCAAGGAGTTCTCCAGATTAAGTTTAGCGACGCGCCTTCCCGGAACCGAATCGTCGGGGTTCGTCACCGACCTCAACGCCTTGGGCTCCGTACTGGTGACTACCGCCGCCTGGAAATTAACAAATGATCCCCCTCAATCGTTCGACAATATCGCTCTTATCTTTATGGACGACGGCACCGGCAAGGAGATAATAAGGATGGAAATTGCATTCTGGGGTACTCCGGCCTCCACGGGCAGGAGAACGACCTATACCGGCAGATGGGACTATCAGTTCACCGACAACGGAGACGGAACGATAACCATTTATGACCGCCACCAGACCCAAAACGGCTCCAACAACTCGATAAACTACGAGCGCAACGGCTCCGCTCCGTTCCTCAACTACTTCTGCTATGTCGTCTATTCGAGCACGAGCGGAGGTATCGGTACCTGGGTCAAGGACGAATCGAAGACAAAACCCAGAACGTTCCGCGTGGAGTGGGTCAAAAACAAGACTGCCGGCTCGGCGGCCGTTACGGGCGCTCTGGTCCCGGTGGACGAAGACGGAGAGACCAACCCCTATTTCACCCAATATCCGTGTGTCGGCATATTGTCGAAGTAACTTTATAATAAACCGATATGAAGACGAAGAATATATTGAAATATCTTGCGGCGGCATTCATGGTTTCGGCCGCGGCGGTCTCGTGCGACAAGAAAAACCCGGAGGGGGGAGAACCGGGCGTCGTTACGGTCTCCCTGAGAAATGTAACTCTCACCTCCGCCGAATGTATCGGCGAGGCGACGGGAAGCGTCGCGGAACGCGGCGTGTGCTGGTCGACCGAACCGGACCCGACGGTGAATTCCACAAAGATAGCCTGCGGCAGCGGGGCGGGAACGTTCAGCGCCGGCATCACCGGACTTGCCGAAGGCACCACCTACTATGTAAGGGCCTACGCCATAAACGGGGGAACCCCCATCTACGGCGAGATGCAGCATTTCCGCACTTATGAAAAGTCGGGGCCTCTTTTCAATATGATATCAGTCGACGACGTGAGTACGGATGGCGCCTCCCTTACCGCCTCCCTCATAATGTCGATGGGGATGGAAATAACCGAAATGGGGATATGCTACGGCACTTCGACCGCACCGACCGTGGCGGATGCCAGAATCGCGGCGGAGAATACCGAACTCGGTGAATTTACCGTTCAGGCCGGGGGGCTTACGGACGCCACCGTATACTATGCCCGGGCCTACATCGAGGCGGGAGGCGATACGTTTTACAGCGGCATCGAACTTAAATTCACCACTAACGAGAGTTTACCCGTCTGCGACGCTCCCGTAATCGACAACCGCCAAGAGACCTCGATGGATATCTCGGTGAAAGTTACCGGAACAGGCACCCGCGAGGTGGTCGGCTGGGGGTATTGCTGGTCGTTGGAACCCAATCCCGACATCGCCGACAACAAGGTGGAACTCGGAACATCCGCCGGAATATCGGGTAGCACGGTTAAAAGGACACAGACCGGACTTCCGGAGGTTACGATGATCTATGTGCGCGCCTACGCCATCACCGATCTCGGAACCGTCGTGTACAGTAGCGAGGTTCAGGCAAGTACGCTCAACCTCTACCCCACCGTGGCGACAGGTACCGTCACCGCGTCGACGGTAAGAAAATACGGCGCGGAGATAGCCGGCAACAGGATTGTTTCCGTCGGCGACGGTGGCGCGCTGACCAGAGCCGGGGTATGCTTCTCGTGGACGAAGGCTCAGCCCACTATCGAGGACGAAACCGTCGAACAGACGGCGGGACTTACCGGCGGGGCGACATTCACCCT
>QMCE01000593.1_pt1 | contig 18697 bp, 13 predicted proteins | sample 1821851 | NCBI WGS metagenome assembly QMCE01 (sample SAMN09453174, study PRJNA476694) | Termite gut metagenome, whole genome shotgun sequencing project. | isolation source: worker | host: Odontotermes sp. | place: South Africa:Pretoria | collected 2016-01-28
ATAGAAATCTTGCTTTTGTTTTTAATGATATATATTTTGTTGTAGGAGTTGGTGATGAATAAACATTTATTCCATAATCTTTGGCAATAGTTACTGAACGTTTCATGTGCAGCGGATCGCTTACGATAATGATTTTATCAAAATTATTATCAATAATAATAGTTTTGGCATAAAATATATTTTCACGAGTTATTGTTGATAATTCTTCGATAAAGATATTTTCGGCAGGTATTAATTTCTCTATTGCAAATTCCATAGCAATAAAAGATTCAGAGAACAATGACTTTTTGCCAATTCCTCCTGTAAATATTAAATTCTTTACAAAACCATTCTTATATAACCATATACCATGATTTATCCTCTCTTGAAAAACTGGAGAAGGTTTATTGTTCCAAACACTTGCTCCTAATATTATTGCGGCGTCGGCATTTGTAAGTTCATTGACATGACTGAAAGAATAAATATGTATCATAGTAAATATGATGCATATTATAATAGTGATAAAAATAAAGATGGTAAAATTGCGTGAAAAGTTTTTTATCTTTTTCAATCCATTCAACACAAAAATATCATAAGGGAAATCTGTCGCTCTTCGGTCTTTGTAGTAACCGGAGAGAGGAGCTATGGGAATAGAGAGTTTTTTCACGAACACGGGAAGTCTCCAGCAAGATAGTTTTTGAGACGCTGAAGATTTTCCTCCATGTCCTGATAACCGGAACGATGAAGACCGTTCAGTTTTTCCGGATTTCGCTCAAGCCGAGAAAGTCCCGGCTGCGGTTTGGGACGGATCACGAAAATACGCCCCTCTGCTTCCATTATATCGATATAATCCATGGTTTCATTATAGCGCTGATTCCTGCTGTTTAGAGCGGTAATAAGTTCCGGGTAACTTGAATAAAAAAGTGAGCTGAACTGAGATCCTTGCCGAACTCGGGATTTTTTTCGGTATCCTTTCGGCTGAGTAAGAATAACGCATATCTTTTCATAACCCTCGGATTCCGCCCGGCGGACAGGAACAGAATCGGCGATGCCGCCGTCGAGATAGGGAACGCCGTCTATGTATACCGGCTTTGATACAAAGGGGAGGGAACAGGAAGCCTGCCCTGCTGCAAGCACTGCCTCCGCGGTACGTGGCGAAAGGTAATCAGCTTTTCCGGTGAGCATGTTTGTGGCCGCCACATAATACTGGCTTGAATTCCGCAGAAAGGCGGCAAAATCAAAAGGCTCGTATTCATAAGGGATTTTATTAAATAGAAGATTCATGCCAAAAAGAGAACCTTCCCGAAGCAGGCAAAGAAAGCCCATGTAATCACTTCGGCGGCAGTAATCTACATTAACCCGTCGGGCTCTGTCCCTCTGCCGGGAAAGATAGGAAAGAGCATGATTTGCCCCGGCAGAAACTCCGATGATGTATTCAAAGAAAAGCCTCCTGTCCATCAGGCTGTCCAGTACGCCGGTGGTATAGATTCCCCTCATGCCGCCGCCCTCAAGGATCAGGGCTGCGTTATGGATATTGTTTGGTTGTTCTGGCATTTAGTTTCCTTTCTCCATTTGCTCATTCTTGTATTATTTTAATAGAGTCATTATCTATCATGACTATAAAAAACTGCATATTCATTATAATTTTCGACACTTTCTGGAATAACAACATTGCTTGGGTCACTGTCAGCAAATGCTTCCCACTCAATAGAGGTAACGCTATTTGGAATAACAATATGGGTTAATGGATTTTGAGCAAATGCGCGTTCGCCAATAGTTGTAACACCGTCAGGAATAACAATACTCGTGAGTCTATTCCAAGCAAAAACAGCAGCATTAATAGTTTCAACACTAGCTGGAATAGTAACGCTGGTTAGGTCATTGCCGGAAAAGGCTGCAACACCAATACGTGTAACGCTGTTAGGAATAATAACACTGGTGAGCCCCTTGTACTCAAATGCAAAACCGCCGATACGCGTAACAGGCAGATTATCTATTTTTGCCGGAATACTGACATCTGTTTTGTCTCGGTTATATCCTGTTATGGTAATTTCATTTTTATACACTAATAGAGAAAAATCAGTTTCTGCATCTTCGGACGTATTTTCGGCAAATGCACTTTCAGCAATAATTTCAACAGTATCAGGAATAACTATTTTGATTATTTGATTACCGCGAAACGCCTCATAACCAATACTGGTAACATTGTTGGGAATAACAACGCTAGTTAGTTTATTGTAGGCAAATGCACCAGTGCCGATACGCGTAATACTGTCAGGAATACTAACGATGGTTAGGTCATTGCCGCGAAACGCCTCATCACCAATACTGGTAACATTGTTGGGAATAACAACGCTAGTTAATTTATTGTAGGCAAATGCACCAGTGCCGATAGCGGTAATGCTTTCTGGAATAACAACGCTAGTTAGTTTATTGTAGGCAAATGCACGATCGCCGATACGCGTAACAGGCAGATTATCTATTTTTGCCGGAATACTGATATCTGTTTTGTCCCAGTTATATCTTATTATGGTAATTTCATTTTTATACACCAATATAGAAAATTCAGTTTTTAAAGTTTTTAGAGTATTATCACGACGAAATGCACTCTCAGCAAGATATTCAACAGTATCAGGAATAACAACTCTAGTTAACTTCCTTCCATAAAATGCTTCATCTCCAATATGTGTAACAAGTAGGTTGTTTATTCTCTCTGGAATAATGATATCTTCACTGCTTCCTATATACTTTGTTATGGTAATGTTGTTATTTTCAATTCTATATTCAAAATCGTTTATATATTGGCTGAAAACATCCCAGTCATCATCACGGGAATATTCAATACCATCAATAATAAGAGCGGTTACTTCATTGTAAGCAAACGCATATTCCCCAATATGTGCAACATTGCTGGAAATAGTAACTCTGGTCAGGTAATTTGAACAAAAAGCACGCTCGCCAATACTGGTAACGCTGTCAGGAATAACAACACTGGATAGGTTCTTTCCATAAAATGCTCTATCAGCGATATGTGTAACAGGCAGATTATCTATTTTTGCTGGAATAATGATATGGTTTCTGTCATATCCTATATAGCTGTGTACGGTTATACTGTTTCCTTCTACCACGTATTGAAATTTCGTAAAAACGAGATCTATATCCAAGCCTAAATCACACTGATATTCAAAATTGCCGTTAACAAAACTAGTTAGTTTATTGTTGTCGAATGAGGTGTTACCAACAATTTCAACGCTATCAGGAATAACAATACTGGTTAATCCTTTGTCAGCAAAGGCATATTCATCAATACGTTTGACCGGCAGGTCTTTTATTTTTTCAGGAATGATAATATCTGTTTCACTTCCTCTGTATCCGGTTATTACAATGCTCGCATAACCTGTTCCGCCGTTTTCGATTTTGTATTCAAAATCGCTGCAGCTCATACAAGTGAATCCTGCCAATAATGCAATAAAGAGAAACTGTTTCATTTTGAAAACTCCTTATTATTTCAATATCATAATACTATCTATCACCATGAAAATTAAAAATATCATAATGATCGTTTTTGAATCTATCTGGAATAACAATATTCGTAAGACAATTGCCGGCAAAGGCTTCATACTCAATACTGACAACGCTTTCTGGAATAATAAGACTGGTGAGTTCATTACCGCAAAATGCTCTATAACAAATAGTTTTAACTGTGTTTGGAATACTAACGCTGGTTAAATCATTCCAAGAAAAGGCATATACGCCAATATGCGCCACAGGTAAACCGTTTATTCTTTCGGGAATAACAACATCTTTTGCAGTTCCATTATAGTCAATTATGGTAATTTCATTTTTATAAGTCATGGTAGAAAATTCAACTTCCGGTAAAACCAACTCCACTGGAATTTGCCTTATAATTTGGGGACTTTTGTAGAATGCAAAGGCATCAATGGCCTTAACACTGTTGGGAACAAGAATATTGGTAATATGATTGTTGGCAAAGGCTGAGTATCCAATACTAATAACGCCTTGGGGAATATTAATGCTAGTAAGATAATTGTAAGAAAATGCACTTTGTCCAATCGTTTTAATAGTTGCAGGAAGAATAATACTGGTTAGATTTTCATTGTAAAATGCATCTGCACCGATATGCGCCGCAGGCAAGCCGTTTATTTCTGAGGGAATGATAATATCTTTTTCACTTCCATTATAACCGATTATGGTAATTTCATTTTTATAGATCATAATAGAAAATTCATATCTAGCGCCTTTCACACAATTGTGAGAAAACGCGGTTTCATCAATTTCCTCAACAGTATCAGGAATAATAACGCTGGTGAGCCTATTGCTGCCAAACGCAAGAGAGCCAATTCTTTTAACGCTGTTTGGAATAACAATATGAGTGAGTTTACTGAAATAAAAGGCGTTACTTCCAATAGTTTCAATACCGTCAGAAATGATAACGCTGGTTAGATCATCGCCTTGAAATGCACCGCCGCCAATATGTTTTACTGGCAAATTGTTTATTGCTGCCGGAATGGTAATATCGGTTCTGCCCCCTCTGTAGTCGGTTATGGTTATTCCGTCGTTGTCTATTTCATATTCAAAATCCTTTATATATTGAGCAAAAACTTCAAAGTCATCGTTATATGAATATGCAATGCCGTCAACAATAAGAGTGGTTATTTCATTGTCAGCAAAGGCACGAACATCAATATATAAAGTATTGCTGGAAATAGTAACACTAGTGAGGTTATTATTATAAAACGCATTTTTTCCAATACTGACAACACTATCAGGAATCATAACGCTGGTTAGCTTATTGTGAACAAATGCAGATTCTCCAATACGTTTAACAGGGAGATTGTTTATTTTTGCTGGAATGATAATATCTGTTTTATTTCCAGAATAATTTGTTATTGTTATGCTTGCGGAATTTGTTCCGCCGGTTTTGGTTTCATATTCAAAATCCTTTATATTTTGAACAAAAACGATATCTGTATCTAAGTCAGAATCAATCTGATATTCAAAAATGCCAAGAACAATAGTAGTTAATTCATTGCCTGCAAACGCTCCTTCACCAATATATTCAACACTATCAGGAATAACAACGCTGGTTAGGTTATTCCTGGCAAATGCATAGTCTCCGATACTGGTAACATTATCAGGAATAACAATATTGGTGAGGAGGTTTCCTTCAAAGGCAGATTTGCCGATAGTTCTAACACTATCAGGAATAATAACGCTGGTTAATCCTTTGTCAGCAAAGGCATATTCACCAATACGGTTGACCGGCAGGTCTTTTATTTTTTCAGGAATGATAATATCTGTTTTAGTTCCCCTGTATTTGGTTATGGTGATAGCCGCATAATCTGTTCCGATGTCTTCGATTTTGTATTCCGAATGGCTGCAGCTCATACAAGTGAATCCTGCCAATAATGCAATAAAGAGAACGCGTTTCATTTTGAACACTCCTTAATTCGTATTATTTCAACATAGTTATTATCTATCATGAATATGAAAAACCGCATATCCATCAAAATTTTCGACACTATCAGGAATAACAGCATTGGCTGGATCAACGCCGGTCAAAGCTTCCCACCCAATAGAGGTAACGCTATCAGGAATAACAATGCTGGTGAGGTTATTGTTGGCAAAGACATAATCGCCGATACGGGTAACAGGGAGTCCGCTGATTTTTACCGGAATAACAACATCTGTTTTATACCAATTGTATCCTATTATGGTAACTTCATTTTTATGAATTAGAATAGAAAATTCGGGATTTGCTGAAACCGTTTTCTCCGGAACTTGCTGCGCCGGAAGCTGCGGATCTCTCAGATTATTACCAGCAAACACACTTCCACCGATACTAACAACAGTATCAGGAACAAGAACACTAGTTAGGTTATTGTAAGCAAATGCGTTATGCTCAATACTGGCAACACTTTCGGGAATGATAACGCTGGTTAAGTCATTATTCTCAAACGCACGAATACCAATAGTTTTAACTCCCTTGGGAATTACAACACTGGTAAGGTTATTGTCGGAAAATGCAGAATGACCAATAGTTTTAACAGTTTCGGGAATGATAATGCTGGTTAAGTTACTGTAAGAAAATGCAGAATGGCCGATATGGGTAACAGGCAGACTGTTTATTTGGGAAGGAATAACAACATTTTTTTCATTTCCGTTATATCTTGTTATAGTAATTTCATTTTTATACGCTATGGTAGAAAATTCGTGTTCCGCCGAAACTGTTTGTGCAAGAAATGCATCATCTTCCATGCTGGTAATACTGTTTGGAATAATAGTACTGGTTAGATTATTGCTGGAAAATGCCCGAGAACCAATGCTGATAACACCTTCAGGAATGATAATACTGGTTAAGTTTTTGTCATAAAACGCTTCATCGCCGATATGTGTAACAGGCAGATTATGTATCCTTTCCGGAATGATAATATCTGTTTTATCTCCGATATATCTGATTATGGTGATTTCATTTTTATATGCCATAGTTGAAAATTCATCTTCCGCTGCTACTTGCTGCGCTGGAACCCCTGATTTTGAACCTTTGCGAGAATTATACAGAAATACATTTTCTCCCAGTACTTCAACAGTGTCAGGAACAACAACATTGGTTAGGTTATTCCTGTCAAAGGCACGATTACCAATATGTGTAACACTTTCCGGAATACTGACACTGGTTAGGCTGTTGTCGCCAAAGGCACATTCACCGATGCTGACAACTGTATTGGGAATAATAATGCTGGTTAGACCTTTCCAAAAAAATGCCCAATTTCTAATATGTGTAACTGGTAAGCCGTTTATTGCTGCCGGAATGATAACATCTTTTCTGTTTCCAAAATAACCTATTATGGTTATGCTGTTATCTTTGATTGTATATGCAAAATCGTTTATGTATTGATAAAAAACTTCCCAGTCATCATTATAGGAATATGCAATGCCGTCAACAATAAGAGCGGTTACTTCATTTCCGGCAAAGGCATATTCTCCAATGTGTGCAGCATTGCTGGAAATAGTAACGCTGGTAAGGTTATTGTTGTAAAACGTACTTTTTCCGATACTGACTACCGTATCAGGGATAACTACGCTGGTTAGCTTATGCTCACGAAATACACCATCGCCAATACTGATAAGGATATTGTGAGAAAACGCCCTATCTCCAATATGTGTAACCGGGATATTGTTTATTTTTCTCGGAATAATAATATCTGTTTTATCTCCTAAATAATCTGTTATGGTTATTGTGCTGTTTTCAATTTTGTATTTAAAAAAGTTTATATTCTGAGCAAAAACGATATCTGCATCTAAGCCGGAATCATTCTGATATTCAAGATTGCCAATAACAATAGTAGTTAGTTTATTGCCTACAAACGCTCCATCACCAATACTGGTAACATTATCAGGAATAACAACGCTGGTTAGTCCCTTATCAGCAAAGGTATGTTCACCAATAGTTTTTACAGGCAAGTCATCTATTTTTTCTGGAATAATAACTTCTGTTTCATCTCCATTATATCCGGTTATGATGATTCCGCCGTCTTCGGTTTTGTACTTAAAATCGCTGCAGCTCATACAAGTGAATCCAGCCAATAATGCAATAAAGAGAACGTGTTTCATTTTGAAACTCCTTAATTCGTATTATTTCAATATGGTTATTATCTATCATGACTATAAAAAACCGCATATTCATTATAATTTTCGACACTTTCTGGAATAACAACATTGGTTGGGTCACTGTCAGCAAAAGCTTCCCACTCAATAGAGGTAACGCTGTTGGGAATAACAATATGGGTTAATGGATTTTGGGCAAATGCGCGTTCGCCAATAGTTGTAACACCGTCAGGAATAACAATACTCGTGAGTCTATTCCAAGCAAAAACAGCCTCATTAATAGTTTCAACACCGGCTGGAATAGTAACGCTGGTGAGACTATTAATGAAAAACGCACTTTCTCCAATACTGATAACACTCTCTGGAATAACAATGCTGGTTAGGTTATTCCAGGCAAATGCTTCATTACCAATATGTGTAACGCTATTTGGAATAATAACGCTGGTTAGTTCCTTATACCAAAATGCATCATCACCAATACTTACAACAGGGATATTGTTTATTTTTGAGGGAATGATAACACCCGTTTTTCTTCCCTTATAACCAGTTATGATTATGTCGCCGTTTTTGGTTTCGTATTCAAAGTCATTTGAAGTCAGACCTATAGATACATCCAGAGAAGAATCACTTTGATATTCATATTCAAGATTACCCATAACAATAGTAATTAGTTCATTGCCAGTAAATGCAGAATCATCAATATGTGTAACACTAGAAATAACAACGCGGGTTAAGTTGTTATTTTTAAACGCATCGCTGTCAATACCTCCAATACTATTGGGGATAACAATGCTGGTTAGGCAGTTTTCTTCAAAGGCAGATCTGCCGATAAATATAAGACTATTAGGAATAACATTCTTAGGAAGAACAAGGTGAGTTAGTTTATTCCTGGCAAACGCATAGTCTTCAATACTTGTAACATATCCAATAATTGTAACACTATCGGGGATAATAATGCTGGTGAGGAGGTTTCCTTCAAAGGCAGATTTGCCAATATGTGTAACACTGTCAGGAATAACAACGCTGGTAAGATTTTTATTCTGAAATGCAGAATTTCCAATCCTTGTTACCCGTAAGTCATTTATTTTTTTCGGAATGATAATGTCTGTTTTGATTCCTCTGTATTTGGTTATGGTGATGGTCGCATAACCTGTTCCGGCGTTTTCGATTTTGTATTTAAAATCCTTTATATTTTGAGCAAAAACGATATCTGTATCTAAGCCGGAATCATTCTGATATTCAACATTGCCAATAACAATAGTAGTTAGTTCATTACCAGCAAACGCTTCTTCACCAATATATTTAACGCTATCAGGAATAACAATGCTGGTTAGCTTATTCTTAGCAAATGCATAGTCTCCAATACGTGTAACATTGTCAGAGATAACAATGGTGGTGAGGAAGTTTCCTTCAAAAGCAGATTTACCGATATGTGTAACATTGTCAGGAATAACAATGCTGGTCAATCCTTTGTTGGCAAAGGCATATTCATCAATCCTTTCTACATGGCTGCAGCTCATAAAAGTGAATCCTGCCAATAATGCAATAAAGAGAAACTGTTTCATTTTGAAAACTCCTTTGTTATTAATTCCCGTATTATTTCAACTTCATAATCACAAACACAAATATCCCAACAAACAACAAAACTATTATAGATAATGAAACAGGCCAAAACCAAAACGCGATAAGCAGCAGACCTCTAAAAAAATCTGGTATGTTTCTTTGAAAAAAATGTTTTATTCCTTCCAATCCATCATAGAATTTAATGTTTATTTCCAGCAGCGGACTTTTTGTAATTATCACATTTGAATCAAAAGCGCCTTCAGCATGTCTCCGCAAACTATTAGGAAAAACAACTTCGGTTAATTTGTTTTCACGGAAAGCTCGAATTCCTATATTTATAACTCCATCGGGAATAATAACATCGGTTAATTTGTTTTCGCTGAAGGCATATTTTCCAATAGTTTTAACACTATTCGGAATAAGCAGATTAGTTAATTGATTTTCGCTGAATGCGGAATCTTCAATATGTTCAACGCTATTGGGAATAACTACACTGATTAATTGATTTTTCCAAAATGCACTGTCTCCAATACTGGTAACACCATGCAGAATAACAATATTGGTTAATTTGTTTTTGCTGAATGCTCCGTCTCCAATGGTTTTAACATTATCAGGAATAATAACATCAGTTAATTGATTTTCACTGAATACGCCAGCTTCAATACTGGTAATTCCATGGGAAATAATGACGCTTGTAAGCTGATTTTCGCTGAATGCTTCTTGTCCAATCGTTTTAACAGTGTTAGGAATAATAAGATTAGTTAACTTGTTTTTGTTGAATGCAAAATCTTCAATGTATTCAACATTATTCGGAATAATAATATCGGTTAATTTGTTTTCGCTGAAAGCAAATGATCCAATAGAGTTAACACTGTTAGGAATAACAACACCGGTTAATTGATTTTTGCTGAATGCCCATGATCCAATATATTTAACACCATCGGGAATAACAACACTGGTTAATTGATTTTTGCTGAATACACCGTCTTGAATAAACACAGTATTATTAGGAATAATAATACTGGTAAGTTTATTTCTGCTGAAAGCAAATGATCCAATATATTTAACACTATCAGGAATAATAACATTGGTTAATTGATTTCCCCAAAAAGCATAACTACCGATATCTATAACGGTTTCTGGAATAATTATATTTGTTAATCGATTTTGACTGAATGCCCATGATCCAATAGATTCAATAGTATCAGGAATAATAACACTGGTTATATTTTTATTCTGAAATGCGGAATTTCCAATTGTTGTTACCGGCAAATCATTTATTTTTTCCGGAATGATAATATCTGTTTTGGTTCCGTTATATTTTGTTATAGTTATTCCGCCGATACTTGTTTCGCCGGAATTTATTTCATATTCAAAATCGCTTATTTCCTGAGAAAAAACAGTGAAAGTACAGCCTGCTAATAATGCAATATGTAGAAAATGTTTCATTTTTGGTACTCCATTGTTGGTAGTTTTATTTATTCGCAGTGGGGATTAATACTCCGACTCTTGGGACGCTTACTATTGTATAACACGTATATTTATGGTAGTAAACCCCACAATTTAATAATTTCCTTCCAGAACGAAGCTTGTCAAAGTATACAACACTTACAAGAAAGATGCCTCGCCCCTTTAGGGCGAGGAGGTTCATTATCTCAGTTTCATTGTTTATGTATTCTCAAGGTTTATTTGACAGGGAAGGCGTCTATATTAGCGGCTTTGAGACGTGAAAGTGTCATATTAATATTTTCGCCGCCATAGACAAGTACTACGAAGTACAGTTTGCCGTCAACGGTCTTTCGGTTTATTTCGGCTTCAAAGCCTTTTTGTTCAACTTCTTTCACCCGTGTCACAGCGTAGGCTTCTGTGCCGAACAGCCCCACCTGTATCATGCCGCCGGTTTTGACGTTCGCGCTGTCCGCCGCCGGTACGAAGGTCCAGAATACGGAAGGGAAATAGCTGACGTTTTTGCCGCCTTGTAAAGCGAGCGTTTCCGGGCTGTTCGGGAATTCGGCGTAGAGGCGCTGACGAAAACTTTCATCGCCGGTGAGGCGCAGCACGATGTAATATATGGCGGGCTTATAGCGCTCGTAGAGAGGATCGGGGAGAAGACTGGCGAGCGGCTGCGGGTCAAGGCTGCGGAAGCCTTCTATGACCGCCGCGAGGTAGCGGGCTTTGGGTGTGAGCGCCTTATTCTTGCCGGAGACCAATACCATTCTGATATTGGCGCTCGCCGCGTCAAAGTATCCCGCCGCTATATAGCACTGCGCCGCCTCAAGGAGCGCCGCATCGTCGCGGTTGTTTGTATCCGCCATAGCAGCCTTCTGCCAGGCGTCTGCCGCTCTGTCCATAGCGCCGGACAAGTAGAGCATGGACGCCATACGGCTATAGGCGGAACGTTTCGCCGCCGGTGATGAAGCTGTGTCCGCGAGCCGCTGATAGCGGGTGATCTCCGCCTCCATGCTCGCCGCGTCCTGCGCCGCCGCAAAACGCGGTACGGTGAGTAGCGTCAGGCAGAGCAGGGTGGCTGCGGAGGACGTGCACCAGCAACCGCTATACGGCTTCATTTTTCCGTTGGCGGCAGGGATGGATCAGGCGCGTCCGTAGTCGGAGTCGCGTCAGCGGGAATATCCGCGTCGGCAACAGGGGGCGCGCTCTGGGCGGCGTGCGCGGTGTCGCTGTGCTTGACCGCGAGTTTTTCGGCTTTCATTTGCTGCTTCATCTTTCCCCGCTTTTTGAGCTTCCCCACAAGGGTGAAAATTTCCGCAGTCAAAATGCCCGCAATAAACGCACCCGCCGTAACAATATAGGTGTTTACATTTATAAACTCGTAAAACCCGATGTTTACGTCGCTCGTTGAATTCTGATTCAGCAGAATAAAGACCAAATAAATCAATAAAACAATGACTATTCCAATTAAACGCCACATAGTGCAGCCTCCTTTGATCGAAATGTATTTCCTTTTAATGAATCAAGCGTCGCGTATACGAATTTTCCTATGAGACTGGGATCACCGGCAAGCACGACGGTCTCGTCCCGTCCGGTGCGCCCTATGAGTTCCTTGGGGTTCCGCTTGGAAACGCCTTCAATTAGTAGCTCTTCCCGCCGCCCCAGTCGTTCCGCAAGCCGTTTTGCCGTGTGCTGTTTTTGCAGGGCGATAACCCGGGCAAGACGTTTCTGCTTCACCGCATAGGGGATTCTGTCAGGAAGATCAAAAGCGGCGGTTCCTTCTCTGGGATTATAATGGTACATATAGGCATAGAGGAATTTCACTTCTTCCATAAGAGAAAGTATTTCCTCAAAGTCCGATTCGGTTTCACCCGGAAACCCGACAAGCAGGTCTGTCGATAAGCTTATATCCGATATTGCGCCGCGGAGATGCGCAACGAGCTCAAGGTAGTGTTCCCGCGTGTAGCGGCGGTTCATAGCGGACAGTATGCGGTTTGAGCCATGTTGGGCGCAGAGGTGCAGATGACGGCAGAAGACTTCCCGTTCCGCAAGAACGCGCACAGCGTGCGGAGACAAGTCTTTTGGATGACTTGACAGAAAGCGGACGCGCCGAATTTTCCCCTCTGTCCGCTCCGCCTCATCGGCGACTAGCTCAAGCAGTGTTGGAAAATCGGTCGTTTTACCTGTGGAAGGATCATCATAATGGTAGGAATTGACGTTCTGCCCCAAAAGCGTGATTTCCCGCACGCCCTTATCCGCTAAAAGCCGCATTTCCGCAAGAATTTCCGCAGGAGACCGTGAAATTTCCCTGCCGCGTACATAGGGAACTATGCAGTACGAACAAAAATTATTGCAGCCATGCATAATAGGCGCGAAACTGCGGAACGCGCCTTCTTCCGCGTGAAAATCAGCGAACCGAAACGCCGCGGCAGGTTGATTTACCAGTTCTTTAGGAAGGGAGGACGCCGAACGTTCCATTGCCTCAAGGATGAGTGGGAAGTTTTCCCTCTCGTTCGTTCCTATGACGAAATCCACGGCGGGCGCAACGTCTTTCAGTTTTTCGCCCATACGGGACGCCATACAACCGGCGACCGCGACCGCAAAAGACGGGCGTTTCTTCTTTTCCGCGGCGTAAAACGCAAGCCGCCCCAACACTCGCTCTTCGGCGGTTTCCCGCACCGAGCAGGTGTTGATGATCACGAGATCCGCATCCTCCGCGCCGCGCGCCGCCGCCCAGCCGCGTTCTTTAAGGACAATGGCGAGGGCGGCGGACTCGGCTGTGTTCATCTGGCATCCGTAGGTTTCAAAAAAAAACTTCAACAATATCTCCGCGGCAAGGCGCGTTAGGATCGCGCTTTAAGCCCCTGAAGGAATTTGATGCCGTTCCAGATTCCCACGCCCAAGAGCACGACCGCGCCTATAGCCAGAACAGGTTTCGCCAAAAAGCCGAGAATCGGCAGTTTAGAGGCGACCGCCAGCGCGCCCGCTCCCAGCGCCACCATGCCGGGAGTGTTATCGTTAGGGTCTTTGGACGCAATAGCGCACACACCGACCACACCAACGACAGCGCCCGCCACGATTCCTACAATCGGCGACAAACTTCCCAGCACAAACAGACCAATCCCACCTGCTACGCCGCCTATAGCCGTCAGCGCCTTCTTTGTCAAACTGGTCGGCGATTCATACTGTGTTATTTCATTGCTCATTCTTTTTCTCCTATTATTTCTTTACATCCATGCGCGCTAAACTGCGATACGCAATAATAATGAAAAAACTTATGTCTCTGCACATCAATATACTCTTTTTTGTATTGAATGACAAGTACGCTTGTATTATGTTCCGCTCCTTGGCGTCTTGACAAAAAATAAAAATTAGTACAGTATTGACTATGGAAACACGATCAATATTCTGCAATATATCCCCCATCGATCATCGATATTCAATTTCTGAAAAAGCTCTGTTTGACGCGCTTGTTCCTTGGCTTTCCGAGGAAGCTTCCATTCATGCCTGCGTCAAGGCGGAGATCGCCCTTGTTCTTGCGCATTTACGCGAACGGAACGCACTGTCCCCTGAATTAAAAGCCGCGCTTGTTACAGCGGGCGAATCCGTTGATCCATCCGAAGTCTACGCCGAAGAGGAAAAAACCCGCCACAACATACGCGCCCTTGTCAATGTCTTAAAGACAAAAGTGCCGAGTGAAACCGCGCCGCTCGTTCATCTTGGCGCGACTAGTGTGGATATTCTTGACACGAGTCTTTCCTATCGTATGAAGCGCGTTACAGAAGATGTTGTCCTGCCGTACCTAAAAAAATTAGAACTATTGCTCTGCGATTTTGCCGAGAAAGAGGCGGATACTCCGCAGGTGGGGCGCACGCACGGGCAGCATGCGGTGCCGATTACAGTGGGATTTGCCTTTGCCGAATATGTGTCGCGGCTAGGCAAAGCGATTTTGGAAATAAAAGCGCGGGCGGATAATTTGAAAGGCAAGCTCGCTGGCGCGGTGGGTGCGTACAACGCCATGTCAATGATAGTAAAAGACCCGCAGGCGCTTGAAAAAGCCTATCTCGCCGAACTGGGGCTTGAGCCGTCCGAACATTCCACCCAGCTGGTGGAGCCGGAATATCTCTTGCGGCTTCTTTTGGAATTTAACACGGCGTTCGGCGTGATCGCCAATCTCGCGGACGATCTTCGCAACCTTCAGCGCAGCGAAATCGGCGAACTGCGCGAGGGGTTCGCATCAACGCAGGTGGGATCGTCAACCATGCCGCAGAAGCGCAATCCGTGGAACAGCGAGCATGTCAAAAGCTTGTGGAAGGCGTTTTCCCCCCGCGTTCAGACCTTTTTTATGGATCAGATAAGCGAACATCAGCGCGATCTCTCTAATTCCGCGAGTCAGCGTTTTGTCGCGGACTATGTGGCGGGTTTCTGCATGGCAGTAAGCCGCATGGCGGGCGTTATTGAAAGCCTCGGCGTTGACCGCGAGCGGCTTTTGGCGAATCTGCACGGCACGGGAAGTGGCGCCGCCGTTGGAATTCCGGGCGGCGTAATGGCGGAACCGGCGTATATCCTGCTCGCCGAAACCGGCGTGTCCGACGCCCACGAAGTCATCCGCCGCATTACGCTCGCCGCCGAGAAAGACCGCGTGAGTTTCGCCCGCGCCCTGTCCTCAGAGAGCGAAACCCTCTCCCGTATTGGGCGGAAGTTGTACGAACTTGGACGCATTGCCGCGCCTGAAGACGCGCTTGTGTTTTTCGAGCAGCCGGAACGGTACTGCGGGATCGCGGCGGAAAAGGCGCGGTCATTGGCGCGAAAGTACAGGGAATTGATGGGATAAACAAGGAAATAGGACATTGCCGGTATGCGCCGCAGTCTCAAAATTTTTGATATTTCATACGTGAAAAACCATTCACACATAGGTTACCTGATGTTTTTTACAGAGAAACTAATTTAAGGAGAAATAGATATGTTTAATGAAGCTTATTCCTACGACGACGTGCTTCTTTTACCCGGGTACTCTGACATCCTGCCAAAAGACTGCGATGTGGAGACTACGTTATGCGCGGACATTCAGTTGAATGTGCCAGTGATTTCCGCCGCGATGGACACTGTTACAGAGGAAAAACTCGCTATAGCCATAGCTCTTGAGGGCGGAAGCGGCGTCATTCACCGCAATCTAAGCCCGAAAGAGCAGGCGCGTCAGGTGAGCGCTGTTAAACGCTACCTCAACTGGGTGATTGACACGCCTGTAACGGTAGGGATAGACGCGCTCGTGAAGGACGTAAGAGCGCTTATGGAACAGCGCAACGTCTCTGGCATGCCGGTGGTGGACATGGACGGACGGCTTCAGGGCATCATTACCAGTCGCGATCTGCGCTTCTGCAAGGATGATTCCCTTGCTGTAGTCAAGGTTATGACGCCATTTGAAAAAGTAGTCGCGGTGGAAGGCGAGCCGTCCGTTAATGGGGCGCGGGAAAAGTTCGACAAGTACCGCATCGAGAAGCTTCCCGTCGTAGACACCGAAGGGCGGCTTACCGGGCTTATCACAGTGAAGGATATGGAAAAACATGTCGATTTCCCACGTGCTGCCACAGACAAAGGCGGGCATCTTATCGTGGGCGCGGCAGTGTCGCCGCAGGATTACGCTGTGCGTATGCCGCTGCTCAAGGACGCAAAAGTCGATTATGTGGTGCTTGACACGGCGCACGGAGACTCAAAAAATGTATGCGACGCGGTTGCGAGTATAAAGAGCAAATTCGGCATGCCGTTGATCGCGGGCAATGTAGCGACGAAGAGCGGAACGCGGCGGCTTATTGACGCGGGTGCGGACGCGGTGAAAGTCGGGATTGGTCCCGGCTCGATCTGCACTACGCGCGTCGTGGCAGGCGTGGGCGTGCCGCAGTTTACGGCAGTGTGGGACTGCGCCGAAGAAGCCGCGAAGAGCAGCATTCCGGTGATTGCGGACGGAGGCGTCAAGTTTTCCGGGGATATTGCTAAGGCGATTGGCGCGGGCGCGAATGTGGTGATGATTGGTAATCTGTTCGCGGGACTTAAAGAAGCGCCGGGGCGCGAAATCATCTATGACGGACGCATCTACAAGGAATACCGGGGCATGGGCAGTCTTGGAGCTATCAAAGACGGTTCGGGCGACCGCTACCAGATTTCCAAAGACGAAAGCCCTGTTCCTGAAGGCATAGAAGGGCGCGTCCCCTACAAGGGCGAATTGAAAGACTTTCTGCACCAGCTCGTCTCCGGCTTGCGGAAGGGTATGGGCTACTGCGGATGCAGGAACATCGCGGAACTGAAATCCTACCGCAATTTCGTGAAAATCAGCACCGCGGGCTTAAAGGAGAGCCACACGCACGACGTAACGATCACACAGGAAGCTCCGAACTATTCACGAGGCTAATTACCGCGCGGTTTCCTGCGAAGCATGGCGCGGAGCGAGCTGCCCGCTCACTTTGAACGGAGTGTAAGGATGAAAAAAGCTGCCCTTTTACGGCTCTTGCTCATATTTACCGGGTTCATTGCAATGACAATGATTTTTCCGCTCATTGTCGCCCTTCTTACGCAGGAAACCGCAGCAGCGTGGGCTTTTTTGCTCTGTATGCTCTTCGCTCCGCTTGTGAGCCTGCCGATGTTTTTTCTCTCAAAAGGGAAAAAGGTGAAGTTTAGTGCGTCAGAAGGCATACTGCTTGTGTTCTGCGCATGGGCGCTTACCTGTCTTATGGGTGCTCTGCCATACTTCTTTTCCGGCTGTCTGCCGCGCTTTGAGGACGCCCTGTTCGAGAGTGTGTCTGGTTTTACCACTACCAGCTTTACCCTTATCGCTGATGTCGAATCTCTCCCGCGTTCCCTGCTCCTTTGGCGCGCCGAGACGCAGTGGCTCGGCGGCATGGGCATTATTGTACTCACAGTCGCCTTGCTCCCCCTCCTTGGTGTGGGCGGCTTCACCCTACTAAAAGCCGAAACAACAGGTCCTGCAAAGGAAAAACTCACGCCCAAGGTTACATCAACCGCGAAAATCCTGTGGCTGCTCTACATAAGTCTTACGGCGGCGCAGTTTCTGCTTCTGCGGCTCGGTGGTATGAACTGGTTCGACGCCCTTATCCACGCTTTTTCCTCCATAGCTACCGGCGGCTTTAGCTCCAAAAACGCCAGCATAGCCGCCTATAACTCGCCCTATATCGAATGGGTTTGCGTGTTTTTTATGCTCGTATCAGGCTTTAACTATACGCTGCTCTACCGCTTACTGCGGGGTAAGGGGCGTGAAATCATCAGGAACAGCGAGGCGAAGGGCTACTTTTTTATAGTACTTGTGAGCGGCTGCGTGATAGCTTTTTCCACACTTTCCTCTTTGGACGCGATAAGCCTTGCCGCTGTGGAAAAATCCTTCCGTTATGGCTTCTTCCATACGGTAAGCGTCATAACAACAACAGGTTTTTCCGTCATGGATCAGAACCTTTTTCCTCCGCTCGCCCAAGCGGTGATTTTCTGCTTAATGCTTATAGGCGGCTGCTCCGGCTCCACTGCCGGTGGTTTCAAAGTCATCCGCCATGTGATTCTTTGGAAACAAACCAAAAACGAGATGAAAAAGCTGCTCTATCCCCGCGGCGTGTTCAGCATACAGCTTGATCAAAAAGTGGGACGGAAAGACCTTGTGTACAATGTGGCGGGCTTCGTGTTTCTCTATTTTGCGCTTACGCTCTGCGGCGCGCTCATTGCGGCGGGCGGCGGCATGGAACTCTTCAACGCTGTCAACGTCTCGGTTGCCGCTATCGGCAACATAGGGCTGGGACTAGGCGATCTTACAAGCGGCGCGGTTATTTTTGAATCGCCCGCGTATGTAAAGCATGCCCTGTCTTTCCTCATGATAGCTGGCAGACTGGAACTCTGGACGGTTTTCGTCCTCTTCATGCGCGATTATTGGGAAATGGTTTAACGGTGCGACTTTGAATTCCTGCATTAGTATAAAATCCCTCAATGAACCTCCCCGCCGCAAGCGGTGGGGAAACATGTACGTGTTACAGAATTGACGAGGTTCGTTCTGTAAGGAAATTAGTATCTGTGGGGTTTACTA
>QMCE01769544.1_pt1 | contig 18692 bp, 16 predicted proteins | sample 1821851 | NCBI WGS metagenome assembly QMCE01 (sample SAMN09453174, study PRJNA476694) | Termite gut metagenome, whole genome shotgun sequencing project. | isolation source: worker | host: Odontotermes sp. | place: South Africa:Pretoria | collected 2016-01-28
GCCAACCGCGCCAAAGGCCGCACCACCTATATCTTCATCGACGAAATATATCTCTTGTTCCAGCATGAATATTCGGCCAATTTCCTGTTTACGATGTGGAAGCGTGTGCGCAAATACGGCGCGTTCGCCACCGGCATCACGCAGAATGTGGACGACATGCTGCAAAGCCACACGGCGCGCACGATGCTTGCCAACAGCGAGTTCATCATCATGCTGAACCAAGCCAGCACAGACCGCATTGAGCTTGCGAAGCTCTTAAACATCAGCGACTTGCAGATGAGCTATATCACAGGCGTGGACGCAGGCTGCGGGCTTATCAAGGTGGGGGCGGCGCTGGTGCCGTTCCAAGACAAGTTCCCCCGCCACACAAAGCTGTATAAATTAATGTCCACGAAGCCCGGAGAGGATGATAATGACGCATGAACGAGAGAAATGTGGGGCGCATGAAGAAGCGTCTGATGATTGCGGCGGCGGCCTTTATGGCCGCCGCCCTGCTGTTTTCTGGCTTTCAGATTTGGCGTTACTTTGCCGCCGAAAATGAGGCCGAAGACGCATACGGCGCTTTGGCGGATTTGATTGAAGCGCCGCCCACGCTGCCATCGTCCGCTCCGGGAAAGCCGAGTGAAGCACCACCAACTGTGCCCGGTGAGTGGACGGTGCAAGACCAGTACGGGGCGCTGTTCGCGCAAAACCCCGACATGGTGGGCTGGATTTCTATTGATGACACGGCGTTCAACTATCCTGTGATGCAGACACCGCGCAGGCCGGACTATTACCTCATGCGCGGCTTTGACGGCCAGCGCAGCGACTTCGGTGTGCCCTATGCCGCCGAGAGATGTTCGATAAACCCGGCCAGCGACAACATCACCATATACGGCCACCACATGAAGAGCGGCAAGCTGTTTGGCGCGCTGGACGGCTACACGGACAAAGCCTTTTGGCGGCAGCACCCCGTCATTCGCTTTGACACCCGCGCGGGGTTTGGGCAGTATGCGGTGTTGGCGGTGTTCAAAACCACGCCTGCCGCGTTCCCGTACCATGAATTTATGGATGCCGCCGATGAAGCCGAATTTGACGCCTATGTGCGGTGGTGCGTTGAGTTATCGCTTTACTGCACTGGCGTTACCGCTAAACACGGCGACAAGCTGATTACGCTTTCCACTTGTGAGTATACGCAGGCCGATGGGCGGCTTGTGGTGGTGGGGGTGCGTATTTGACGGCCAAGAGCAGACAGGTGGCTGTCTGCTTTTACATAAACTGTGTATAACACAGACGGTTGCTATCCAGCCTATTGCTTTGCATTCATTTTTTGCATCCTAGCATTGGAGTCATCTTCGCTTTTCTCTTAGAAACATTGATTGTTTCTAGTTCATCAATTAGGGGACTAATTTCATCGGTACTGTAATAAGCGTGATATTTTAGTTCCACTTTAGACACTATTGAAGAGTTTATTATTTGCGCTCTAAAGAATTGTTCTATGTTTTCTTCTATAGCTGTTTTTTCAAAACCAAACAAGTCTTTTCCGATTTCAAAGCAAAACCCATGTAGTTCGGATTTTCCATAAAATGAAGTGGGTTCAAATGAAATTCTAGTGAACAAATCACACGCAGCCTCTAACAGTCTTGCTATATCATCTACATTGACACATGCAAATAGCGATGGGTCATAAAGATTATGAGCTATCAAACTATTCCGAAAAGAATGCAGTTCGGGTTTAACTGATTTTTTCAGTTCTTTAAGTTCTTGGCTGCACCATAATGAATCCTTGACACAGTTTGTAACTGCATTTTTATGTGTCTCATTGCAATGCGTTACAACATCATTTTTTAATCGCTCTATTGAAATAGCACCTCCGCCATGATCAAAAAAGCATTTGTAAGCGTTTATAATAAGCTCAGAGAACATGATTGCGTAAAGATGTCTTTCTGAGCCGAAATATGCATCTATTTCATTAAGTTTAGTTTGCCATTTTATTATAGCCTTGATAAAAGATATTTCATATAGCATACGATTAAAAGCATAAAAAATCGATTTATGGTTATCGATGTATTGGTCATGAAATTTCTTGTCTAAGACTTCTATATAATTCAACATTATTACGCACCTCTATTGTTGTTTGTTACGTTGACTGATTAGTGCGTATTTCATTATACCCCAAAATCCACGAGCCGTCCTCTTTTTTGAGAGCGGCGCACAATTTTTTTGGAAAGGACTTTTTGCTATGTCAAAAGAAATCAAAACCCACCCCGCCACCCGCGACATTAAGGTGCTTGACAAAGCCGCAAATCTGTCTAGCCGCATGAAAAACGCCGCTGTGAAATCCAAATCGGCGGCGGAAGCGGCCAGCCATGAAGCCGAGCAAACACAGGACGCTGGCCACGCTTCGCCGTCAGCCTATGCCAGCGACACTGCCATGAGCAGCGCCAAGACCACCACCGAAAAAACCGCCAACACCCTGCGCAAGAACCCTGTCAAACAAGCGTCAAAAAACATCGACAAGGCGCGGCAGAACGTACAGGAAGTGCGGCGACAAGTGGGCAATATCAAGAATGCCGTCAAGCCCAGCGCCCAGCATTCACCCCAAAAAGAGATGGTGAAGCGCGCGAAGAACGCCCGCCAGACTGCTACCCATGCGCGACAGGCGGAGCAAAAAACCGTCAAGACCACAGCAAAATCTTCCGCGAAAGCGGCGAAAAGCACCGCTAAAGGTACGATAAAGACGGTTCAACGGAGCGTTAAGACTGCCGAGCGCGGCGGCAAGGTGGCCGTGAAAACCACGCAGCACACCGCGAGAGTGGCCAAAGCTACCGCACAGGCCACGGCACGGGCGGCAAAAATGGCCGCTCATGCGGCTAAAGTAGCCGCCAAAGCCGCCGTTACCGCCGCCAAAGCCACGGCGAAGATTGTGGCCGCTATGGTGAAAGCCATCATCGCGGCCGTAAAGGCGCTCGTAGCTATCATTGCCGCTGGCGGCTGGGTGGCCGTGCTGGTCATCCTAGTCATCTGCCTTATTGGCTTGCTGGTCGGCTCCATCTTCGGCATCTTCTTCTCCGGCGAGGACAGCGGCAACGGGCGCACCATGCCCGATGTGGTGCAGCAGCTTACCACCGAGTTTTACCAGCAGATTGAGGAAATAAAGGCGGATAACCCGCACGATGTGGCACTGGTGGAAGCAATGGCCATCAACTGGCGCGAGGTGCTGGCGGTGTATGCCGTGAAGGTGAACACCGACCCCGAAAACGGCATGGATGTGGCAACACTGGACGACACCAAGGTGGCGCTGCTGCGCGGGGTGCTGGATGATATGACAGACTTGTCCTATTCCGTCAGCACCGAAACCAGAGAGCGCATTGTGATAAACGAGGACGGCGAGGAAACCACCGAGGAAGTGGAGGTGGTGATTCTCGCCATCACCATGACGCAGCAGACCGCAGACGAAGCGGCGGCGCAGTATCTTTTTAGCCAAACCCAGCAAGACCAGCTTCACGAACTGCTGAATCCCGAATATGCCGACTTGTGGGCGGCACTGTTCGGCGGCTATGCGGCGGGCGGAGGTGATATTCTGATAGGTAATCCCGGCCAAGTGCCGCTGGGCATCTTCGCGTGGCCGCTGGAGGGCGCTTACCCTGTCAACTCGCCCTACGGCTGGCGGCCAGACCCATTTGATGCCAGCAAGACCGAATACCACGGTGGCATCGACATCGCCTGCCCGGAGGGTACGCCCATCCTTGCGGCGGCGGACGGCACGGTGGTGGTGGCCAACAGCACCGATTCATGGGGCGGCAGCTACGGTTACTATGTAAAAATCCAGCATGACGGCACATATTCCACGCTCTGCGCCCACTGTTCGCAGATAGCCGTCACAGGCGGCCAGCAAGTGGCAAAAGGCCAAGTGATTGCCTATGTGGGCAGCACGGGCAACTCCAGCGGCAACCATCTGCATTTTGAGGTGTACCAAAACGGGGAGCGCACAGACCCGCAGGGGTTCTTTGGGGCGTGATATACGCAACACCAAAGGCGGCGAGAGAGGTTCACACTTCTTTCGCCGCCTTTGGTGTGCATAGTGCTATGCCCAATCAAAACCTTTGGCAGAATTGTCAAACAAGTACCTTTGCCGTCTTTATTTATCTTGTCGATTTATGATATAATGTTACATCATGGCGATAAATAGAAAAACTAAGTTATTAGGAAGAGGGAGTGCTGTAGGTTATGGCTGAATACACCCCGCATCAAATTCGGTATTTTGCAGAGCAATTACTGCTGAAACGCCCACAATATTCACTTGATGGGCTTGCTTCGGCTATGTCTGGGGTGAAAGTAGACCTTAACCCACACCAAGTTGATGCGGCATTGTTTGCTTTGCAATCACCACTTTCTAATGGAGTGTTACTGGCGGATGAAGTGGGGCTTGGAAAAACCATAGAAGCTGGCCTTGTGCTTGCCCAGTGTTGGTCTGAGCGTAAACGAAAAATCCTATTGATTGTTACAGCATCGCTTCGTACACAGTGGCGGGCCGAGCTTGAAGAAAAATTCTTCATACATTCCAAAATACTGGAATCCAAAAATTACAACAAGGCAAAAAAAGACAATCCACACACTAACCCTTTTTTGGCTACTGATGAGGTGGTTATCTGTTCGTACAATTTCGCATCAGCAAAAATGCGAGACGTAATGGCCGTGGATTGGGACTTGGTGATAATGGATGAAGCGCATAAATTACGCAACGTCTATAAAAACAGCAATGTAATGGGGAACAATTTGCGGGTTGCTCTACAAAACCGCAAGAAATTACTTCTCACCGCAACGCCACTACAAAACAACCTAATGGAGTTATATGGGCTTGTTAGCCTTATAGACGAACAGGTTTTTGGTGACCCAGATATTTTTAGAGAAATATACGTTAATGTAACCAATACAGACACTCGCAATCGCAACCTGAAACTTCGACTACAAAATTTATGTAAACGAACATTGCGCCGCCAAGTGACGGAGTATGTTCCATATACCAATCGAACAGCAATACTGCAAGAATACAACCCAAGTCCCGAAGAAGAACAGCTTTATACCGATGTATCTAATTATTTGCAAAGAGAGCATCTGCACGCTTTCCCCGAAGGGCAGCGCCAACTATTGATGCTGGTTGCTCGTAAATTACTTGCGTCGTCTTCAATGGCTATACACGGTACGCTGTCAACCATTATTGCGCGTCTAAACGGAAAACTAAGTGACTATCAAGTGCAACTGAACCTATCAGACCTTGATGACTATGATGGTATTGAAGACCTTGTGGATTTAGAAACAAACGGTAACGGATTATCAGACGAAGCTACTGCAAACTTTGATGGAATAAAAGCCGAGATAGAAGAATTAAGCCGCTACGCCACCATTGCAGAAAGGATAACGACAAACGCCAAAGGCGATAATCTACTGCTTGCGCTTGAAGAAGGTTTTAGGCGCAATGAGGAAATTGGCGGCGCAAGAAAAGCCGTCATTTTCACAGAGTCCAAGCGAACTCAAAAATATCTGATGAAGTTGCTATCTCATAACGGTTATGAGGGGCAGATTGTGTTTTTAGATGGCTCTAACAATGATGCGGTATCCACGCGCGTATACAAGGAATGGAAAGAACGCCACAAAGATGATGGCATGATTTCCGGCTCAACAGCGGCTGATAAAAAGTCGGCTATTGTTGAAGAGTTTCGTGATCGTGCTTCTATTCTTATTGGCACTGAAGCCGCCGCCGAAGGCATTAACCTACAGTTTTGCAATATCGTTGTGAATTATGACTTGCCGTGGAATCCGCAGCGAATAGAGCAACGGATAGGGCGCTGCCACCGCTATGGGCAAAAGAATGATGTTATCGTCATCAACTTTTTGAACCGTGGGAATGCTGCTGACGCACGAGTGTTTGAATTGCTAGACCAAAAATTTAGGTTGTTTGATGGCGTATTCGGTTCATCAGACGAGGTGCTTGGTGCTATTGAAGATGGAGTGGATTTTGAAAAACGCATTCTTGAAATATACCAAACGTGCCGTGAACCGAATGCTATAAAAGAAGCATTTGACAATTTGCAAGATGAGTTATCTGAGCAGATTAACGAAAATGTAACTAAGGCACGGCAGTCTATACTGGAAAACTTTGACGAAGATGTGTCTGTACATTTGAAACATTGCCACGATGGAACAAAGACAGAGCTAGACCGCTTTTCGCGGTGGCTTTTCAACTTTTTCATTATGCAAGGCGCAAAGCGGGTAGAACCGCTTGACCAATGGCGCTTTGCTTACATAGAAAACGGAGAACGCAAAACCTATAATTTGCGCTGGCGCGATGCTGAAAAGCAGCACGATGAATTTTTGCGCCGCGATGGTGAACTGTGCAATGAATGGCTGAAACAAGCCTTAAAAACAGATATTTCTTCTGCTATGGTGCGCTTCAACCACTCAGCTTTGCCGCTTACGGATCATATCAGCTTTTTAGACAGCCACCCAAACTTAAAAAGTGGCACAATATCAATAGATAAGCTAACCCATGATGGTATTGATGACGAAGAACACCTGCTAATATCTGTTACGACAAGCGATGCCACAGTAATTGATGCGGAAATGATTGACCGCATTATGGAGCTGCCTGCTGAAATTATCGGCAGTTGTACGCCGGAAACAGAAGAACTTGTCCGAAAGAGGGCGGCAAGCATTCAGTATAAAAAAGATGAGATTGCACAGCGCAACAAACACTATTTCTTAGAGCAAGTGGAAAAACTGGACGCTTACAGCGAGGACTTAAAAGAGGGCTTGCAAAAGCAACTTAAAGCGATTAAACGGGAAATAATTGAAAAAAGAAAAGACTTCAAAAATTCCCAAGATGTATGCACCCTTGATGAAATGGTGGAAAAACGGGCACTTGTAACCTCTTTGGAGGAAAAGCGCCGCAAGATGGAACGGGACATAAGCCTTGAGGAAGACAGAATTACTGCCGAAAACGAGGTTTTACAGGACGAAATTCGCGTTCGTTTGAATGGTGAGGTAAAAATAGAAACGATAATGACATTTGCTTTTGAGATAACATAGGGGGATTTACAAGTGGCAGACAAAGCATTTAAGGGGAAAATAAATGCCAAAGGAACAGAAATTACTGTGCTGTCGCAAGGCACTGATGATGACTACATAAGCCTAACCGACATCGCCCGGTATAAGAATACCAATTATCCAAGCGAAGTTATACAAAACTGGATGCGTAACCGAAGTACAGTAGAGTTCCTCGGCCTTTGGGAACGAATACACAATCCGAATTTCAATTACCTCGAATTCGAGGTAATTGACCGTGAAGCAGGACATAACGCCTTTGTACTCACGCCGAAGCGGTGGATTGATACAGTCGGCGCTGTCGGCATAACCTCTAAACAAGGGCGATATGCTGCAACTTTTGCCCATAAGGACATTGCCTTCAAGTTTGCATCTTGGATTTCTGCCGAATTTGAACTATACATCATCAAAGATTACCAGCGACTTAAATCTGATGAGAACAGCCGAATATCGCTGGACTGGAATGTGAAGCGTATATTGGCAAAGGTGAACTACAAAATTCATACCGATGCCGTCCGCGACAATCTTATTCCACCTGAGGTGTCTAAAAGGCAAACGGCTTTTGTGTATGCCGACGAAGCTGACCTTTTGAATACAGCACTTTTTGGCAAGACTGCTGCCGAATGGCGCAAAGCAAACCCCGACAAAAAGGGTAATATGCGTGATGATGCTACTATAGAGCAGTTACTTGTGCTGGCAAACCTTGAAAATATCAATGCGCTGTATATTAACAAAGGTATGCCACAAGCACAGCGCATAGAAGAACTGAACCGCCTTGCAAGGGCGCAAATGGCACAGCTTCTTGAAAATAACAGCGTGGGCGAGCTTAAACGGCTTGACGCGACAATGCCGGAGGAAAACTAAATGCAAAAGCTGGAACTGACATGGATAGGCAAAGGGCAAGAGCCAGCGGTAGAACCGCGTATTTTGCTGCACGATGCCTCGAAAGATTACGGCGACCCCAATGCCGACAATATGCTGATACATGGCGACAACTTGCTTGCACTGAAAGCCTTGGAACAGGAGTTTGCAGGGCAAGTGAAGTGTATTTATATTGACCCTCCGTACAATATAAATGTTGCCAACCCAAATTATGACGATATGAAGCCACATTCAGAATGGCTTCATCTTATGAGGCAACGCTTGCAAATTTTATGCAATTTACTTAGCCCAGATGGATTTTTAGCTTGCCACATTGATGATGCAGAAGGACATTACTTAAAAGTCCTTATGGATGAGATTTTTGGCAGAAGTAATTACCAAACGACACTATATGTTCGTGTTCGTTATCCTGAAAAAACCTTAAAGCAAGATATGAGTTACCACAAAGAAATTGAGCAAGTACACATATATAGAAAAGAATATGGCGCAGTGCCTAACTTTGATTCTGAAGTGGTAGGTTTTGATAAGTTCTGCCATTATATTGAAGATGATGGGGTTTCAGAAACGATAACACTTGGTGGAAAACGCGTGGATATTTTTCAAAAGGGTCACTATACGATTACCACGCGTGACGGTTCGGAATTTGGCCTTAAAGAAATTTGGGCTTCGGGTACAATACTTGACGGAAATTCGTCGGGAAGATTTTTTCGCGACTATTTAACTGGCAGGGTGGAAACTGATGGACTTGGTGTAATTTATAAGGTTTGGGGTATAGGTGATGACCGCTTTGATTTTAGGTATTTTACTGGACCGCAGCGAGCGACAGCGACGAAGGGGAAATATTTTCAAGGCGTTCCTATGGGAAAACTAGATGCAGACGAGGTCACCAAGAAAGTTGCAATTAACAACTTCTATGATTTAGCAGGTAGTTTTGGAAACTGTAGATTAGAGGGTGGCGTTGAGTTTAGAGGTGGCAAGAAACCAGAAACACTATTGCAAATTGTACTTAAACATTTTTCCAACCCCGGCGACCTCGTCCTCGACAGCTTCCTCGGTAGCGGCACAACCGCCGCTGTTGCCCACAAAATGGGACGGCGTTACATTGGCATAGAGTTGGGCGAACACTGCTATACCCACTGCCTGCCACGCCTAAAAACCGTGGTGGATGGCGAACAGGGCGGCATAAGCAAAGCGCAAAAATGGCAAGGTGGCGGCGGTTTAAAGTTTTACGAGCTTGCGCCGACACTGATTGTAAAAGATGCCCATGGGCAGCAAGTAATCAGCGATAAATATAACGCACAGATGTTAGTGGCTGCTATTGCAAAACTGAATGGTTTTGCCTATGCGCCGGATACAGAAGTGTTTTGGAAGCAGGGTGTAAGCCAAGATAACAGCTACATTTTTGTTACAACAGAGTATTTTACGGCGGCACAGCTTGATGAGATAGCCCGCAACTTGCCGGACTATGAACGACTTCTTGTTTGCGCCCCAGCGTTCGATGTGGGGCTTGGCAAACGCCATGAAAATATTAACGTGCGTAAAATTCCGAAATCAGTTCTGGATAAATGCGCGTATGGCGTGGATGACTATAATTTCAACATCGTAAACCCGCCGGAGCTGGACGAAGACGAGTGGGAGGACTGCGAAGATGCTTAGAGAGCCATATTCTGAAAAATCATATTCCTACCACTCAAAATATATCGACAATCGCCTTGCCCTGCGCCCACCGCAAAAAGAGAGTTTAGAGCGTTTTGCAAGAATTGTGGATACCCTTTCCCTTTCTAAAACGCCTAACTTAACAGAAGAACTGGCTAAGATACGCGAGTTGTTTCCAACGTTATCCTGCTTTGAGCGAGAGTTTCCGTCGGTATGCTTTGCCCTTGCCACAGGCATCGGCAAAACGCGTTTGATGGGCGCTTTAATAGCCTATCTGCATTATGAAAAAGGTATCAAGAATTTCTTTGTGATGGCGCCAAACCTCACAATATATAAGAAACTGAGAGCCGACTTGGGGGATACGTCAAACCCCAAGTATGTTTTCAAAGGGTTAGATAAGTTTGTAAACGCGCCGCGTACTATTGATGGCGATAATTATCAAGAGTTTCGCCAACAGGCTTTGGATAGCATTCTAAGTAATGTATGTATCAATGTCTTCAACATATCTAAGTTGAATTCAGAATCAGGCCGAATGCGCCGATTGAATGAGGTGCTTGGGCAATCCTATTTTGAGTATTTGCAGGCTTTGCCCGACCTATGTATTTTCATGGACGAGAGCCACCATTACCATGCCGACAGCGGATTCAATACCATAAATGAGCTGCACCCGATTTTGGGGGTGGAGCTTACCGCAACACCGCAGATTCAAAAAGGCTCAAAGAAAACCGACTATAAAAACGTGGTATATGAGTATTCTATCGCTCATGCGTTAAACGATGAGATGTTTGTAAAAGTGCCTGCAGTCATCACACGCCGCGATTTTCGCGCAGAAGAGTACACCCCACAGCAACTAGACCGCGAAAAATTAAACGATGGCATCCGCATACACGAGGAAACGAAAAGCCAGTTAGAAATTTATGCGCGTACCCATAGCAAGCCTATCGTGAAGCCATTTGTACTTGTGGTGGCGAAAGACACTGCCCACTCAAAAGAAATTCAAGAGTACCTTACATCGGACGTCTTTTCCCACGGCGACTACAAAGATAAGGTGCTGGAAATCAACTCTGCACAACGTGGTTCTGAGAAAGACGAAAACATAGAGCTGCTGCTTTCACTCGAAAAGCCAGAGAACCGCATAGAAATAGTTATTCACGTTAATATGCTTAAAGAGGGCTGGGATGTTACTAACCTCTATACGATTATTCCGCTTCGTGCTTCTGCGTCTGAAACTCTAACAGAACAAACCATAGGGCGTGGACTGCGGTTGCCTTATGGCGAAAGAACAGGCGTAGACGAGGTGGATAGGCTCTCTATCGTGAGCCATGATCGCTATAAGGACATCATCGACCTTGCCAACGATGAAAATTCGCTGGTGCGTAAGGTTTACTATATTGAGGAGCAAGATATACCCGAAAGCGAGGCAGAACGTGAAACGATACCGCTGCCCACTGTTTATGACACGGTAACCGCTGGCGAAAGCCTTACGCAGCAGTTAGCTTTTACTCTGCAAGAAACAGCAACAGAAGAATACAAAGCCCAACAAGTTCCAAGTGAAGCGATTAGGATTGCTGGCATTGTGCAGAGTATTACAGCTAAGACAGTAGTTGAGGTTAATAAACAAGTAAGAAGTTTTGATGCAGTGCAAGATAATGAAACGCGTCAAATTGTACATCAAAGTATTGTGTCTTCCGTAATTCAGCAAATGCCGGAACTCAATTTGAAAAGAGAAGACTTGACAGCGGTTGTAGAAAAGGCGCTGGATATTTGTGTGCAGGCTCTGATGGAAAACGTTATTCCAATTCCACGGGCTTCTGTTCAGCCGCATACAGAGGTGAAACAAGGTTTTTACGAGTTTACGCTTGATACAAGCCGTATGCGCTGGCATCCATCTGATGATGTGCTACTTGGCACAGAGCTTATGGAAGGCGGCGAAACCTTTGTACTGGAAACAGGTTCTGTTATATATGAAAAACTGGATACCGTTGAAAACGAGATAGTGCGTCATATCATTGTGTATGATAATGTGGATTATGCAAGTTCAGCAGAGCTGATATACGCTTTAATCACTGAGGCAAAAAATCACTTTTTGTCGTACTTAACTGAGGACGAAACGGAAAAAGTAATGCATGACCGTCAGCGCCACATCGCTCAAATAATCTATAGCCAGATGAACGAACATTTTTACAAGGAAGAAGTAAATTACAAAGCTGCAAATATGCGCCCTTTCACACAAATTGAAAAGGGGTTTGGCTATAAAATTAAGGCGGATGAAATATTCGATTTACGCGCACCTACCGCGGCAGTAAATGTGCGTTCAAAGATATTCAGTGGGTTCAAAAAATCTGGGCATACGCTTTATAAATTTGATAGCGATACAGAGCGAGTATTTGCAATAGTGCTTGAAAACGACAAAACCGTTTTGCGTTGGCTTCGCCCTGCACCACGGCAATTCAACATATACTGGGGGCGCGGAGGCGCAAACCAATATGAGCCGGACTTTGTTGTGGAAACGGCAGACACTATTTTTATGTGTGAGCCGAAGATGAAAAAGAGCATAAACGACTCAGATGTTCAGCAAAAGGCTATAGCTGGGCAAGAATATTGTAGAGCCGCAAGCGAGTATAATGCAGATAATGGCGGTAAACCGTGGAAGTATGTTCTTATCCCGCACGATGAAATATCAACAAATTCCAGCTTTGGGTATTTGGTTAAAAATTTTGTGATGATTGAGGAACAAGAGCAAATGAAGATGGAGTAGGTTAAGGCTTGGTTATAGGGGAACGGTATATGGGAAAACGCAAACAACGGCTAAAAAGAGAATGGAAAACAAAAGCATTGAAAGAAGTTATAGCCTTTTGGGAATCTGATGGAAGAAATTCATTCCCCTGCCTGCATGTCGATTATTTGACGCATCCGCTTGGGGTGTACGGTTTATCGGACAAGAAATAATATATTCTATTTATAGTCTCAAGGGTATAGGGTTTAGAAATAGTCAAACAAAATATTGATTTAGTGAGCGTCTGTCGCATCAGATTACTACCCGCTTTTACTAGATAGCCCTCGCTAACACATTGCCTCATCTGATATAATAAGTTGACAATTCGTAATTTTATGCTTCCTAAAACTGCAAAGCAAAAGACTTTAGTGTTTATTAGGTCGCGAGGGATAGGGTGCAGATTAGGGAACCCAACGTAGATACCCTTGAAGCAAGGAGTAAAAAATGGGATTTTTAATTGTTATTATCGCTATTATTGCTATTATCGGGAGTGAAGTAAAACAAAGACTAAGGTTAAAAGAATTAAACAGTAAAACGGAAGAACAAAGAATTATTGAACAAGTGTTAAACGAAATATATTCTTATCAAGATTTATTCGCATTGAGAAAAGAATATAATTGGAAAACATATAATGATATTTTTAAGTTGCTTGTGGAACAGTGGTGTAATGAGTTTGAAATAAAATATGTTCCATATTTTATTATGTATATGGGAAATAATTATCATAATTCTACTATTTCCATTGACCACTCTTACGAAAAGATTCATAAAGTGATTGAAAGCAGGATAGAAGACAGTCTTGTGGCAAAGAAATTAAAGAAGAACCCATAGAGCGTAAATCCGCAGGATATCCAACTCATTACAGGACGGTGCAAAAACATTGGATGTGATGGACTATTTCACAAAGCGTGGCTACAGATTCAACGGGACAGATTCTGTAAACCAATTTGCACAGCTTTTGATGAACGTCCACAACAACACAAGGATGTACATTAACAATGGTTTTACGCCACATGAACTTTTTGAGAAATACGAGCGCCTAAACCTCAAATCACTGCCTAAAATTGGGCGCAACGAGCCATGCCCATGTGGGAGCGGCTTAAAATACAAACGATGCTGTGGCAGAGAGCAGTAGGCCAAAGCAGCCAGCCAAGACAGGAACAACACAATGCCAAACAAACCCCACGGCCACTACTGCCGAATATGCCAGCAATACAAAGCCAACGAGAAATTCAGTGGGCGCGGCCATGCGGCGCACATTTGTAAAGCCTGCGCCAAGCGCGGCAACAAGCCGCCCTCAGTTGAACCCGAACCGCCAGTTTTTGTTGGGCTTGATTTTGATGATGTGATTTCAGACGATATTGACCTTATTCCGTTCTTGCCCACTGAGGAAAGCCCCAAGCCAAAAAAGAAACGCAAACGCAAGCCCGACAAATCCAAACTACTTCGCTCCGCACAAAAGAAAGCAGCTAAAGCCTTACTGAGTGAAATGCTTGCAAACGGCGATGTCAAGTTCTCAGAGATAAACAGCGCGGCACAAAAAGCTGGTATTCCTCCCGATGCGTTACGCCGAGCAAAGGGTTCGCTAAAAGTTGCTTCGGCGCATACAGATAAAGGCAACGTGTGGCGGTTGCCCAATCACAAGGTTGCTATCGAAAAGAAATAGCGAATTTCCCAAAATTCGACAAATTACACCCCTTGCACACCTGTTCAGTTTGAGTTATACTATCCACACGGCGTTCAATTTCAGCAGAACAGACTGAGAGGTGGTGATTCCCAAAAATGAGTGAACTTACCTTCGGCGCTTTTGTTCGGAAAACGCGGCTTGCTTCTGAGCCGTATATTTCGCTTCGCAGGATGGCACAGCTTCTCGACATTTCGCCCGTGTACATGAGCAATATTGAAAACAGCCGCAACCCCGCCCCCAAAGATGAGATTTTGCAGCGCATGGCTACGCTTCTAAAGCTGGGCAAGGAAGAGCAGGAACGGCTTTACGAACTGGCGGCAAAATCCAAGAACTACACCGCCGTGCCGGGCGATTTGCCGGACTATATCTCACAGAACGAACTGGCCCGCGTTGCCTTGCGCGTGGCAAAAGATGTGGACGCAACAGACAAGGAATGGATGGACTTTATTGAGCGGCTTCAAAAGCGCAGCCGGGAGGAGGGCAGGCAAAAGTGAAACCCGACTACTATTTCAAAGAGACACTGGAAACCTTTGCGCGGCGGGTCATTACCGACTACAACGCCGCCCTGCTTGCCATACCTGCACCTATCCCCATCGAAAACATCATGGAAAAAGTCTATGGGTTAAGGTTGGACTTTCAGTATATCCGCAATAACGGGCGCATCTTAGGTGAAACCGTGTTTGCAGACATGATGATGCCTATTTATGAGCAGGAAAACCACGAAGGGTACAAACTGATACCCGTAACAGCTGGAACCGTACTGCTGGACGCAAGCCTTTTGAATGGGCGCAGCGATGGCCGATACCGCTATACCTGTGCCCACGAACTGGCGCACTGGCTGATTCACAAGAAACTCTTTACGCAGGCCGGGGAAACCGCCGCACAGACGCTTGCCAAGCGCAGCACCGAAGTGGGCAAAGCCATTGAATGGCAGGCCGACCACTTGGGCAGTTATCTTCTGATGCCCAAAGGGACGGTGAAAAAGGCGTTTTACCAACATTGTAGAAGCGCAAATGTTGTTGACACACTTGCGGCAATTTTTGATGTGTCGCGCCAAGCCATGAAAATCCGTTTAGAGGAAATGCGCCTGCTACAATGAATACGGTGCGTGTTTTTTTATCATTAGTGTTCAGTATGTATTAAACAGTCCGAGGAACGACAAGACGGAGAACGATGCACATGAAGCGACAAACTATCACAAAGCAAAGGTATGTGGTTTGCCCGATATGCAAAAAAGGCAAAATCATCATGCAGGACGGAAGCGATGAGGATATGCCGTTCCGGCTTGTTTTGCCCGGCAGCAAGCGTAAAGTACACTGGTATATCAAATGCGAAGTCTGCAAAAACCAAATTGGCATTACCGTGAAAGAGTAAACCCAAAACTTGCCAAGCAAAACAGAATATAGCTCGGCCCGGTTCTGTGGCACCTGTCTCTGTGAGTTATAGGGACTGTCAGTAAAACGAGCTTTGAACGCTTGCTCAAGCGCACCACTCCACACCGCAGTACGAATGCGGTTTGACGCAGTCGGAGCCTTACAAGTGGCTATTTAGCCATGTGTAAGGTTCTTTTTTTGTCCTTTCCGGCTATTTAGCGGAAAGGACTTTATGTTTTTGCGCCCACTTCCCCGCGCACCTCCGAGTTTTATTTCTCCCAATAGCGATTTAACGCTATCGCAGAAATTCAAAACTTGGAGGGAAATATGTTTGATAACACGAACAACTACACCCTGCGCAAAGAAGTGATTGCAGGGTTTACGCATTACTATGTTTCTTTTGAGGATGGCACGGGAAAACAACAAGAAACCGAAGTGCCGCGCACAGTGTACTTAGAGTTTTTGCGCTTTGTGAAACAAGAACGCACTCTGCGCCGCAGGGACGAGCGGTACATGGAGCAATCACGGTTGCCGCCGGAAGTTCTGCATGAGCAAGTGATGCGCCAAGCAAAAAGCGCGGAGGATACGGTTCTTGATGATTTGCGCGCCCAAGAACTACACAAAGCTATCGCGGAACTACCAAGGACACAACGGCGGCGACTCCTTCTTCACTGCGAATATGGGCTTACATACGAGCAAATTGCAAAAAACGAAGGTAAGCACTTCACATCCGTGTATGAATCGATTGAATGCGCGAAAAAGAAAATTTGTGAAATCTTGAAAATGACCCCCTAAAAAACGGGCATTTTTGTGGAAGTAAGTGAGGGGAGTTGGATGCCCCTCGGAAAACCAGCCCGCAAAGGGCTGATTCCACAACCAAATAGCCCAACCGTCAAACACAGCTAACGAAACTCCGGCCCAGCCACAGTCCGAGCGTTGAAGCGGGTTCTTCCACCCGTGAGCCGTCGCAGGCAATGGGGGCCGCTGGGCATCAGAATGCGCAGGGGTGAAACACTCCCGTGGCGTGGCCGCACGGCCACCGTTTGACGGTTCCCTCACAGAGCGCGAGGGGTGCTGAGAGCAAATATCGCGCTTCTTAAAATAGGCAAAAGCGGCGGGGCAAGATGAACAGGAGCCTTTAGTGCTTCCCACGTCCCCGAAAGCCCCGCCGCTTTTGCTACATATTTCCATATTAGCAAAAGGGGGGCAGATTCTATGCCTTTGACGCTTACAGTGAAACGCGGCGAGATGTACCTCGCCGACTTAAACGAAACCATCGGTTCGGAGCAGAGCGGCGTCCGCCCGGTGCTGGTCATCCAAAACGATGTGGGCAATCACTACAGCCCCACGGTGGTGGTTGCGGCCATCTCCGGCCAGCCCAAGAAGACAAGCCAGCCCACACACTATCTGCTGCCGCCTGGAAATGGGCTGGAAATGCCCTCTATGGTGTTGCTGGAGCAGATACGCACCATAGACAAAACGCGGCTTAAAGAGTATATCGGGCGGATAGATGAAGCCGACAGGAAAGGAATTGACCGATGTATTGCGGTCAGTATGGGCATATATACATGAGTAACAGCAAAAGCGCCCAACAGGGCAAAGGGACAATACTGCTCACTCTTTGCGGGCGGTGCGTTCAGCAGTTCCGCAATTCGGGGGAGCATATTGCGCGTAGGGCAGATTACAAACAAAAAACAATGGATACATGTTCATATTGTGGCCAGCGGCGCGGGTGGGACTATGAAGTTCAGAATAAAAAGAGGTAGGGATATGCCAAACATTGAATGTCAAGACCATATCTACCAAGTGGGTCATATTACTTTTATCGTTACGCCAGTCTATTCGTCAATACAAGGCGAAAACTTGCTATCCATCCTTTTGAAACTGATGAAAGCTGATGCGGAGCAGGACTAATACTATTACCTAATTGAATCATCGATATGATTCAATTAGGTGCAGCAACAAAGAAACGTTGCAGCGTGTCTCATGCAAAGCTTTTGTTAAAAACATAGAGACGTTTTTAACGAAGCTTTGGATAATGGCATCCTTGTGGAGCGGCGGCAGGTGAGGTATCATACAGATGTAGATATGCTCATTTGACTGTCGGAAAGGAGGCTGTTTTGAAACAGTCAAATGAAAAACACTTGCGCGAAGATACCGCCGCCCTATTGCTGCGTATCTCCCGTGATGATGGCGAAGAGGGCGAGAGCAACAGCATTCAAAACCAAAAACTGCTGCTCACCAAGGTTGCCAAAGAAAAAGGATTTACCGACCTGCTTGTGTTCCCTGATGACGGCATATCCGGCACGACCATGAACCGCCCCGGCTTCCAAGCGATGATAAAGGCCATAGAACGGGGTAGCGTCGGCGCTGTGTTCGTCAAAGACCTTTCGCGCTTGGGGCGCAATTACCGCGAAGTGGGGTACTATACCGAGGAGTTTTTCCCAGAGCATGATGTGCGGTTTATATCTGTAGCCGATGGTATTGACAGTGCCGAGGGTGAAGATGACTTTGCACCGTTCAAAAACATTATGAACGAGTGGTACGCAAAGGACATCTCCAAAAAGCGGCGTATTGTCAACAAGATAAAGGGAAGTGCCGGAGAGCCGCTTTCACAGCCGCCATATGGATATATCAAAGACCCAGAAAATCCAAAACGGTGGATTGTGGACGAAGAAGCCGCTGCCGTGGTGCGGAAGATTTACGATATGACGCTTGGCGGCTTTGGCATTGCGGAGATTGCCCGCGCTTTAGACGAGGCAGGGATTATAACGCCAACATTCTACTGGAAAAACAAGGGAATCAACCGGGGCGGCTTGAAGGCAGAACAGCACCCGACGCTATGGCGGCACTCGACCATTTACAAGGTACTGTCAACACAGGAATACTGCGGCGATGTCATCAATTTCAAAACCTTTTCAAAATCATTCAAGAATAAAAGGCGCATTGAAAATAGCGAGGAGAACAAGGCTATATTCTTGGGTGCGCATGAGGCGGTCATAGACCGTGCCACATGGGAAAAGGTACAACAGATGCGCGGCAGCCGTAAAAAGTGCCCAAAGAATGGGCAGGAACGCAGTATATTCTCCGGCCTGTTGAAATGTGCTGATTGCGGAAAAAACCTCGGCTATCACTTTAACCAAGGCAACCACGACATCAAATACTTCAACTGCTCGAACTACAACAGCGGGCGCGGCGATTGCAACGCCACCCATTATGTGCGGCTGGACTTTAT
>QMCE01769811.1_pt1 | contig 18685 bp, 19 predicted proteins | sample 1821851 | NCBI WGS metagenome assembly QMCE01 (sample SAMN09453174, study PRJNA476694) | Termite gut metagenome, whole genome shotgun sequencing project. | isolation source: worker | host: Odontotermes sp. | place: South Africa:Pretoria | collected 2016-01-28
CGGCAGAGTCCGGCGGAACTGGTGGAGGAGGTAAGGGACATGGACAAGGCGATAGGGAAAGCGGATGAGCGGCACGAGTATTTATCGAGCGACACTGACACGCAGCGCCTGTACGAGATACGGGAGAAAGCGTTTCTGGACTGGAACAGCGAGCGCAACTACGCCCTGCGCGAGGGACGGGAAGAAGGGATGGCAAAGGGTCTGGAAAAAGGCCATCGGGAAGGTCATAAGGAAGGCTTGCGCGAAGCAGCAAGGAACCTCAAAGCCGGCGGTATATCTCCGGACGCTATCGCGCAATTTACCGGCCTGACACCGGAAGAAATCGCCGGGCTTTAGAAGAATTCCGCAGGCGGAGGAGGTAAGGAGCTTGGACAAGGCGATAAGGAAAGCCGATGATCTGCACGAGTATTATCACGCGGCGTTTGTACGGGCAACACAAACCCCAAATATTTGTTCACTGCTCCTTGTTCCCTGTTAATTCTCGTTCCAATGCCCCAGTTTCAAAATTTTCTGGTTGCGGTAGCGGACGAGGGCCGCGGGATTTCGTCCGCACAGGTCATCCAATTCCCGCACGAGGACTTCCTTGATTCTTTTCGCGGTTTCATCCGGGTTCGTGTGGGCGCCGCCTTCGGGTTCGTCAATAATGCCGTTGATCACTTTGAATTCCAAAAGATCGGAACTCGTAATCCGCAGCATTGCCGCCGCGTCCTTGGCTTTGCTCGCGTCCCGCAAAAGAATTGACGCGCATCCTTCCGGGCTTATTACAGAATAAATCGCGTTTTCCAACATGTAGATTTTATCCCCGACGCAAAGCCCCAGCGCGCCGCCGGAACCGCCTTCCCCAATGATGATACAAACAACAGGCGTTTTGAGCCGGCTCAGTTCCCGGAGGTTCATTGCTATGGCTTCGCCGATTCCCCGTTCTTCCGCTTCAATTCCAGGATAGGCTCCACTTGTGTCAACCAACGTAACGATGGGACGGCGGAACTTTTCCGCCTGTTTTGCCAAGCGGAGGGCCTTGCGGTAGCCTTCGGGATTTGCCATGCCGTGGTTGCGGTGCATATTTTCTTTCAGCGTCCGGCCTTTTTGATTCGCGATAATCGTTACGGGGCGTCCGTTTAAAAAACCGAGACCGCCTACAATCGCGGGGTCGTCGCCGTGGTAACGGTCGCCGTGAAGTTCTATGAAACCGTCAAAAATCCGGCTGATATAATCAAGAGAATACGGGCGGTCGGGATGACGGGCAAGTTCGACCCTGCGCCAGGTTTTTTCGGTTTTTGACGCGGCATCGATCTTTGTTTCCATAGCGGAAGTTTCTTCCGATACATCCAGGCCGGATTCTTCCGCAATCTTCTTTAATTCTTCTACTTTTTTCCGCAATGCTTCTGTGTTCATACCGCTTCTTCCCTATCGTCGTGTTTATGAAGATCGATTAATTCCGATAAAATTTTCCGCTGATCTTTGCGGGGAACGATCATATCCACAAAGCCTTTTTCCTGCTGGAATTCGGCGCGCTGAAATCCTTCCGGAAGGGTTTGGCGGATCGTTCCTTCAATCACCCTGGGGCCCGCAAAACCGATGAGCGCTTTTGGTTCGGCTATCGTAACGTCTGCAAGCATAGCAAACGACGCGGTAACGCCGCCGGTTGTGGGGTCGCAAAGAACGATAAAAAAAGGAACGCCCGCTTTGTCGAGTTCGGCGGCCGCGGCGGAAGTTTTTACCATCTGCATCAGCGAAAAGATTCCTTCCTGCATTCTGGCTCCGCCCGATGTCGTGTAGACAATTACCGGAATCTTTTCTTCGGCCCCTTTCAAAAGCGCGCGGCTGACTTTTTCGCCCACAACCGAACCCATGGAACCGCCCATGAAATTGAAACTCATCAGTCCAAGGATTACGGGTTTCCCTTCGATGGTGCAGGTTCCCGTGATAACCGCGTCCTTCATCCGGGCTTTGACTTCCGCTTCGGAAAGTTTTTCTTCATAGCCCGCTAAATCAATGGGATTCAACGAACGAAGGTTTTCAGAAAACTCTTTAAAACTGCCGGGATCGCAGATATATTCGATGCGTTCAACCGGTTCCATCCGGTAATGATAGCCGCAGCTAGGGCAGCATCGTAATGCCTTGTTAATCGTTTCTGTATCATGATGGGCTCCGCAGCCGGGACATGTTTCTTTTTTAACCGGTTCGCTAGGCACGTTCTACCTCCTCGCGTATTTCTTCATAGTAACCTGTTCCAAAATTCCCAGACCGGAATTTCGGATGCCGGATAATCCACCGCTGCCGGGAAATATTTGTTTTAATCCCTTCAACGCTTAATTCGTACAAGGCCCTTTCCATTCTGGCGAGCGCCCTTTCCCTCGTGGGAGCGTGAACAATGAGTTTCCCCACCATAGAATCATAGTGCGGCGGTACCATACAACCTTGATATAAAAACGAATCGAAACGGACTCCCGGCCCCCCAGGCACATAAAGCGATGTAACAAGACCGGGACTTAAAGCATTGATCCGGCATTCGATGGACCATCCGTCAAGATCAACCTGACCGGGATCAATTTCCATCCGGGATTCCGTGCAGGCTAAAATCTGTTCACGGATAATATCAACGCCGGTAATGTACTCACTTACAGGATGTTCAACCTGAACACGCGCGTTCACTTCCATGAAATAAAAATTATTTTCTTCTACAAGGAATTCGATGGTTCCGGCGCCCTGATATTTCAGTTCACGGAACATCCGCACGGCTCCTTCGGCCATGCGTTTTCTCATGCCGGAATCTACTCCGGGAGAAGGACTTTCCTCAATCAATTTCTGATGATTCTTTTGTACCGAACAATCCCGCTCGCCAAGAACCGCGACATTCCCGCGGCCGTCGGCCAAAATCTGCAATTCCACATGGCGGGGATTCTCCAAATATTTTTCGATGAATACCGTCCCGTCGGCAAAGTTCGATTCGGCTTCGCGGCTCGCGATGGAAAGATTTTCCGCGAGTTCTTCCTTTGAACGGACAATCCGCATTCCCTTGCCGCCGCCGCCCGAAGCGGCTTTGATAATAACAGGGTAACCCAAATGTTCGACAGCTTTCGCGGCAAGACCGGGATCGCTCACCGCGCCCTCAGTTCCGGGAGTGATGGGCAGTCCGAATTTTTTCGCGGTATCACGCGCCTGTACTTTATCACCCAAAAGATCGATGACATCAGGATCGGGCCCGATAAAAATAAGCCCTTTTTCCCGGACAGCCCGGGCAAAAGCGGCGTTTTCCGAAAGGAAGCCCACTCCGGGATGAATGGCTTCGCAGCCGGTGTTGACTGCCGCCATAATCAAATTGTTCTTCAAAAGATAACTTTCCGATGAAGGCGGCGGCCCGATACACACCGCCTGATCCGCAAAACGTACATGAAGATTGTTCTGATCCGCGGTCGAGTAGACGGCTACGGTTTCAATTCCCAATTCCCGGCAGGCCCGGATAATCCGGACGGCAATTTCTCCGCGGTTGGCTATAAGCAATCGTTTTATCAAAGTGCCGCTTCCTTACAGGCGTTTCACTTCAAACAGGGTCTGACCATATTCGACCAAACTGCCGTTTTCAGCTTTGACCGCCAGAATCTCGCAATCGAATTCCGCTTCCAGATGATTCATCATTTTCATGGCTTCCAAAATACAGAGCGTTTCTCCGGCTTTGATTTTTGAACCGGGTTTTACAAAGGGCGGAGCATCGGGGCTTGGCGTAGCATAGAATGTCGCAACGATGGGACTCGTGATCATTTCTCCGCTGCTGCCGGGAACCGCACTCACCGGCAGTCCCAAATGAATTGGGGCTTCCGCGGCGGCAGCTGGAGCGCTTTCCGCTTCCGCAGGAACAGTTCCGCCGCCCTTGTATCTTGCCGCGGCCGCGCTTTCTTTCCGCAGGGCAATATGCAAATTCCCTTCGTTTATTTCCAGTTCCGCCAAAGTACCGGAACTGAATTTATCGATAATTGTTAAGAGGGTTTTATCATCCATAAGTATCATGCTCCTATCATTCTTTTCAAATGAATTGAAATATTCTCAACGAGAAAATAAAGTATTCAATTTTTCCGCCAATAAATTTGCCTGCAATGTATATATTTCATTTTCAGCTTCTTCCATATCCGCATCGCTCAATATTTGCCGCTTTTTTATTACGCTTGAATACAATCTGTCGGACGCAATTATTGCGGTAGTTTGATTATCGATCAATGAAAATTCAATATCTGATTCAAATTGAAATTCTCCATGAATCATTTGAGAAAATGTCATTGACTTATTTGAATTATTATAGAATATCAATGTATATTCACATAAACTTCTGATTCCTAAATCTTGTATGATGTCAAAGGTTAAATTCCGCGGAATAAAAATGCGCGGAACGGGAACAAACTTTTCAACGTTTTGTATATTCCTTCCTTGATTCATTATATAATACGGCAAGCCGTTGTTACCGGCATTATAACTACCATAGTCAGACAAGAAGATAAGTGCCAGCGAAACGGTATTTTCCGGCGGGAATTGAGTTGCCAAAATTCCGTTTATTTGTTCCTGAGTCAATCCCTTTTCCGAAATAGTCACGCTTGTTTGATTAAAAGCGTTATCACGATAAGAGAATGAATCATAGGACGGCGCGGCCATCGAAGAACAGCCGACAAAAAACAAAACAAATGGCAAAGTTAAGAAAAAAAGATATTTTCTCATAACACTTCTCCTTAAAAAAGGCCCATTTAAAAAACTAAATTCCCGCGGTTTCCACATCGGCTTCGTAATCTACGCCTGTAACATCGAACCCGTGAACTTCCAGAAAATCGTGTTTGAAGCCGGCGATGTCGGTCGTTTCAAAGATATTTTCTTCGGTAACCTTTTCCATCTGCCTGTTCACCGCTTCCTGAATCTCGTCTTTCATTTCCCAATCATCAATCCTGATCCGCCGCGCGTCATCAACCGGAACTTTTTTTGCGTCCTTGGCGGATTCTGTTGTATAAAGGCGCTCGTTGTAAAGACGCACAAGCTGTTCGATGCATCCTTCATGTGTTCCCTGCTCCTTCATGATCTTGAACAAGGTCGAAATATAAAAAGGAATGATGGGAATGACCGCGGAAGCTCTGGTTACCAAGGCTTTGTTTACCGAAACCCAAGCGGCGCCGCCGGCGGCGGAAAGTTTGCCGTTAATATCATTCGCGGCTCTTTCCAAATCTTCTTTCGCTTTTCCGATGGTTCCGTTTTTGTAAATCGCCCAGGAAAGTTCGGGTCCGATATAGGTATATGCTACAGTTCTGACGGCAGGCGCAAGCACTCCGGCACGGGACAGAGCGTCCATCCAGAGCTCCCAATCTTCGCCGCCCATAACCTTAACCGTGCTGGCGATTTCTTCTTCTGTTGCGGGTTCCGCCGTGGCGGCCGATATTTTTCCGGTCAGCATGTCGATGGTTTTTCCCGAATACGCCCTTCCGATGGGCTTGATCACCGACTTGTACATGACTCCGTCTTTTGGATCGGTTCTGACAGGCGAAGCAAGCGAATACACCACAAGATCGATGAGGGCCGGGATTCCGGCTTTGGCGGCGGCCTCTTTAACGGCGGCGATTGCGGAATCCTTCATTTCATTGGAAAAAGCGTCTCCGTCAAGCGTCTTCGATACGATGCCGGCTTTGGCCGCTTCCGCGTCAAAGGCGGCGTTGTTATAAAAACCGGGAGTTCCGGGTTTTGTGGCGCTTCCGGCTTTTTCAAAGGAGATGCCGACCGTAGCCGTTCCGTAACCGAACGCCGCCCCGATACGGCTCGATAGTCCGTAACCGGTGGAACATCCGATAACAAGGACCAGTTTAGGAGCTCCGTCAACTTTCGTTATATGCTTCTTTGCATAATCAATCTGATTTTTTACAACCTCTACGCATCCTTTTGGATGACTGTTGAGGCAGATATTGTTTCTCACCATCGGTTTGATAATCATGCTATTCTCCTTTGCCGACCAGACAGAGCCACTCGGCTTCCGCGGCGAGTTCATCACCCACGTAGGCTTTTCCCGACTGCTTGATCATTCTGGAAGAAACCCGCAGATTTTCGATTTCAGAGCGGACTTCGTCGCCGGGACGGACCTGACGGCGGAATTTCACTTTATCGACCGAAGCCAAAAAAAACAAATCATCGCCGCCGAGAACGCCTATTTTGCGGAGGCCGGCTCCTCCCGACTGTGCCATGGTTTCCACGAGGATAACGCCGGGAACCACGGGATATTCGGGAAAATGTCCTTTAAAGAAAAACTCGTGTTCGGTAAAAACATGTTTCGCGATGATTTTTTCTTTTCCCGCTTCTACGATTTCATCCACAAAAAGAAAGGGACTCCGATGGGGTAAAAGTTGTTCTATTTCATTCATGCTGTAGCTCCTGCATTATACTTCCTTAAAATTACGACGCCGTTATGGCCGCCGAAACCGAGGGATCCGGAAGCCGCAATATCGATGCTTCCTTCCTGGGCCTTATGGGGAACATAATCCAAATCACATTCGGGATCAGGATTATCCAGATTGATGGTGGGAGGATAAAAACCTCCGCGGATCGCTAAGATGCAGGCAATAGCTTCAAGACCGCCGGCCGCGGCAATGCAGTGTCCGGTCATGCTCTTGGTGCTGGAAACTTTCAGTTTGTACGCATAATCCCCAAAGGCTTTTTTAATCATCTTTGTTTCGGTAGGATCGTTTATTCCCGTGGAAGTTCCGTGAGCGTTGTAATATTGAACCTCTTCCGGTTTGATTCCCGCATCCTGCAATGCCAGCGTGATTGCCCTTCCGCCTCCGTCTCCCTCAGGATCAGGTGATGTAATATGATACGCATCTGCCGTGGCTCCGTATCCCGCCAATTCCGCGAGGATTACGGCGCCTCTTTTTTTCGCGTGTTCTTCGCTTTCAAGGATGAGCACTCCGGCGCCTTCGCCTAAGATAAAACCGTCGCGGTCAATATCAAAGGGGCGGCTGGCTTTTTGGGGTTCATCGTTTCTTTTTGTGGAAAGGGTTTTCAGCATGCTGAAGGCGCCCACCGCAAAGGGAACGATGGCGGCTTCGGTTCCGCCTGAAATAATCACATCGCAGCGGCCGCAGCGGATAAGGTCGAGGGCTTGTCCCAGAGCATCGGTGCCGGACGCGCAGGCCGTTACCTGCGTAAAAGCCGGCCCCTTGGTGCCGTAAATCATGGACACATTCCCCGCGGCCTCATTGCCGATCATCAAAGGAACCGTAAGGGGCAGCATCCGCCGGGGACCATGATCGAACATTTTCTTCATGGACTCGCTGACAATTTCAAAACCGCCGATGCCGTTTCCTAAAACAATGCCGGTTCTTTCAGGATCGCTCTTGAGTTTTGGATGCTCTCCTTCAACCTTTTCGATAAGACCGGCCTGCGTTAAAGCCTGGTCGGCGGCCGCTGTGGCAAACTGGGTAAAGCGGCTCATTTTCCGGGCGTCTTTTTTATCTATCCACCGGGATGAATCGAAGTCTTTTACTTCCGCGGCAATCTTTACATCGAAATCGGCAGTATCAAAAAGAGTGATGTAATCCACACCGCTTTTTCCTGCTCTAAGACCTGCTTCAAATTCTTCAACCGAATTTCCCAGCGGGGAAATTACCCCCAAGCCGGTAACCACAACCTTTTTTGCCATAATTCTCTTCCTATTTGTTAAAAAAACATCCCGCCGTCTATGGGCAGTACCTGTCCGGTAATATATGATGATGAGTCTGATGCCAGAAACAGCGCCGCCTCCGCAATATCCTCCGGTTTGCCCAGCCGTTTCATGGGAATAGCCGCTATCATTTTTTCCCGCGCGTCATGGGGAATTGCGTCGGTCATAACGGATTCAATAAAACCGGGCGCGAGGGCGTTAACCCGGACACTGCGGCTTGCCACTTCATTGGCAAGACTTTTCGTTACGCCGATAAGTCCGGCCTTGCTTGCCGAATAATTTGCCTGCCCGCCGTTTCCGTGAATTCCCACGACGCTGGCCATGTTGATGATGGAACCGCTCCGCTTGCGGATCATGTCTCTGCCCACAGTGCGGGCAATAAAGAAGGCCGCGCTCAGGTTTATGTCGATAACTTTCTGCCATTCTTCCAGCGACATCCTGAATGAAAGGTTGTCTTTCGTAATACCGGCGTTATTTACCAGCACATCAAAACCGCCCGACTCTTTCAGAACACTGTCGATAACGGCCTCTATTTCACCAAGTTTACTAATATCGGCGCTGACCCAATGGAGTTTATTGCCGGCCTGCGCAATACGATCCTGCAGATCGTCCGGTTCCCGTATATCCAGGCCCCAAACCTCAGCGCCTGCCGCCAAAAAACGGTCGGCAATAGCTTTGCCGATGCCCCGTGACGCGCCGGTCACCAATGCCTTTTTTCCTGTTAATTGCATAGTTTCTATCTCTCCTTCAGTATATTTGCAAACAACAATTAAAACCCCCAGCCGGGATTTTTAGGGCAGCGCTGATTAAGTCTCGATGACATTACTCATCGCTGCCCAAGTCATTTTTCGTAATTCTTATAATACAACGAATTACTGCAAAATGACAGACAGTTTCATAAAGTAAACACTGATTTATGCTCGATGCATAAATCAGTGTTACCTTAGAGTTTTGCAACAAGCTCAATATCTTCCACGGTTCCCGCTGTGTAACAGGGAATATCACTGCCCGTATCTTTCCATAAGCCTTGCAGAACTTTCCCCGGACCGCATTCTAAAACCGCTTTTACTCCTATCGAGATGACAGCTTCTTCCTCACTCGTCCAGCGGACAGGTTCCGTAATCTGGCGGAGCGCAAAACTTTTCGCTTCCGCGCCGGACTTTACTTCCTTGCCGCTTACATTGGAAAACAGCGGAATTGACGGATTGTTAAAAGTGATTGATTCCAAAACCGGAGCAAACGCGTCGGCGGCTTCCTGTATCATAGGTGAATGAAAAGGACCCGCGACTTGGAGCCTTATCACCCTCCGGGCTCCGGCCGTTTTAAAACGGTTTTCCGCCTCTGCCAAGGCTGCCGCGGTTCCCGAAACGACAATTTGTTTTGATGAATTGAAATTGGCCGCGTACAGGTCTTCGAGCCCGGCGGCGCTCCATTCGGCAATAAGGGCTTCCACCTGTTCCGGCGCGAGTCCGATAACGGCAGCCATTCCCGGTACCGCTCCCTGCTCACTGTTCTTTGCTATATTGTCGGCGGCCGCCTGCATCGCTTTACCGCGCTCTGTAACGAGTTTGAAACAATCTTCTATGCTGATAACTTTGGCCGCCGCCAAAGCCGCGTATTCGCCTAAACTGAAACCGGCGCAGGCCGCGGGCAGAATGCCTTTTTCTTCAAGAAAACGATACGCCGCCAGATTCGCAAGGGTAATCGCGGGCTGGGAAATATCGCTCCGCTTAAGCGTCTCGGCGTCAGAGTTTTTTAAAAGAGCTTCCATGTCCTTGCCGCAAATATTCGATGCCGTATCAAAAAGTTTCCGCGCCGATTCGCTCGCCGCAAGCAGATCAAGCGCCATGCCGGGGTATTGGGCTCCCTGACCGGGAAACAAAAACGCATACTTATTTACCATACAATTAAATTCCCCCCATACGTTAATCCCGCTCCAAAACCCAAGGTCATGATGACATCTCCCCGTTTCAGTTCGCCTCTCCGGTTGAGCTCATCCAGGGCAATCGGAATAGAAGCGGCCGAAGTATTGGCGTATTCTTCAATATTGAGGAAGAACTTATCTTCGGGAATATGAAGGCGCCGGGCCGCGGCCTGAACAATTCTGGCATTCGCCTGATGAGGGATAATCCGGCTGAGATCATCAATCGTAATCCCTTCTTCGCGGAGCATATCTTCTATCGTTTTTGTAAGAACCCTTACAGCAAAATTATAAACCGCCTGCCCGTTCATTTCCAGACATGGAGGCATATCAAGCACTTCTCCTTTTTTAAAAGGATCTTTCGTGCCGCCTTTCCGCATAAGGAGATGTTCCGTTCCCGTTCCGTCCGCCGCTAAAATGCTTCTCATGATGCCGCGCCGGGCAGGGCCTTCGGACGGCGCATCGGTCTTTTCAATCACCACAGCGCCGGCCCCGTCGCCAAAGAGGACACAGGTACTCCGGTCTTCCCAATTCACGATTTTAGAAAGCACTTCCGATCCTATAACCAAAGCCCTCTTCCGATTCTTATTCGCCGATAAAAGAGCCGCCGCTGTTTCAAGGCCGTACACAAAAGCGGTACAGCCGGCGCTGACATCAAAGGCTCCGGCATTTACGGCTCCCAGTTTTCCCTGCACAATACAGGCCGTCGATGGAAACCCAATAAAATCCGATGTGGCCGTTCCCAATACAATGATATCAAGGCTTTCTACTACGGATTCAATACTCTCGCCGCTTTTTTCCGCCGCCATAGCAATAGCGTGTTTCGCCGCTTCCAGCGCTAAATCGCTCGACGCCGTGTTTTCATCCGCAATATGCCTTGCCCCGATTCCCGTATGGGAACGAATCCATTCATCATTGGTCTCTATCGATTTCTGCTTTGCCAGTTCATCGTTTGTAATTCTTGTTGACGGAACAGCGCTCCCTGTTCCTATCACTTCAACCGCCATAGTCTCGCCTTTCACGACAAAACTACGATATTTTGTCATGATTAAGTTATATTACAAATTCATCGAATTTGTCAAGTAAAAAACAACATAGTAAAAATATCGATTCCGGGACCGGATGGCCCCGGAAAGGGGAAATGATAATTGAGATTACACAGAATCACGCTTGATTTTTTTCGTGGTGGTCATCTCCATTGCTTTATCAAGAATAGTGATTTTTTCAATACGTTGGTAAGGAAGCAGTCTTTGATTAACTTCCGAAACGATTGTATCGATTCTCGCCTTTACCGTTTCTTTGGAAGCAGGGCTGCCCTCCGCGTCTTTGAACGCTTCCGGATCGGGATATACGAGAACTTCAATTCCTTCGGATTTTGTTTTTTTATCGATTATGAAGCCCCGTACCAGCACTTGATCGATCTCAAGGAATAACTGGAACTCGTTTTCAATTTCTTCGGGATAAACGTTTTTACCGCCGTTCGTAACAATCATATTTTTTGCCCGGCCGGTCAGGTAAAGATAGTTGTCGCCGTCGATGTAGCCCAAATCCCCGGTTTTAAGATAGCCGTCTTCGGTAAAGGCTTCCCTGGTTTCTTCGGGAAGCTCAAAATATCCCTGCATTACCATAGGACCCTTGAGGATGATTTCGCCGATTCCCCGTTCATCGGGATCAAGAATCTTCATATCGGTTTGAGGCACAATCTTTCCGACGCTGGTTTCCCGGTAATCTTCTATAGGATTAAGGGTGATGATGGGAGATGTTTCCGTAAGTCCGTAGCCTTGAATAAAGTCAATGCCAAGCTGATTGTATTTTTTGAACACACTCGGCGCGAGGGGACCGCCTCCGCAGATACAAACCCTTAATGTCGTCAATGACGCTTTATCCAAAACACTCTTGAACATCTTTTTGCCGGGATTTACTTTGAAGATTTTTTTCACGGCGCCGGAAATCACCATTAAAAAGCTCAAAATACCGTACACTATCGGGCCTTTTGCCTTAATTCCCTTGATAATTCCCGCCAAAACCTTGTTGAAAAGAACCGGCACGCCCAAAAGCATCGTGATTTTTGCCTGTTTTAGGTCTTTCAGGATGGCCGCGGTTACCATTCTTTTGCCGAAAACCACTTCGGCCCCGACAGAAATGGCCTCAATAAAGACCGCAAGCATGGTATACGAATGATGAATAGGCAGAAGCGCGTAAAAAACATCGGTGTGATAAATATCCAGGTTGGATTGGGCGATGTAACAATCGGCAACCAGATTTTGATGGGTCAGCATAACGCCTTTAGGCGTTCCCGTGGTTCCCGACGTGAAGAGGATTGCCGCTAAATCTGTTTCCACCGCCTGTTCTATTGCGTCTCCAGATGTGTCAGGGCCGTCCAGATCATAAATATAATCCCCCGTTCCTTTTTTAAGAGAAACCAAATCCGTAATAAAAGGAGATTTCGCGTAATATTCGTGCTTTTCTTCGTCGGTAAAGAGCATGGAAACTCTGGCGGTTTTCAGCAATAAATCGATTTCTTCCAGTTTTAACTGTTGATCGATAGGAACAACCACCGCGCCCGCAAACAAAATTCCCAAATAGGCAACAGTCCATTCAGGCAGGTTCTTGCTGCTCAATCCGATATGATCGCCTTTTTTCACTCCCTTGCTGTGGAGCCAGCGGGCAAGGGCTTCGACCTTCTTCAAAGCCTCGTTATACGTCAAACTGATTCTTTCCGGGTCGTAAATCGTAAAACAAGGCCGTTCCCCGTACCGGTCAACCGAAATTCTAAACATTTCTGGCAAAGTCGGCCAAAGACCGTTGAACATTTTCCCTCTGTATGCGTCTAAAAATGCCCAAGGGTGGCGGATTTTAAGCATGACTGCACCTCTTTTCATTATGTGATAAATTTCTGGTCATTAAAAATGACAAAATCCAACTTTTCGTGTAATTAGACACTGGAGAATAAAAAAAGTTGCAGAATGATGAGAAAAAATCGTTACACAGAGGTATTGCCGCCGCTTACACAGAGGAAACTGGATTTATCCCTTCAAAAGTGTTAGATTAGTCTGCAAGGAGTTTTCATGTATAAGCCGTTTTTTCTCGTAAGTGCTGCTTTAAGCCTTCTTTTTGTTTCCTGTTCGGCCCGCATATCGGGGAATGTATATGAAAACGGATCGGCGGATGTGTATATACAAACTTCTTTGGAACCCAGGACAGCCGCCCTTTTGCAGTCTTTTTCCCGGAATCAAGGAAGTTTTTCTATCGATAGTGCCGCTATCGGAACATCTGCGGCAGCCGCTCCCGGAATAGCTTCCGCGCAATTCAAAAATATCGGCGCATCCGCGATTGACGGATCAATCAAAATCAGCAACATTGATGATTTTCTGCTGACGGAAGAATCACGTTCTAATGCTTACCGTTTTGTAAGCTATACCCGAAGCACCGGCGAAGGATCCTTGTCTATCAATCTTGATCTTACGAAAGGGCCGCTCATCATCAGTCTTTTTTCTTCAGATGTAGCGGACTATCTTTCCGCGATTATGGCGCCTTTGGCTACCGGAGAAGTATTAAGCGCCGCGGATTATCTCGATTTGGTTACTTCGGTGTATGGCGGCAATGTATCAAATGAAATAAAAAACGCACTTGTAAGCATCAGCCTTACTATGCCCGGAGCGGTAAAAAGTGTAAAAGGCGGAACCTTCACGGGCAATCAGGCGAATTTTTCCGTGCCATTGACGGATTTACTCGTATTGGAAAAACCGGTTTCGTATGAAATTGTATGGAGTAATCCGTAATTACGGCGTTTATTCCCAGTAAGCGGCCGACATTTCCTTGAATAAGGCCTGAGCGGCTATGCCTGATTTTTTCTCTTTAGGAGGAAAGGTCTTATCGAACAGCCGCTTCCGGATCAATAATATAAACGGGACTTTCAAGAAAGATTCCTGAGACATTTTCAAGGCTTCCCTTTTCCAGCTCAAAAATCTGCATCGCTTTGGGGTACCGGCCGTCAATATTAGAAATGTTATATCTAACACAGGATTCAAAACCAAAACGGCGGTAATATGACGGAAAACCATAAATGACGACAACTTTGTGTCCGAGTTTGCGGGCTTCATCAAAAGACCGTTCAATTAACGCGGAACCGATTCCCTGTTTCTGCAATTCCGGCAAAACAGAAATCGGGCCAAAAGTGATGACGGGAAATTCATTGCCATCGGTTTGTTTTATCACCGATTTTGTATACATGATATTGCCTACGATCTTATCATCCAGACCGGCAACAAAATCGAGTTCGGGAATGAAATCGCGGGAATATCTCATGATGTGAACAAGATAATGTTCATCGCAGCCGGGGACATGATGATTCCAAAACGCTTCGCGGGTTACTTCTTCAACCTCGCGGTAATCGGCAGGTTCTTCGGGACGGATAACAAGCATGACGAATACCCCCACACAAACAGTAAACAATGATCAATCAGCAATGATCAGTTAACAAAGCCAAGATGTATCTTTCTTTGCTAACTGTTCCCTGCTGCATTGCTAACTATTTACCCGTTCCACATACTCGTTTGTTTCAGTGTTGACGAGGATCTTTTCATCCTGCTTGATAAAGAGCGGAACGCGGACGGTAAGACCGGTTTCGGTAACGATGGGCTTTGTGGCGCCGGAAACCGTATCGCCTTTCACATAGTTTTCGCTTTCGGCTACCGTAAAGACAACTTTATACGGAATCTTAATATCGATGACTTTTTCTTCCCAAATCGTTAGTTCGTAGGAGGATCCTTCCTGAAGATAATATTTTTTATCTTCCATGTCGGAAATGGCTACTTCGTATTGATCGAAGGTTTCACTGTCCATAAAATGATAATTATCCTGATCGGCATATTGATACTGACAATTGCGCACATCGACCACGGCATCTTCTACTTCCGTCTGAGTCTGAATCGTCTGGCTGAGCACTGATCCGTCTTTAATACTTTTCATTTTAACCCGGGCAAAAGCGGCTCCCTTTCCGGGATTAACAAATTCACGCTCCACCACAATGTAAGGCTGGCCTTTCTGGAGCAGACAGGTTCCTTTGGCGATATCTCCGCCTCTTATCATGATTTCCTCTCTTTCACATCTAAGAATGGTTCATTATATGCTATTTACCAGGTTTTCGTCTAGAAATATGGACCAAATCCGGGGCTTATATTTCCAGCAATTTCCCGTAGGCTTCAAGCGCGCTGTCGCCGGATGTCCCTGAAAGCACTTTCTTTGTGAGGATTTTTCCGAGCTGAACGCCTTCCTGATCAAAACTATTGAGGTTCCAGATTAAGCCTTGAAACATCACTTTGTTTTCAAAATGAGCCAAAAGGGAACCCAAGGCTTCGGGAGTAAGTTTTTTGCCGAAAATCAAACTGGACGGCCGGCCGCCCGGAAATTCCTTGTTTTTGTTCGCGTCATCCTGACCTTTGGCAAAGGCCGCAATCTGGGCGATGAGGTTTGCCTTCAATTTCGTCTCGCTGGAGCTTCCGTCCACTTCAACATCATCATCCCGCTGGCTTTCGGTAAAGCCGATAAATTGCAGCGGGATAATATCGGTTCCCTGATGCAAAAGCTGATAAAAAGAATGCTGGCCGTTGGTTCCGGGTTCACCGAAAACAACAGGTCCCGTGGCATACGCAACCGCTTCGCCGCGGCGGTTCACGCGCTTGCCGTTGGATTCCATATCAAGCTGCTGAAGATGAGCCGGAAAGCGGGACAAAGCCTGACTGTAAGGAAGCACCGCGGTTGAAGGATATAGCAAAACGTTCCTTTCCCAAACGCCGATGAGGGCGTCGAGCAGGGCGGCATTTTTCCGGACATCGCTTTCTAGTGCAAGCATATCGGCTTCATGCGCGCCTTTAAGGAAGGCGGCAAAAGTTTCTTTGCCGAAAGCGAGAGACAATACCACTCCGCCCACAGCGGATGTAGAAGAATAGCGCCCGCCGATAAAATCATCAATATAAAACGAATCGAGATACTGAGGATTATTCGCGAGAGGGCTGGTTTCGCTTGTAACAGCCGCGATATGCCTGCTTGCGTCGAGACCGGCTTTTTGGAGTTTCGCTTTTACGAACAGTTCGTTCGCCAGCGTTTCCTGCGTGGTCCCGCTTTTTGATACCAAAATAAAAAGCGTTTCGGGAAGATTTACCTCTGAAATGACCGCCGCGCCGTCGTCGGGGTCTACGTTGGAAATAAATATCGCGCCGAGCTTTTTACAGCCTTCCTTTTCCGCCCAATTTTCCAGCGCAAGATACATAGCCCGCGGCCCCAAATCCGAACCGCCGATACCGATTTGTACCACCGTGGTAAATTGCTTTCCGGTACTGCCTTTTAATTCTCCGCGGTGAACCTTGTCCGCAAACGCGGAAAATCGTGCCAATTCTCCGGCATAAAATTTCCCAAGGTCTTTTCCATCGTGCATAACCGGATTTCCCGACTGTCCCCGCAAAAGATGATGCAGTACCTTCCTGTTTTCACCGGGATTCATGGTCTCGCCGTTAAGAATCATGTTATATTTCGCGATCAATTCCGTTTCATCGGCGAGAGCCTGGAACAATTCCAGAACGCCGTCGTTTACCGGTTTTGCGGCCCAGGAATATTGCAGACCGCCCGCCATCATCGTTTTGCATGATTCTACCCGCTTGCCGTCAAGAACGCGCCTAAAATCGAAATTCTTTCCTTCCGGCGCAAGCGACAACAGTTTTTTATACGCTGATATTGTATCAAGATTATTGAAATTCATAAAAACTCCCTTATTACCAATAATAATGCATGATTGAACTAATCTTCCAGTTCGGGAATATTTTCTTTCATAAGGGACATAAAATCGTCTCCGGTGAGGCCTTCACGGAGGCAGACAAAAACGGTGTTGTCACGGCCGGCAATGGTACCGAGGACTTCATCGAAGCCGAAATTATCGACCGCCAAAGCAACCGAATCGGAATGGCCGGAATAGGTTCTGATCACGACCATGCTTCCGGAACTTTCTATCGAAATATAACCCCGTAAAAAATCGTGGATATAGGTTTTTTCAGCTTCCCGCTGTTCATCATCGCCGGGGAGGGAATAGACATAGCCGTTATGACCGTCGGAAATTTTTCCCACTTTTAAGAGCTTTAAATCCCGAGAAAGCGTTGCCTGGGTTACCAGAAAACCTTCTTTTTGCAGATGAACCAGAAGCGTTTCCTGGGATTCTATACGGTACGTCTTTATCAATTTTCGGACCGCTTTTAGGCGCGCCAAGCGTTCTTTCACACATCACTCCGTTTTGCTTTTCACCGCAAAAAGTTGAATAGAATGAATATTTATTCCTACTATCTGCATAAAGATATAATGTCATCTTAATTTTTTCAAGCTCATTTTTAATAAAGCAATCATTTTTACCTTGATAAATGATATAATTTATTATGGGAGTTTGATCCAAAGTTAAAAAATACCGATAATGTAATCGTAGAAGTTTTTTTCATGCTGCTTTGTGTATGCTGGGAATATCTTTTACCTTATGGAGATGCTTGGATGGATGATAATCAAGATTCTTTTCAAAACATGGAAACAAAAACGGAAATAGAAACGGAATCGAGTCCGGCTCAGAAATCCACCTTGTTTGGGCTGCATGAAAACGATGGAACACTGACCATCAGTTATGATGAAAACAGCATGGAAGCCCGCGGCGATTTTTTTCCTCCTATCGGAGACGGGGATCCGCTGACACATGATTTTGTATCGAACGCTCTGCTAAAGTTTAACATAAAATACGGTGTGATTTGGGAAAATATCGAAAATGCATTGTCATCAATAGGAAAAAACAGGAAACCGGTAAAAGAGGTCCTCATTGCTCAGGGAGAAAAAGCGATTCCCGATGTTCCGGCTTATTTTCAGCTTGATAAAACATTGATGAATCCGGGATTCCCCGGCCTCGATGTTCCCCGCATAGATTACAAAGCCATATCGCCTTTTATCATGGTAAAAAAAGATCAGATTTTAGCGGTACAGCAAAAAGCGGTCGAGGGCAGGGATGGGAAAAACATCCACGGCGACCCCATCCCCAAGGGTTTATTGAACATACAGGGAGTTTCCGGGGAAAAGAATGTCCGCACCGAAGATGACAAAATAGTTTCAAATATCGACGGACGCCTGATACATAACAACGGAATTCTTAGTGTCGATGAAGTTCTCGTGATTAAGGGAAATGTAGGGTACGCCACAGGGCATATCTCCTTTCCGGGCGATATTGTTATTGAAGGTTTTGTTGCCGAGGGGTTTAAAGTTATTTCCGGCGGATCGATTATGACGAAAGAAACATTGGATGCTACGGAAGTTATCGCGAAAAAAGATATAATCGTGCACGGAGGCATTATCGGCCACGGAAGAGCTCTTTTAAAAGCCGGCGGCAGCATAAAAGCAAAGTTTGTACGCAACTGCCGGCTGGCTGCGCGGAACGAAATCAATATAGATTCGGAAATTATAAGTTCCAGTGTTTTTACGCTTCAAAGTCTTTTCATGGGGGATAAGGGCAGTATTGTAGGAGGAGAGATTTACGCGGTTCACGGAATCAAAACCGCGTTTATAGGGAAAAGAGGGGGAAAATCTACCAAAATACATTGCGGCATCGATTTTACGATTCAGCAGGAATTGGAAAAATTGAATTATAAGCTGCGCATTATTAACGGAAAACAGCAAAAATTAAAAGATATTATAGAGTCTTCTCCGCACGCTTCTTTAGCGGATCAAAAAATCGAAGAACTATCCGCCAGATTAAAAGATGAACTTGAAAAAATTCAGGCTCATATCATCGAACTCTTAGCGAAACTCAATGCCGACGAACAAGCCTCAGTCGAAGTAAAAGGCGAAATTACCCCCGGAACCGTCATACAGATTTGTGATATCGCTTTGTATGTTGAAAGTACAATCAAAAAAGCAAAAATCACACTTTCAAAAGAACAAGGAAAATTGATTACGGGCCCTCTGACATAATACGCTTTAGACTTCTACCGGTTCGACAAAATATCCGCCATCAATGATTTCTTGTAATCTTTCAGATAGTCTTTCCGTAAAAAACTCTTCCGAAG
>QMCE01003195.1_pt1 | contig 18683 bp, 14 predicted proteins | sample 1821851 | NCBI WGS metagenome assembly QMCE01 (sample SAMN09453174, study PRJNA476694) | Termite gut metagenome, whole genome shotgun sequencing project. | isolation source: worker | host: Odontotermes sp. | place: South Africa:Pretoria | collected 2016-01-28
CAAATTTTAACTTAGGTCTGGTAGTTCAGTTGGTTAGAATACGTGCCTGTCACGCACGGGGTCGCGGGTTCGAGTCCCGTCCAGACCGCAAAAAGCCTAATTCTTGATGAGTTAGGCTTTTTTATTTCCACTTTCAGCCCTCAACTGTTGGCGGTGATTCATGATCCCCATTATCTCTATCTCATACATTATTTTCAAGTAGCTGAGTTAACTCTACCTCTACCTCTTCAATAGATGGCAAAGTAGACTTTAAATCCTCAGGAACCGCTTTACTTAACTGGTAATCGCTTACACCAATTGGTTGATTGTAGCCATACAGTGCATACTGAGCCATCACTTCATCTTTTCCTTTGCAGAGTAACAGTCCAATAGTTTTATTATCATTTTCGCCTCTCAATTTATCATCTACTATATTGATGTAGAAATTTAGTTGTCCGGCATACTCCGGTTTAAATGGTGTTGCCTTTAGCTCAATCACCACATAAGCACGAAGTTTTATGTTATAGAGGATAAGGTCGGCATAAAAATCACTATTACCAATTTGGAAATGTTTTTGCCGGGCTACAAAGGCGAAACCGCTTCCCATTTCAAGCAGATACTTAGTTATGTGAGCGACTAACTGTTCTTCAATATCCCGTTCGTCTGCATGCTCTTTAGCCCCGGCCAAGTCAAATATATACGGGTCTTTCAGTAAATATTTCGCCAAATCACTCTGAGGTGCCGGTAACGTAGCTGTGAAATTGTCGATCTTTTTCTTTTCTATTTGCCGTTGAAACAACTTGCTTTCTATTTGCATTTTAAGTACTGTGCTACTCCATCCATGTTCAACCGCTTGTTTCATATACCAATATCGAATACCTAAAGGTAGCTTACTATCCATTAAAATCACGTGAGTTGCCCAATTTATTTTAGTAACAGGAGAACAGATAAAACAATTTTCCGTTTCAGGAATAGATTGCTCTGTATTCGTGGCTAATGCCATTCCGACATATCCTAATTGCGCAGGAGCTTCTTGCGCAATTGTATTCATATGTAAGTCAGATTGTTGTATTTGCGCAAGAGGCTCTTGCGCAAATTTGTATTCATTCAGTGTACTTAATACGGAAAGTACCTTTTCTACAGTAGGTTGCTCTAATTCCAAGTCTGCCTGGTGCAACTGCTCTATCACTCCTACTGAGTATAGCCGGGCGAACTGACACATATATGTCAGGTTTCTCGGCGAATATCCTTTCTTTTCAGGATGTAATATTCGGAGCGCTTTTGACGTTTGTTCTATAAACTTACTACCCCAGCCCAATCTTTTTTGGTTATGTAATATAAAATGGCCTATTTTCCAATAATGCAATAACATTTGGATATTAGCAGCCGAAACAAGTTTTACCTGTGCCTGCTCAATTTCTGTACTTATGGCCCGAATATATTTATTAAATTCTTCCTGTCGTATTTTTTCTATTTGCTCCATTATGCCTTATTATTACAATTGCAAAGATAATTAGAAAATCTCATAGCGCGTTAAACTTATCTATTTAAGATTTCATAGCCTTGTAATCACTTTTACCGGCAAGCATTATAGGTAGGGTTTGTTACAAGAGAAATATAAGTAGAAATAGATTCAGTGAAAAATAAATAGTTGTAGGATTTACATGGCTATATCTCAAAATTCTTGCTATATTTGCACAGTATAATTTGTGATTAATACTTAAATGAACCGAATAAAGGAAATTCTTGACGAAAAAGGTATAAAACAAACGTGGTTGGCTGAGCAACTAGGTAAAAGCTTTAATATGGTTAATGCTTATGCACAAAATCGGAGTCAGCCATCTGTGGATATTCTGTATCAGATTGCGGAGATATTAGACGTGGAAGTTGCGGACTTGTTGGTTGCAAAAAAGGATTTAAAGAAATAGAAGCGAAATAGATGGAAGGAAGCTTTATTACCAATCAGAATAACAGATTTTTATCTGAGATAATTAATGGGATTTTGCCTAAATGCAACAATAGTTGCTTTTTGGTAGGGTATTTTTATTTTTCAGGTTTTGTAGAGTTATACGAACAACTAAGAAATAAAGATCTTCGGGTCTTGGTTGGATTGGATATCGAGAGGGATATGATTAATCGAATCAGGGAAGTAGACTATCATTCCACATTAAACAACACTCGTGCAGAAATAAGGCAAAATTACTATGATTCACTTGTTGAGTTATTCAATGAAACCGATTATTTCGATAGTCAGCAACAGGAAAATGCTTTCAAGGTTTTCTACGAAAAAATAAAGGATGGCTCATTACAAATACGGAAAACTAAAGAACCTAATCATGCCAAAATGTATCTTTTTGAAAATAAAGAAGAACTTTCGGAATGTGGAACATATCCCGGAGCATTGATTACAGGCTCAAGCAATCTTTCTTTGGCAGGGTTAAAAGGACGGTTAGAATTAAATGCAATTCTTCGCGCCAAGACAGACTACTTGGAAGGTAAACGTATTTTTGATGAGCTTTGGGAAAATGCCATCATTATTGCCGATAAAAGTAATATTGCAGAATTTGAAAATGGAGTAATTGAGAAAACATGGTTTGAAAAATTATATTCCCCTTATTCTTTTTACCTCAGAGTTTTGCATGAATATTTTTCTATTAATTACGACAAGGAATTTAAAACGGCGCATGATATTACAGATGGCAAATTTTTGGATTTAAAATATCAGGCAGATGCTATTCAAATGTCGCTGGCTACAATAGAAAAACATAATGGAGTAATTGTTTCCGATGTAGTTGGGCTTGGTAAAAGTATCATTGCTTCAGCGGTTGCACATAACATGGGCTTACGAACTATTGTTATTGCCCCGCCACATCTTAAGCAACAATGGGAGAATTATCGTTCGGAATTCAGCTTTAATGCTCAAATTGAGAGTAGCGGTAATATTGAAAAAGCGTTGAAATATTACAAAGAGCATGGTGATGGAAAAAAGAAATGGCTCATTATTATTGACGAAGCCCATAAATATAGAAATGAATATACGCAAGATTATTTCAACTTACATCAACTTTGTCAAGGCAATAAAGTAATGTTGCTTACGGCTACGCCGTTCAATAATAAGCCTCAGGATATTTATTCCATGATACGTCTGTTCCAGATACCATCTAAGTCAACGCTTAAAACAGTTGATAATTTGGGACGTGAATTCAGGGAGTTGATTAAGCAATATAAAGAACTGACAAAAGAACAAAAGGACGGCAAATTAACTGATACGGAGATACGACAACAAGTTGATATTATTGCAGGAAGAATTCGTTCTATCATTGCCCCTTTAGTTATCCGTCGTTCGCGCATTGACCTGAAGACCATATCTGCATATAGGACGGATTTAAAAAAACAAAAAATTGAGTTTGCGGAGATGGGTGACCCCGAATTATTGGAATATCCTTTGGGCAACCTAAAAGATTTATATTTAGAAACACTCAATTTGATTTCGCCGGATAATCCAACGGACACAGAAAAAGAAGGAACATTCAAAGCGGCCCGCTATCAACCAATAAAATATGTAGTGCCGGAACGAGAACTTCATTTGCAAAAAGTGCTTGAAGATGCCGGATTTGAATACAATCTCTTTAAGGGAACCCAACGAAACCTGTCAAAATTCATGCGCCATTTATTGGTACGTCGTTTCGAAAGTTCCACCGCAGCATTTAAATCATCATTGGAATCTATGATAATTTCTTCCAAACATGTATTGAAATGGATTGAAAAACGAGGGAAGGTGCCGGTTTATAAGAAAGGATACCTCCCTGATATTGATGAGCTATATGAAACAGATAACGATTATATTGATGAAGAAACAAAAGAGCAAGGAATTGAACTTGAAAAGTTGAATGCCAAAGGCCTTTTAGAAATTGATATACATGATTTGAGCAACGATTTTATAAAAGATGTACAAACAGATATTTTGTTGTTAGAGCACATTCATCAAAAATGGTTTGAGAAAAAGCAAGTAATACACGACCCTAAGATAGATAACTTCAGAATGCTCTTACAAAAAATGTGCAGTCAAGAGCCAAATCGTAAAATCGTTGTATTCAGCGAATTTGCAGATACTGTGAACTACTTGTATGATTGCCTGAAAGGTGAGAACATGGGAGTTTTCAAATATACATCAACCGATGCTTCTCCTGCCAATAAAGAAATTATCCGCACTAATTTCGATGCCGGGATTAAACAGGAATTGCAGTGTGATGACTACAAGGTGTTGATTGCAACAGATGCCATTTCCGAAGGGTATAACCTACATCGCGCTGGAGCTATTTTCAACTATGATATCCCTTATAATCCAACGCGGGTCATTCAACGAATTGGGCGTATAAACAGGGTGAACAAGAAAATGTTTGATAAATTACACATTTTCAACTATTTTCCTACTGATGTAGGGGAAAAGGAAACCCGTACAAAGGAAATCTCTACCTTGAAAATGGCAATGATTCATGCTATTATGGGAGAGGACACCAAAGTTCTGACAAGCAACGAAGAATTACGTTCTTATTTTAAAGAGCGATACATGCAAGAATTTCATACGAATGAATCGGAATCATGGGAAAGCAAATACAAAGAATTGTTAGATAAATCCATTGATAGCGAATATTACCAAGATGCCATAAAAATGCCACATCGAGCAAAGATTGGTAGAAAAGCAGATAAAAAACATACTGGCGTTTTAGTTTTTGGAAAAAAATCAAACGATTATGTTTTCAAGTTAGGAATTTCAGATACAGAAGTAGTTTCATTAACTCCTGAAGAAGCAATATCCTTATTTGAATCAACAGTTTTTGAACAGCCGGAAAAAGTATCATCAATCTACGATACTGTTTACCAAAATGTAAAACGGAAACTGTTTGAAATCAGTAAGGACGATAAAGTAGAAAAAGTCAAACGTGAAGCCGTTGATAAAATCAATGCCATGCTTCGAATGGAAATACTTGATTCGGATTATCTCAATGATTTGAAAGAGGTAATAGAATTAGATGGTCTTTCGGGGCATTCCATACGGTTTATAAATAATCTAAAGATGAAAGACTATACTTCCCTTACTAAACAAATAGAACAAAGTTATATCAATCGGATGATAAAGCTCTCCCGTGAAATTGACTTAGGTAGTGAAGTATTGATTTTATCAGAGGAGTTAAAGAGCAATTCAAATCTGAAAAACGAGTAGTTATGAATAGTATAGATTTCAAACAAGCATATAGTAGCAAGCAGTTTCTGGCATTTTTAGAAAAAGACTTTTTGCCGGAAGACTTCCGTACTGAATCGGAAGAGTTGGCCTATTCTGCAAAATATACACAGCAAGCCACCCGTATAGGCGTATGCCCAAGTTTGAATCTTGATGTCATCGAGATTATTCACAATTCAAACCACGATGCCCGTGTTGGCTTGTCAAAGGAAGCATTTCGTTTATTGCTTGAAAGAAGCAAATACAATCGAGCAATAGTACTCTTTATACCAAAAGATAATCCAAAGACTTATCGCTTTTCTCTGGTAAGCATCGATGTAATATTGGATGAACACAAGGTTCGCCGTTCGTACTCCAATCCCCGCCGTTATTCATTTTTGCTGGGCGAAGAGGCAAAGGTTCATACTCCAACCCAGTATCTTATAAATAAAGGGCGAGTAAAAGATTGGGAAGACCTAAAAAAACGCTTCTCAGTTGAAGTGCTGACCAAAGAGTTTTATGCAGAACTTTCCGATTGGTATTCATGGGCTATTTCAGAGGTTAAATTTCCGGGAGAGAAAAAGGGTTCGACAAAAGATGAAAAAATCGAACACAATTCCAAAAATGTTATCCGGCTACTTACCCGACTGCTTTTTGTGTGGTTTCTGAAACAAAAAAATCTTATCCCTAATGAATTTTTTGACCCCAAATATATTCAAGATAAACTACTGAAAGATTTTGATCCTCTCCTACAAAAAGGGCTGTTTGGTCATAAAGAGTTGGATAGCAAATACTACAGAGCCATTTTGCAAAATCTGTTTTTTGCAATGCTTAATTGCCCTATCATTCCTCAAAGTGAAGGAGATACCCGTGAGCGAGGTTTCCGTAAAAACAATAGTTATGGACAACATCGTGATGCTAACTATCTGATGCGGTACGAAAGCCTATTTAAGAACCCTAACCATTTTTTAGAATTGGCCAACAAACAAGTCCCATTTCTAAATGGAGGACTATTTGATTGTCTGGATGATAAGTCTGCTCAACCAGCTGAGTATATCGATGGATTTTCAGATAATCTTGTAGCACCTCATCAACTAATAGTGCCTGATTATCTGTTTTTTGGAGAAGAAAAGGGGAAAAACATTGACCTTACTTGGTTTTATGGCGATAGTAAAAAGAAAAAGAATGTAAATATTCGGGGACTTATTGATATTCTCGAGACCTATAACTTTACAATTGAAGAAAATACGCCATACGATCAAGAAGTTTCGCTTGACCCAGAATTGTTAGGAAAAGTATTTGAGAACTTATTGGCAAGTTACAATCCTGAAACACAAACTACAGCTCGTAAGCAAACAGGGTCATTCTATACACCCCGTGAAGTTGTACAATATATGGTGGATGAAAGCTTGATCGCACATCTGAAGTGTACAGTCGATAATGGCTTGGAAAATGAATATCGAAAATTGATACAGTATACTGATGATGAATTGAACTTATCGGAACAGCAGAAAAAGACAATAATCAAATCACTTTTTTCTTGCAAAATAATTGATCCAGCATGTGGATCCGGTGCATTTCCTGTGGGCATGCTTCAACAAATGGTGCATATTCTTTCGCAACTTGATCCGGAAAATAGATTATGGAAAGAAATTCAAAAGAAAGGAGCGCTCGCAGAAACATCGATAGCTTTGGATGAAGACGATGAGACTGTCCGCACGGAAGCTTTAGCTGAAATTGAAAGAAATTTCAATAACAATTTAAGCCGCCCGGATTATGCCCGCAAACTCTATTTGATAGAAAATTGTATTTATGGAGTAGATATACAGCCTATAGCTGTTCAAATATCCAAGCTCCGTTTTTTTATTTCATTGGTTGTAGAGCAAAATGCGACGACAGACTCATTCGACAACTTTGGAATTCGCCCATTGCCTAATCTTGAGGCAAAATTTGTAGCAGCCAACACCTTAATTGGATTAGATAAACAAGGCTCATTATCCGAGACAGATGAGGTTCGCAAAGAACAAGAGACACTGAAACATATACGCCACAAGATTTTTAGTGCTCGCCGTCCTGAAACTAAACGAAAATTGAAGGAAAGAGACAAAGAAATAAGAGAAAGAATTGCCAAATTATTAGAGACTTCGAGATTTTTGGATAGCAATTCTGCCAATAAAATGGCAAAATGGGATCCTTATGACCAAAATGCAAGTGCTTCTTTTTTTGATTCCGAGTGGATGTTTGCGGAAGAGAACGGTTTTGATATTGTGATTGGGAATCCGCCATATGGTGTTTCTATTAAAGGAGAATATCGAAAACAGGTTGAAAAGCATCTGGGGAAAGTGCCTGATTATGAAATATACTATTACTTCATAGAAGCGGCAAAGAAAATTGTGTCGGATGAAGGAGTAATGTCATATATTATTCCCAACACCTACTTATTCAATACATTTGCTGACAAATACAGAAGATCCATCTTGGATAGTTGGAATGTTATAGAAATTCTTGATTGCACCAAATTTCCCATATTTGATGCCACAGTACTAAATACAATAAATAGCCACTTGGCAAAAAGGTAAATCTCAATTCGTTGGATATAGGAATACTTCAAAATCATATAGTTTTGAAGAGTTGACTGCTAAGCCACGAAAAAGAATAGAAAAATCTGATTTGCTTTCGATGAATCAAAACTGGGGATTGGCATTTTTTCTTGAACCAAATGTGATTACGGTTATTAATGAAATTAATCATAACAAAAAAAGGTTAGGAGAATTCTTTCCTCGAATAAGTCAAGGACTTATTGCTTACGACAAATACAGAGGTCAGGATAAGAAAATAATTGAAAATAGAGCATATCATCACTCAACATACCAAGATGGTTATAAAAAATGGTTATGGGGTGAAGACGTGTCAAGGTATTCTATTACATGGAATGGCAAAGAGTATATTGATTATTGTGAAGGTATAGCCAATCCTAGAAATCCTATATTTTTTACAAACAAAAGAATATTAGTTAGAGAGATAACAAATCCATCCATATTTGCAGCTATAACCTCAGAGGAACTTTATAATGACCCAGCAATCATCAATATTCTTGGTAGTGGCTTATATTCGATAAAAGCAACTTTGGCGATTTTAAACTCGAAATTAGCAGCATTCTATCATTTCAATCATTCGCCCAAAGCGACTAAGGGAGCTTTTCCTAAGATTTTGGTTCAGGACATTAAAGAATTTCCATTGCCTGAAATCAGCGACAAGGCAAAATATGTAATAGAGTATTTGACGGATTGTTTAATACTCCTAAATGACAAAACGAAAATGGTTGATTTAGGGGTTGTTACTAGAGGGTCAGCTGCAGCAAGTCTATTTGATAAAGCCCTTGATGCTAGTGTTTACGAATTGTATTTTACTAATGAAATCCAATCGCAACAAGTCGATGTGATTGAATTGATAGCAGACAATCTGAAGCAAATAGATTCATTGCCAATCGAAAAACAGATTATACATTTGTTTAATGAATGGAATAATTATAAAAATGAAATCCGCAACCGTGTGATTTTGCAAGAAACAAGAAGTAAAAGTGTTGTACAGATTGTAAAATCAATAAATTCGTAAATAATGAAGAAGATTGATAAAATACGGATTAAGAATTTCAAAGCATTTCCCGAATTGCAGGAATTTGATTTGAAAGGGAAAAATTTGCTTGTTTATGGAAATAATGGTTCTGGAAAGTCCTCATTATATTGGGCTTTATATACTTTTTTACAATGCAGTGAAAAAGACGTTGAAGGGATTAATAAATATTTCGTTCCATTTAGCGATACTAATGAGGATACCTATCAAAGTCTTCGCAATCTCTATCGGTCTGAAACTGATGATTCATTTGTTGAAATAGAACTGCAGGGTGAACCCTCAATAAAGCTTGCGTACAACAATTTTGCAGACTTGCAAACTTCAGAAGTCAAGGAAGTAAATAAGGCAAGTGATTTTATCAATTACAAATTACTTCACAATTTCTATCATGCAACCCATAAAAAAGAACTCAACTTATGGGAGGTATTCAAACGAGATATATTCCCTTATCTTTCATATTCCGGAAGAACCTATGCAGAGTGGTTAGAAGATATAGAAGATTACGATGATCGTACGAAAGGTGACTCTCGATTTCAAGCTAAGCTTGGCATGTTTAACAGGGAGACCGAAAGTTTGGTGAGCAGTATTGTGATTCAAGCTAATAAGGTGCTGTTGGGAAAATTTAAGATAGATGATTTAAAAATAGAGATAGCGTATTCTCAACAATTAGCATGGGGAGGTGAATTTAATGACCCTAAAATTAAATTATGCGTTGAAGTAAAGAAGGATGGTATTTTTGTGAAACATCATCGCCCTCAGTCCTTCCTAAATGAAGCGAGTTTAACACGTATTGCTATTTCAGTACGATTGGGAGCATTACTCACTCGACTGGCAGCAAGTGAGTGGAAAATACTTGTTTTGGATGATATGCTCATCAGTTTGGACATGTCTAATAGAATGGTTGTTTCTGAAATCATATTGAATGATGATGATTTGAAAGAGTTCCAAAAAATCATTCTTACACATGACAAAGGTTTCTTTGATATATTAAAATCAAAAACAGATTCATTAGAATGGGAATATTTGGAATTTTATAAAGATGAAAAACGGATTAATGCAAGGCCATACGTTAAAATTAATAAAACAGAATTAGAAAAAGCAAAAGAATTCTTCGTAAACAACGAATTTGATGCTTGCGCCAGTTATTTGCGAAAAGAAGCGGAGATTATTCTAAAGCGTTATTTAAATAAAGAACTAAATAATCAGTTTGAAACATTGTCAAATCTGATAGGACAAACCAAAAATAAAATCGAATCCGAGCGACTTGCAAGATTTAATAAACTATTCCAAAAAGGGACTTTACCATTGGAAAAGTTAAAAGCGGATTTAGATACAGACACAACACTAACACCCGAAGTAAAAGGACAATTACAAATGGTTAGAAATCATTTGGTAAACTTTTTGATGCAACAAAGTGAACAGGAGATCAAAGTGTCAAAATTGATAGATGAATTAAAAACGATAAAAGACAGAATACTCAATCCAGGTTCTCATAAAACCTCAATGCCGTACTACGAACAAGAATTACAGGAAGCCATAGGAATCGTAGAGAGTCTTTATCAATTGTTGAATCCTATTTAAACACAGTCATTATGTGCGATATCTCAATAAAATCTTGGCAACAAAGAAGGGATTGGATAGATAGAAAACTAGAAGCAGCAGAAGTAGGAGTTCATGACACTTGTGATCATTCCGTTGCATTGTTTTTTGACATGGCTATTGCATATTGTGCAGGCGCTTGGATATCTGTAATTATTATGTCTGTTTCAGTTATTGACGCGCATTTAAGAGAAGTTGAGGCTATGGATGATAAAATAGGCACAGCAAAATTATTAAATAAATATTATACAGGAGATAATATAAACTGGTTAAGGAAACTTCGAAATTCTTATGTGCATCTTGATACAGATAATCCTGTATTAGGCATGAATGCACATTTTGAGAATCAAGAACAAATGGAAAAAGATGCTACTACGGCGATAGAAATGACAATTAAAGCACTATTTCAAAATCCGGGATGGTAATGCAAATTGAATACATCAATCAGCAACACCGTTTTTTTTCTGATGTAATGTCTCTCGGGAAAAAACACTCCTCCACATTGGGATTTATGCCTGATGGTGGGTTCTTAGACCATGCTCAGAAAAAGTGTATCATTGTTGCTCATAACGGAAAAGAATTTGCAGGCTATCTGATGTTTCGGGAAGTTCCAAGACGGCAAAGAATAGCGATAGTTCATTTATGTGTCAAGGAAGATTTTAGAGGTAAAAATGTGACAGGATTACTGCTCGATGCCTTAAGAGACAAGTATAAAAATACTTATAATGGCATTTCGCTGAGTTGTAGAACTGATTATGTACATGCAACGGAAGTATGGAAAAGATACGGGTTTGTCTGCAAGCATAACAAACGTAGCAGAAGTATTGATGAGAATTATTTGAATATATGGTGGTATGATTTTAATCGACCGGATTTATTCAGCATGGCCAATCAGTCATCTCTCAAAGTCAAAGCACTCTTAGATGCTAATATTATTATCAAATTGAGAGATGAGTTAGAAGAGTATGAGCCGTTGCAAGACCCAAGAGCACTCCTCGCTGACTGGTTAGTTGATGAGGTTGATTATTACTATGCTCCCGAAATATTAAATGAGATAACACGAGATAAAAATCAAGAAAGAGCTCAAAAAACACGGAGTTTTCTCTCTAATTTTATAGAAGCAAAGTTTAATGTTGAAGACTGTAAGAACCTTGCAACAGAATTGATACAATATATTCCGGGGACAATTGAGAATGACCGATCCGACAGGATTCAATTAGCTTCTGCAATTGCTTCCGAAGCATCTTATTTTATAACGTTAGATGTCGGGATATTGGAAAAAAGAAATGAGATTGAAGGTAGATTCGACATTCAGGTATTTACGCCGCAGGAGTTTGTTTTGGAAATAGACCAATTACTTAATAAAGAAGAGTATGCTCCTGGAAGACTTGCCGGCGTTACGCTGCATACAGTATCTAAAGTGTCTAACTCCGAATTGGATTCTTACATAGACCATTTTTTAGCTAAACCACATTCCGAAAGAAAGACATCATTTCAAAACATAGTACTTGCAGAAGTTGCTAATATTCAAACATCCAAAATAAAAGTAGTAAAAGCAAATCAACGACCAATTAGTTTTTTAGGATATAGATATGCCGAAGGTTCACTAATTGTTCCGTTTCTGCGTATGGCAGAGACTGAATACAAACAGACCTTATTTATGCAGCTTGTTTCAGACTTCATAAATAGAGCAGTAAAAAAGAGAATTACACAAATACAGATAAAAGAGGTCTTCTTGTCGGAGACTCAAGAAGCAACATTAAACCGCATGGGGTTTGATAAGACTGATGGGGGATGGATAAAGACAGTATCTAACATGATGATCGATAGTTCTGAGATAGAGAAAATTGACGGCCAATTTATAAACAGTTCTTTGATAGAGGGGCTAAAAACGATTGAGGGTATCGAAAAAACAAGGTTACTCATAGAAATTGAACGTAAATTATTTCCGTTAAAATTTTTCGATTTAGATATTCCTTGCTATATTATTCCAATCAAACCTCATTGGGCAGGACAATTATTTGACCCATATATTTCCGGAGCCACATTATTTGGTGCAGATGAGAAACGAATGTGGAATTATGAGAATGTGTATTATAGGAGCACAAGACCAATTACAGAAGTTGCTCCGGCAAGAATACTTTGGTATGCAAGTACAGATAAAAAATCATCGCGTAAACAAGCCATTATCGCCTCTTCTTATTTAGACGAGGTAATGACTGATAAGCCTAAGATATTATTTCAGAAAAATAAGCACTATGGAATTTATGAATGGCAAAACATTTATGATTTATGTAATAACAATATCGAAAATCCTATACGGGCTTTACGTTTTAGTGGTACAGAAGTATTCATGAGTCCGGTAAAACTATCCTCTATTCGGGAGATATTCATAGCAAATGGTAGACCATCGAACACCTTTGCTTCCCCAGTCAAAATAGACAGTAATATTTTTAATCAAATTTATCAAGCAGGAGTACGTGGAAAAGGAAACTAACATACGAAAATACTTGTTCATCTCGGTAAAACCCGAATTTGCGAACAAGATCGTGACAAAAGAAAAGACAATTGAGTTGCGTAAGATAAAGCCTCATGTAAACATTGGTGATTATATTATTATTTATGCGTCTTCTCCTATAAAGTCTGTAATCGGCTATGGCATAATCAAGCAGATTATCGAAAAATCGCCCCGAAGAATGTGGGATGAGCATTCCGATTTTTTAGGAATAGATAAAGATCGATTTGACGAATATTATGCGGAAAAAGAAAAATCCATTGGGATAGAAATCCATAAGATAAAAAAAATCAAGCCTATTTCGTTAGAGAGTATAAGAACTATTGACCCTAATTTTCATCCCCCTCAAGTGTATAGATATGTGTCGAACTACATTATAAGTAGAACTATCATAAATTTCATAGATAAACAATGAAAAAACGTCTCCGAAAAAAATTACACAAAGGAGAATTCCAACAATATGGAATTTCCATCATGATTCCGACTACTGTAGAGACTGTTGAAACTATATTGAATGGAATTACTGACATCGCCGACCGGTATAATATTCTATTTTGTGGCGGCGGTTTAGGTCGGTTTGTACTTCCTTCCGAAGAATTCGGTGAATTAGAAATGCCATCCAAAGTAGAATTCTTAGTAGTAAATATTGCGTTAAGTCCGGAAACATTATCGGATTGTATTGTCGGTTATTTCATAAATCCTAGAGAGAAAGAAATAACAGTTGATACTGCGGATAAAGTAAAGGAAGAGCTTCAAAGCACTCTGAAAGTAGATTTTAAAATCAATTGTAGAATTAGTTTGTGGAATTAAACAAGCAAAAATACCGGAAATTACAACCTGTCGGAATTTCCGACAGGTTCAATGAAAAGGCAACACGGGAGTTTGAGGATTATCGCCGTAAAGAAATGCTGCAATACGAAAGCGACTTCGACAGGGCGATTAGAGTTGAAATCCCAGGTAGACGATGATAACAACAGTTTTTAAAACCTCACACCCGCAGTGAAACCTATCCAGGTGGCGAATTTGGTGCTGTTGGTGTTCGGTTCTTCTCCCACGCGGTGTGAGTAGGGAATGTAGAAGTCAATAGGATTTTCGGCGGTGTTATCCCCTGCGTATAAGTTGAATGTCGGGCCGGCAAATAGTTTAAAATGTTTGGCGATCTTCCAATAAAATACAGGACGTATTTGTTCTACGATGTTGAACTTTTTCATGTTGAAATGATCGTCCGTAAGCGTATAATGCACGGCTTCCAGATTTAATCCCCAATTGTTTGAAAAACGGAACGACGTGCCCAGTCCAAACCCGGATGCCCAGTAATTATCGTTAAAATTACAGCCAAGCGCTATGATGGAATATAATTTCTCCCTGCCCGAACGGAAAGATACGGTGACCGGCAGGAAGCCGAAGTCGCCGGCTGCCAATTCCACTTCCAGCAGACCGCCTTTCTTTGCTATGTTTACCACGCCCAGCATGTAGCCGTCGGTAGTGTCGCGGATATTTATCACCCCCAGTTGAAATCCGCCACGCTTGGTGATATTAACTACTCCGCCGATTTGTACATCACTACTGTCGGCGATGTTGGCCACTCCCGCAATCTGTACATTGCTATTATCGGCTACGTTGGCCACTCCCGCAATCTGTACATTGCTGTTATCGGCTACGTTGACCACTCCGCCGATCTGTACATTGTTGCTGTCGGCTACGTTGGCCACTCCCGCAATCTGCACATCGCTGCTGTCGGCTACGTTGACCACTCCTGCTATTTGTGTATGGGCTTTTTCTGCTATATTGAATGTGCCTGCTATTTGGACAGAGGTTTCGCTGCTTATGTTGAATACACCTGAGTATTGTGCTCCCTGCATGCCTTTGGTAGCCATGTTGTAGACACCCGCAAATTGTGAGCCATGTACGTGTCCTTCGGCCGTGTTGAACACACCGGCGAATTGCGCTCCCTTTACATTGCCTTTAGTCAGGTTGAAAATACCGGCGAATTGTGCGCCCTGTACATTATATTCGTTCATGTTGTATAACCACGCAAATTCCGCTCCATATATTCCTCCCGTACGGCCGCCGATAATATTTAATGATAAATTGTAGGTGTTTTGAGCCGTATTGGCGCCGTAAATTCCCAACGGATATACAAAAGTCAGTTGGAAAGGTTGTATATTTTCCGGCCGGTTTGCAGTGCTATCCGTAGTCGCCGACTGCGCCGTTAATGAGGTTATGGACGATAAAAAAGCAAGAAATAATCCGTAAAATGTGTTTTTTTGTTGTTTCATTATTATATCATTTTTTAAAATTATACTATTATGACAAGTATAATTTATTCTACCACTACTCCGCATAGGTGGAATTTTTTTTAAATTTAATGAAGTGTCCCGTTGAACGGTTATTTGCGGAGAGGGCTCAGTAGTTACCGGCCGGGCTTCCGGTTGTTGAGGCGCAGGCAGGAGAATGATATATAACCCGGTTGCTTTAAATATTATATTTGCGGGCAACAATTGCGACAGCACTGCGGCAATAGGTGCGGTTGTTTGTAGGGATATTTTCCGGGAATCATTAAATAGTTGCGGGTCGTAAGAAAAGACGGCACCTGTTTGTGCGTTGATAACGGCCAATATATCCTTGATGCTTTGGTTCCGGACGGATAATTCTACTGTTTTTCTTAATATGTCATCATTTTGTCCGGCTGCACGGACAAGGCCGGGGAATATCACACATGCAAGTAGTATAATTTTCAGGATGTTTATAGAGAAGATGGTTGAGGAATGGCGTTCGTTGTTCATTTTAAAATTAGCGGGTGGAAAGTACGTACCTGTCGTTTTCACGTGTAAGTGTAAGCGATAGTGTTTCTGAAATAATAGTTAATATGGTATGAATATCTTCATTTTCGAAGCGGACGTTAATGCGCCGCTGAGCAAGGGACGCATTGGCCAGATGAATAGTTACACCGTAGCGTTGCGATAGGACAGTGATCACTTCTTGCAAGGTGGAATCATCAAAAATAAGCGACTCAGGTGTTTTTTTCTGCACGGTTTCAATAATTCCGGATGTTTTGTGGTAAATGCCTGTTTCGCCGGCACGCAATTCGGTTTTCCGGATGTTTTCCGTTGATGTGAACATCACGGCGCCGGTTTCTACGGCTATGTCGACGTGATCATTTTCGGCATAAGCATCTACCGTAAATACTGTTCCAACGTCTTGTATGGTAAGGTCTCCGGCCAGAACAGTGAATTGTCCTGTGCCATGCGTGCCTACATCAAAGGTGGCTTTCCCTGTTAATTGTACATGACGTTCCCGTACGCCGAAGTCTTTGTTGTAGCTGATCCGGCTGCCGGGGGCCACTATAACAACGCTGCTGTCCGGTAAGATCACTGTTTCCGTAGTAGCTGTAGCCGCCACTTGTATGCTGGTTTCACTTGGCCGCAAGTGAAAAACGGTTAATGTTACAGCCAGTACCAGTACAGCCGCCGCAGGCCAGTACAGGTAGTTGCGTAGTAAGAACCGGAGGGTATTCTTGTCCTGCTTTCGGATATGTTCTTTGAATGCTCGCAATGCCTTGCCGGTATTGGGTTGCTGCGAAGTTGAAAAAGGCGCCGCTTTTTCGAACAACAGGGTCATTTGTTCGAATGCCTCGCTAAAATACCGGGCTAATATGTTGTCTATTTCCGGATTCATGGCCTATTGATTTTTTAATAACGTTAAAAGTAATAAGGGCAAAAACTCTTTTAAATTTGTTCGCAGCAGTTTCAACGCTTTCGACATGTGGTTCTCTATGGTATTGGTCGATATATCTAATGCTTTGGCTATTTCCGCGTAGCTTAATTGCTGAAAGCGGCTCATCTCAAATACCTTTTTGCACTGTGGTGGTAATGCATCAATGGCTTTCAGTATTTCTCTCTCCAGTTCATTGTACAATACCTTGTTTGCCGTGTTCTCTACCGTACTTGGAACTACATGTGCATATTGTTGATGGTGTTCCGCACGGGTGTTGACCTGCTGTATTTTATTCAAACAACTATTGTGTACCATACGGTACAGGTACGATTTTACGGAAGTGCGTATTGTTATGTCCTTCCGCCGGTCCCACAATTTGCAGAACGTTTTTTGCACAATATCTTCCGCCTCATTCATGTCGCGTACAATAGAACAGGCGTAGCGACACAACGGCTCATACCATATACTGAAAATCCGTTCGTATGCGAAATGGTTCCCATTGCGCAACTGTTCGGCAGTAAAATCTTTTATAATGGCAGGCTCACTCATACTTAAGCGAAATAGCTTGCAAAGATAGAGATTTTTAATCAATTATGCTAATCAACGTTTGCCGGGCTACCCGTTTTAGTATTAAGACAGTTGAACGACAGGTTACCACTATTGTTTAATTTTTTGACGGCACGAAATTTTATTAAGTTGGAACTCAGTTGTTTTTTATTTCAGATTAAAATTTTTACGAAATTATTTTGCTATCTGAAAAAAACATATTACTTTTGCGCCCTGTTAACCTGTCTATTAATTCACCTTTTAATTTTTAAAAATTTTGGAACCTACTCAAGCCGCCCCGTCTGGCGCTTATCCGTGCAACGACCCCAGGTCGATCAATCAATTATTGCGAAAATTTCAGCCGAAAGGGAAATATCGCCATAAAGTCGTCTTGTTAATTGAAGAATTGAGAACAATTAACATTGCTGTTCAATCTCAGGCATTTTGCATGTTGCTGCGAAGTGTGATGGAACTTTCGGCCAAAGCCTATTCTCTGGAACATGAAATTCAGATTGTCAAAGAAAATGGGAGAGAGAAGCCTTTAGTGGACTTATTACGTGATGTAGTCGCTCACATTGAAGTGCATAATGCCTATTATGCCCGGTTAAAATTATTACACGGCATTTTTGTCGAGTTAAAGCGTAAAGACGGCATATTGTCCCTTCCTTCCATGAACCAGGTAGTGCATAATCTCCATTTCTCTATTGCCGTGGGCGATATTTGCAGGTATTTTAATAATATTTTTCCGTTATTGAAAGCAATGAATTAAAGATTTTTTGTATCTTTGTACCCTATGGGTATGTATTTCAGTATACAAGAAATCATGACCGCCTTTGTGGTATTGTTTGCCGTAATTGATATTACCGGAGCTATTCCTGTTATTATTGATTTGAATAGTTCCGGACGGAAGGTGAATGCTGCCAAGGCAAGTTTATTGTCATTGATCATTTTGGTGGTTTTTCTTTTTGCCGGCAATGCGCTCCTGCGGTTGTTCAATACGGACATTGCCTCCTTTGCCATGGCAGGCGCTTTGGTGCTTTTTGCCCTGGCGGTTGAAATGACATTGGACATAGAAATTTTCCGCCATAACGGTCCGGAAGGTTATACCACGCTGGTGCCGGTGGTTTTTCCATTGGTAGCAGGGCCGGGAACGCTGACCACCGCATTGACGCTGCGGGCAGAATGCAGTGTGGAAAATATCATCATCGCCGTACTCATCAATATGGTGATCGTGTATATTGTTTTAAGCAAAGTGAACTTTATGGAGCGCCTGATTGGCAAAGGCGGCATTTATATTATCCGTAAATTTTTCGGTATTATCCTGCTGGCAATGGCCGTGCGGCTGTTTGTTTCCAATTTGCGTATATTGCTCGACTCCTAAGCCTTTCCCCAAGTTGTCATAATAGCCTGCATTTTCTGCGCTATGGCAGCCGTGCACAGGTTGCCTATGCTGCCTTCATGTGTGTGACGTAC
>QMCE01769530.1_pt2 | contig 18676 bp, 17 predicted proteins | sample 1821851 | NCBI WGS metagenome assembly QMCE01 (sample SAMN09453174, study PRJNA476694) | Termite gut metagenome, whole genome shotgun sequencing project. | isolation source: worker | host: Odontotermes sp. | place: South Africa:Pretoria | collected 2016-01-28
ATACCGGTAAGACAATTGAGCCCCGATAATCGCTTCCAGCGTATCATCTTCGTAAGACACGGGCCCGCGAATGCGCAAAGAAGTTGACGGAACAAAAATCGGGGTAAACATGGGAAAGCCCATAATATGATCCCAATGCGTATGTGTAATGAAAATATCGGCATCGATTTTACCGCGGGCTTTTAAATCATTTGCCATAAGCCAATCGCCAAGGGTTCTTACTCCGGTACCAAGATCCATAATTACCAATTTTTCATCCGCCCGGATTTCCAAACATGAAGTATTCCCGCCGTATATAACCGTTTCCGGCCCTGGACAGGGAATAGAACCCCGGTCTCCCCAAAATCGTACTGATAGCATATTATTTCCTTTTATTCGATTTCTTCTATGAAAATGTCAACTCGTTCTATTCTAAGTAGCATCTATACCGGTTGTCAATGATTTAGGAACAAGCTCATACATCAAATAATCTGATTCAGGGGATTGAGAGAAGTTTTTATAAAATGATACAATAGCATCATGCGCGCCACAAAAGCGGTAATCCATCTGGATTGTTTAAAAGAAAATATTGCATCGATAAGAAGAAAGATCGGGCCGAAGGTTGGAATTTGCGTTCCGATCAAGGCTGATGCTTACGGCCACGGAGCGGTTCGTGTCGCCGTTGCGGCAATCCGTTCCGGTGCCGCTTATTTGGCTGTAGCCAGCGTACAGGAAGGCATCGAATTACGGGAATCCGGAATTGTCGCTCCCATTTTGCTGTTCTCCCTTCCGCTTCCTGAAGAACTGCCCGCCGTTGTGGAACATCATCTCACCTTGATGATTACAGACAAGGAATTTGCGGAGGAGGCGGCTTCCGCGGCGCGGGAACAAGATGAGATCGCGAACGTTCACATCAAGATTGATACCGGAATGGGACGAATCGGCTGCCGCCCGGAAGACGCTCTGGAACTTGCAGCTTTTATCGCTTCTTGCAAATCGCTGCGTTATGCTGGAACCGCGAGCCATTTTCCTTCCGCGGATTCGGTTTGCCCCGATGATATAGCTTATACGAAACAACAGATCGCTCTTTTTAAAGATGCCGTGTCACAAATACACTCCGCCGGAATCGATCCGGGGATTCTTCACATTGCCAATTCCGGCGGAGTGGTTCTGCATGAAGATTCTTATTTCGATATGGTGCGGCCTGGACTGTTAATGTACGGTTATCCTCCCGTCGAATCTATGGCGGAGGCGGTTCCCGTAAAGCCTGTAATGGAACTTGTTACAAACATCGTATTCATGAAACAAGTGAAGAAAGGCGATTATATTTCCTACGGAAGAACCTGGCAGGCTCCAGAAGATACCGTTCTTGCCACGCTTCCCATCGGTTATGCCGACGGACTTTCCCGCGCGCTCAGCGGACAATTTTCGGTCTGCATTAAGGGGAAACTTTATCCGCTTGTAGGACGCATCTGTATGGACCAATGCATGGTAGACCTCGGTAAAAACCCTCCGGTCAATCGCTGGGACGAAGTGAGCGTATTCGGCGGCGCGGACGCGTCTTTTGACGCGGCGGATATCGCGAAAAAACTGAACACGGTTCCTTACGAAATTACCTGTAACATTAACAAACGAGTCCCCAGGGTGTATCTGGGATAGCAATCAGCCATGAGCAATCAACAACTCGATTAAAGGAGCATCTTGCATGAAAAAAATATCACCTGTCCCCTCGGAAATTCCGTCGGACATTGAAATAGCTCAGGCAGCGGAATTAAAACCTATTTCTGTTATTGCCGAAACCCTCGGTATTCCCGAATCTTCGGTAATTCCCTACGGGAAATATAAAGCGAAAATCGACTGGCGGCTTCTTCGTTCAAAAGAAATCCCCGCGCCAAATGCAAAATATATCGATGTGACGGCCATCAGCCCTACCCCGCTTGGCGAAGGGAAAACCACCACTACTGTCGGATTAGTGCAGGGACTTGGGCGTATCGGGAAAAATGCCGTTGCGGCGCTCCGGCAGCCGTCTATGGGGCCGACTTTCGGGATTAAAGGCGGAGCCGCGGGCGGCGGATACAGCCAGATCGTGCCGATGGAAGATTTTAACCTTCATCTTACAGGAGACATTCACGCGGTTTCGGCGGCTCATAACCTTGCGGCGGCGGGAGTTGACGCGAGGATTTATCATGAATCAAGGTGGGCTCCCTCGTATTTTGAAAAACTGGGAATGTCCATGCTGAATATTGATCCCAGCCGCGCCGCCTTGGGACGGGTTATCGATATGAATGACCGCGCCCTGCGGCATGTAATGACCGGCATGGGCGATAAAGCCGACGGCCCTCTGCGGCAAAGTTTTTTTGATATAACAGTCGCCAGCGAAGTGATGGCGATTCTTGCCCTCGCGACCGACATGGCCGATCTTAAAAAAAGGCTTAACCGGATGGTTTTAGCGTATGATAAAAGCGGAAAGCCCTTAAGCGCCGAAGATTTCGGCTTGGGCGGAGCGATGGCGGCCCTTTTAAAAGACGCGTTAAGCCCCAACCTTCTGCAAACGCTCGAAGGCCAGGGAGCCTTTGTCCATGCCGGCCCCTTCGCCAATATTGCCCACGGCAATTCTTCGGTTATGGCCGATCTTTTAGGCGTCAGGTTCAGTGATTATGTGGTAACCGAAAGCGGTTTCGGCGCCGACATGGGAATGGAAAAGTTCTTTGACATAAAATGCCGCACTTCCGGCCTGAAACCCGACGCGGTAGTGATTGTCGCAACCGTCAGGGCTTTAAAATCCCACGGCGGCGGCCCGGCGGTGGTTCCGGGGAAACCTTTACCCAAAGAATACACTGAGGAAAACCTCGACATGCTTAAAAAAGGACTTGCCAATTTAAGCGCCCATCTCAACATCATCAAACGCTTTGGCGTTCCGGCTGTAGCGGCAATCAATGCCTTTCCTTCCGACACGGAAGCCGAATGGGAACTTATACGGAACGGAGCAATCAAAGCCGGAGCGGTTGACGCGGTTGTTACAAAACATTGGGAACAGGGCGGAGACGGCGCCGTCGATTTAGCCAGAGCGGTAGAAAAAGCCGCCGACAGAAAATCGGACTTTAAGTTTTTGTATCCTTCCGAGCTTCCGCTTACTGAAAAAATCGAGAAAATCGCGTTCGAAGTCTACGGTGCGGACGGCGTGGAATACAGCGATGCCGCGCGGAATCAGCTTGAAGCCTTGGAAAAACAAGGCTTCGGAGGCCTCCCCATCTGCATGGCGAAAACCCAGTATTCCCTTTCGCACGATCCGAAACTGAAAGGAGCCCCCAAAGGCTGGAAGCTGCCGATTAAAGACATCCGTCTCGCGGCGGGCGCCGGTTTCGTGTATCCCCTCTGCGGAGACATCAGCACCATGCCCGGCCTCCCCTCCAAACCGGCTTTCATGGGCATCGATGTTGATGATGACGGAAATGTGAGCGGACTGTTTTAGACGAATCATTTTAGTGCTGTCGCAAATTTAACCGACAACTCAGCATCATCGCGTACGATTTTTCGCTTGAATGCGGCAAACTCAGATGAACGCGAAATTTCTTTTGTTATTTTTTTTGCTATAAGATCACGAAGTTTTGTATCCGGTTCATCATGGTAACCTTTTACATATTGAAGAAAGTCTCTGACACACTTTGATACCTTATTCCGCAAGTTAGTACATTCGATTTCTTTTATAGCTGTTGTTCCGCCATTATACACTTTCTCCAATAAGTCCGCGGTTTGTACAGTGCTAATATCATTCGTCAAGGTTTCGACTACTACTTTTTCCACCAGTGAATCGATTGCAAGAGAAAGTGCAAGATAATCTTCCGGGTCGTACACGGACGGATCGAGAATGTTCTCGAATGCATCCAATTTAATGTTATTGCAATGACTACAAGACAAAAACAAATTTCCCCAATCGTATTTTAGAGCCTTATCATTTTTGTGCGGAATACGATGCTCAACATTCAGTGAAGAAGACTTGCACTCGCAGATATAACATTTCTCGTAACAATCATCAGCCAAGACGGCAAAGTTTGGATTGCTTCTATAGTCATTTTCAGTTGTAATAGGCTTTGGAGGCGCGGGGCGTTTAGTGAGTTTGACCATTCTTTGCCGCCACGCTCGCCTTGCGCTGTTGTTCAAGATTTTGGAACGCAATATACAATTCCTTTGAAGCTGGAGCCATACGTTCAAGTTCTGTTTTAGCCCTCAGGAATTCTTCATTCTCTTCCGCTGTTCTCTCTTTGAAACAGAGTTCTTTATAGCGGGCGAACTGCCGCTTCATTTCCTCTGAATACATATCAGCGTCAAGGAAAGACTCGACAACGGATTCATAGGAGTAATAGCTCGGATTCTCAAGTTGTTCGCGTTTTTCCAAATCATAGACCACTGCGTTCGACAGCGATGTAATCACGAACGGCGAATGTGTTGAGACTATAAATTGAACAGACGGAAACATCTGCGTTAAGAATGGCAGTGCCCGCTTTTGTAATTCCACATGCAGATGGGTTTCAATCTCGTCAATAATGACGATTGCCGATTGGTTATAATCGACGATGCCGTCAGCACTCTCAAAACGCATAAGCAGTTCCATCACTATTTCCAGCAAAGCCTTGTAGCCGTCCGACATTTGGTGCAGTCCGAAGGGTTCTCGGTTTGGCATCACCACAAAAAAGGCAAGGTTTTTCATATCCGGCTGTAATTCCAATTCTTGACAGCCGTAAATATCCCGCAAATTCTGCGTAAATCTGTCAAACCATGCCTTGTATTGCTCAACTTCTGCTTGAGAACGGCCAGAATCTTTTGCACTGAGATACTGAACATACAGATTCAAAATGTATTTCAAAAAATCCCTGCTTGCATTTCTTGTGATGACTGTCTTTCCCTGTATGTCAATAGCTTCTATAGCTTTAGGTAAATTCAAATCGCTGCGTTCTGCAGAAAAATACGCAAATGTAATATCACACAAATCTTCTATATTTTCCGAAAAATTAATTATTGATCTTTCATTCTTTCGCACTGAATGTTTAGAGGGAAGTATGTCCTGTTGGCGTGAATTTACAAAATCACGAATTGCTTCTAACAAGCTGGTTTTGCCGCTTCCGTTCTTGCCGGTCAGTACGAGGTGTTTGCGTTCGGTTTCGGACAAAGCAATATCGATATTGGTCAAATGCCGTACCTTATCTATGTGGATTTTGGTAATGAATACATTTTGCATATATGCCCCCTGCAAAAAAACGTAGTCTAAACCCAATGTATCAAATCTTCATGCCCTTGTAAACTTTAATTGTTCATTATCCTTCGCTTCTCCCGATGAAACTCCGCCCATGACGACCCAGGCGGCTGCCATACAGAGGGCGCCGAAGACAAAAATCCCCGGGTATCCGGCGAGGTCGATAATCGCGCCGGTGACGGGCGGGGCCAGAATCGCGGCGCTTTGGCTGAATGTGTAATACAAGCCCGTGTATACCCCAACCGTGTCATAACTTGTCATCTGCCACAGCATGGGGAAAGAGTTTACCACAATGCCGATCCAAAACGCCCCGTAGAGGAACATCAGCGAAAGAAAGAGAATAAGTCCGCCCATGGAAGACAGGCCGATTCTGGGTGACAAAAATCCGCTGAGGAAAATCAGCATCATAATGACGGCCAAAACGATAAGGCAAAGCCGGATATAATTCCGCCTTCCCATTTTGTGGGCAAAATATCCCGTCGCGACAGCCACAATCACGCTGGAGATGCCCGCAATGCCCTGGGCAAAAGCCGCATAACTTTCGTTTACTCCCAAGGATTCGACCATGTACAGTCCGAGGAAAGGTTTTGCCCCTTCATAAGCCATAAACCAGAAAAAAAGCGATATAAGGATGCGGACGGCGCTTTTATCTTGTCCCGCAAAAACCTGTTTTATCGATGCGATAAACGGAACTTTCTGCTCCGGCTCATCTTCCGTTTTTTCCGGAACTTTTTCTTTCACAAATATAAACAGAATACACACCGCCGTCACAATAAAAAAGGACGCCGCCGCAAAGGGAATCTGCTGGTGCCTATTCATAAGCGGGGCCAATCCCATAGTACCCACAATCAAGCCGATACCGCCCATCATATTGATGACGCCGTTTGCTTCGGAACGGTAATCCGCCGGAATTGTATCGGGCATAAGCGCCACTACCGGCCCCCGGACGGATGTTTTGAACATATTGAAGATGAAAATCAAAATAATAAGCGTTAACAAAGAATTCGCCCGGGGAAAAAGGCTGAACAAAACAGCCGAAATCGGCAGCATAACAATGATAAAAGGCATACGCCTGCCGATTCTGGTTCTCGTTCTATCGGACCAAATGGCAATAAGCGGAATAAGGCAAAGCTGCAGCACATTATCGAGCGTCATAATGCCGCCGACGAGGAAATTGGAATCGACATAACGCCTTAAAAAGATGGGGATATAGGTATCATAGAGCGGATCCATCAATCCCATCGTGAAAAAGCCGAAGCCGATCAGAAAGGTAAGTCCCATATATTGGGAGAATCCCGATTTTTCTTTTTTTTCAGTCATAGATTCCTTCCTTAACACAGAGGTACTTTCACAGAGATAACACAGAGGTACTTTATTTTAACCCGTAATGGCCGGAAATGAAAGTATAATCTTGCCTATTCCCCCAAATTCCGGGTATGCTGGCGGGTATGATAAAAGGACACTACGGCGACGACGCGCCGATAGCAGCACCGGCTACGCCGTTGGGAGAAAGCGCCCTCACGCTTATCCGCGTATCAGGGAAATCTTCCATTGAGATATTTTCCGCAGGATTTTCACGTCCCAAGGCGCTCGCGGAAGCTCCCGGAAACACGATTGTTCACGGCTGGATTTTAGATAACAATAAAAACAACATTGATGAAGTCCTTGTTTCCGTGTTCAGGGCTCCCGCGTCATATACCGGAGAAGACGGCATCGATATTTCCTGTCATGGCGGAATTGCCGCGGCAAAGGGAATTATGAAACGGCTCCGGGAACTGGGATTCCGCGAAGCTCTGCCGGGAGAGTTCACCTTCCGTGCTTTTATGAACGGAAAACTCGACCTCACAAGGGCTGAATCCGTTATGGAACTGGTATCGGCAAAGTCCGATGAAAGCCGCTCTCACGCGGTGAACCGTTTGTCCGGCGCGCTTGAAAGTGAAATCAACGATGTTAAAAACCTTCTTGTTGAGGCTCTCGCAAGTACGGAACTCTTCCTCGATTATTCTGATGATGACGGCGCCGGTTTGAGCGCCGCGGGAGGAGGAATTCATGCTGACGATGAATCAGCCGGCCGCCTTCCCGACCGTTCCTCTGTGGAAGAAGCGCTGCGCCGAATCAAACGCCTATCCGCTTCCTACAACAGGGAACGGCTTTTCAGCGAAGGGGCTTTGGTGGTGATTGCGGGCCGGCCCAATTCGGGGAAGTCGAGCCTTTTCAACACGCTTTTAAGAGAAGACCGCTCTATCGTGACGGATATTCCCGGAACAACCCGCGACTGGATAGAAGCATGGATCGCCGTCGGCGGCATTCCCATCCGTTTAATTGATACCGCCGGATTCCAGGAATCGAACGACCCTGTTGAACTTTTAGGCATTGAACGCAGCCGGAACTTCCTTCACGCGGCGGATTTGGTCTTGTACCTTATCGACGGAAAAAAAGGAATCCGGAAAGAAGACCGGGATTTCATCAATGTATTTCATCAGAATGTATCTCCAAGCCCCATGCTGCTTTTGTGGAATAAGGTTGATGCCGCTCCTTTTTCATCTTCGCTTTACGTTGATAAGGTAAAGGCTTTGATCCCGGTAAGCGCGAAAGCAAACCTCGGCATCGATGTTTTAGGAGACCATATCTCGTCAATCTTGGAAGAAAAATTCGGCGGGAACACAGAGGAAAACAATTCTGATAACGCAAGCATTAACAATGCAGGCATTGAAAATGCAGGCATCGCAACGGAACGGCAGAAAGAGCTTATCGGCAGAGCCGAAAGCGCCCTGCATGAAGCGCTCAGCCTTGCAGACCATAACCGGCCCCTCGATATTATCGCGCCGCTTCTCCGGGAAGCGGTAAACGCGCTTGGAGAAATCACAGGCGAAGTATCAACCGCCGAAATTCTCGATACTATGTTCAGCCGTTTTTGCATAGGAAAGTGAGCCTTTTGATTGTATGCGAAGGGCTTGCATCGCGGCGTTAAGCGACGCATATCACGCAGCATGTTTTATCGCCAACAACAGGACAAAATGCAATAGCGCGAACACAGCCATGACATAGATAATAGTCTTTGAAAAGAGTGTGTGGAACCCATTGCCGCTATGCTTCCGAAAAGCAAAATGAATAAGAGCGTGACCCAAAAGGAAAACATCGATAATAATTTTCAATACATATCCTGCTGTCCCGCCTCTCAAAAGAACATAGAGAGCGCCTAAATACAGCGGGAAATGTAAACTCATGAATACCTTACAGGCAGTTTCATCCGCCATGTCTTTGAGGACGATGAACATTTTCCATTCCTTTGCCCGTATCGCATCCATTTCATGAACGAATAACAGCGAGAGAATCATTAAAAAAAGTATTTGCTCCATTTGTGTACCCCCAAAAAATAAATTTGCTAAGAACGCGTTTTGGTAATAATGGTCTTTTTAAACGGCATATTTTTGATATCATATTTTATTATCCCGAAACGGTTTTTATCAAGATAGGTTTCAATGAATGGCAAGTCAGGAGCATAGTAAAAACAGCCGCTGTTTTTCAAGGATTGTAAAATCCGCATATAGCCTGCGGCGTATCCGATGTAATCCCCGTCTTCACGCAAGTGATTATGAACAAAGTGATTTGAAAATCCTAAATGACTCACGATAGTTCCCCATTTTTCATTTCCATATTCATAAGCCAGCCAATCCGCTTTGATGGTGAATGCTGAATCATCTGAAAACCGGTCTATGCCATAAGTATCAAGACCTTTCTCACGCAGATACTTTACTAAGCGTCCTTCTTTTCCGCAGCCGATATCCAGAATAGGCTCCAATAGCTTTATACCATGCAAGTGTAAAATTTCACTTTGCAATATTGCGCTATATTCAAAACAAGCGACAGATTCTAAAACAGCTTCCTTGTCTTGATACAGTTTCTTTGAGAATGGATTTGTCTTCTCCAAAAATGATCTCAACTTTTCAAAATGGTCATGGGAAATAACTTCAACCGGATTTTTTCCTTTAAAGAGATTTCGATATAAATCAAAATATATCATCTTCAGGCTGATGATATCATTTTTATGAAATGAGTAATATTGATTTACCCTGCAAAGTTCCTGCAATGTTTTATCGGCGGTATAATTAACTAACGAATCTAAATCGTCCGGGGAGATTTTGCCGGCGCTCTTTATGGATTCGATGACAGCATCTGAAAATCGCAGTAATTTCCCGGAATGTTCATAAAACAGGTTTTGATTTTGATTTAACGCAAATTGCCTGTCAATATCGTTTTTTAAGCCATCCGCCATATTTCCGCTTCCTCTAATCATAGCCCATACGGCACATTTTTTCTTCCAGAACGGCAAGGGTATTCCTTCCGCGGAGAGCGTTCATTTTTTCAAATGTTGACAGAAATTTTGCTTTAGCAAGATGAAAATATGTCCTCTACATCGCCGCGTGATAGATTCCCAAAAGCCGGAAATCATCGCACTTCTTTTTCAGCGCTTCCAGGCTTTCTTCAAAAACCGTATCGTCATTGGAGATTCCGACATCGGCATAAAACATGTAACGCCAGGGCTGGCCGGGAATGGGCCGGGATTCCAGTTTTGACAAATTGATGCCGCGCTCGCTTAAAACCTTGAGGCATTCAAAAAGGGCGCCGGGTTCATCGTGTACGCTGAAAATGAACGAAGCCTTGTTCATTTTTTCGGAACTGAGGTTCGGGGGAAGCGCCGCCTTGCCGCTTTCATTCAAACGCGAAATGATGACAAAACGGGTATAGTTAAGCGGATTCGTCTCGATGCCGGTTTTCAGAACGGCAAGGCCGTGAATCTTTGCGGCGGCTTCGCTCGCGATAGCGGCAACTTTCACCGCCCCGTCGCGGACAATCGAAACAACCGCGCTTGAGGTACTGTTCACCGATTCCAACTGCCAATCGGGATGCGCGTCGAGAAATTCCTTGCACTGCGCAAAACCCTGCGGATGGCTGCGGATAATCTTGATCGAATTAATGTCGGCTTTTTCATCGGCAATAAGGCAGTGAACGATTCGGAGTTTGATTTCTCCCACGATCACAATATCGGGATAGCGGATAAAAAGATCGTAATTTTCATGAATCGATCCAGTAAGGCTGTTTTCAACCGGAATCATGCCGAAACGGACAGTTCCGTCGAGGACGGCATCAAAAATTGATGGGAAACTGGGAAGCGACAGCCGGGGCATATCTTCCCCAAAAGAACGGATGATGGCTTGTTCCGCAAACGCGCCGCTGTCGCCGGAATAGCCTGCCGCGTCCGTTATAGAATCGTTTTCGGAAGAAGCCGTTTCGCCGGAATGTTCGGTCAATGAAACAGAAGGACGCGGAGTACGGAGCAGTTCCTTCCCGACTACCGGGGAAAGAGCTTCCACATCCCGCATCAGCTTTTCAAACTGATCGGGATACAAAGACTGCGGGCCGTCGGAAAGGGCGGCGTCCGGATGGGGATGAACTTCCACGGTGAGTCCGTCCGCGCCGGCCGCAATGGCGGCAAGAGCGGCAGGACTTACCTTTGCCCGGATCCCCACGGCATGGCTGGGATCCACAATCACGGGCAAGTGCGATAATTTTTTCACCACCGGAATGGCGGATATATCAAGCGTATTACGGGTATAGGTTTCAAACGTACGGATTCCCCGTTCACAGAGGACAACATCCTTCGTACCGGAAGCCAAAAGGTATTCCGCGGAAAGGAGCCATTCTTCAATCGTCGCGGAAGGGCCGCGTTTTAACAATACGGCTTTTCCCAGGGAACCAACTTTTTTGAGCAGTTCAAAGTTCTGCATGTTTCTGGCTCCGATCTGGAACATATCGGTTAAATCATTCATGGCATCGGCAAGTTCCGGCGAAACAACTTCGCTTACAATGGGCATACCGTAAGTAACGCCGGCTTCCTTTAGGTATTCGAGGCCTTTCATGCCCAGGCCTTGAAAGGCATAGGGACTGGTTCTCGGTTTAAAAGCCCCTCCCCTAAGCATTACCGCCCCCGATTCCCTGATGACGGCGGCGGTTTCCATGATCTGTTCCCTGCTTTCCACCGCGCAGGGACCGGCAATCACCGAAATGCGGGAGCCCCCGATCTTAACCGGCCCCAAAGACACAATCGTATCTTCGCTTTTCGTTTCCCTGGAAGCAAGCTCATAAGGCTTTGAAGTTGAAGCGACGCGCTCAACGCCGGGAAGCAGAACCAATTCCTTTTTATCGATTACGCCCTTCCCAAAAGCCCCGATAATTTCGTCGTCACCAAAATGCTGATCCCGGACGGTAAAGCCCCGGTCTTTCAAATAAATATGAATCACTTCTTTATCGTGTATTGTTGCATCCTTCGCAAGAACGACAATCATCTTTTATACTCCCTTACATTCACAATCGGAAATAATCAAATAATTTGATTATATACCTCCAAACAGATGTTTTTCTGTGTTGTATATCCTATCTGAAAAAACAGGTATTGTTCAAGGGTGGATTTGTGTAAGAACATGCAGAATTTACGGAATTCATGCATAGATATACGGCAATAAAGAGGTTTTATTCGTGTTGAGGGTTTAATACCCTCTGCACGCTTTCGCGTACGAGGGCTCTCGTCAAGCAGGGCGTAACGTAAAACACTACAATCTGCAAATGATTATCGCTGTTGGGTTTAAGGTCAATAATGAATAACAACCTATTCCGCTTCAAAACTCTTCGCCTGCGCTCTGGCTTTGTAAAGGCGGTCGTTAATGGCAAGGCCAAGTCCGGTTTCCGGCACTCTTTCAACATGAATAGCTTTCAATGAAGATTGATCGAGCGTGTGCAGCAGGGAAAAAAGGTTTGCGGCGGCAGCGCTCAGGCTTCCGTCTGGGGAAAGGGTATAGATTAAGGGTGCGGGATGTTCCGGCTGTTTAGAAAGCCAGTATTCGCTGCTTTGCCTGTCAAAAAAAACATAGGCTTCTCCGGGGTGATTTTTCAGTGTCATCATATCTTCATGATCGTACAATTCGAGCGGAGTCCGGGGCGCGTAATGGCTTTTCAGGAGTCCCGGTGATTGGGGAAGATGACCGGCGGCGGTCCGCAGAAGCACGGGACCGATGCACGCTTCGATGCGTTCCCGGTCCAAGCCGCCGGGACGGAGCATACGGACATCAACGCCGGACATATCGAGCACGGTGGATTCCACCCCGACCCTGACCGGTCCGCCGTCTATAATATAATCCACGCGGTCTCCAAGCTGAGAGGCAACATGCTCCGCCCTTGTGGGGCTTAGGTAACCGAAAGGATTCGCGCTTGGAGCGGCGATAGCCCCTGTGGAAAGGCGGATCAATTCCTGGGCGACAGGATGATCAGGAAAGCGGACGGCCGCGGTCGGAAGTCCGCTTGTCGCGAGATCGGGGACTTCCGGTTTTTTAGGCAGAACAAAGGTTAAGGGTCCCGGCCAGAACGCATCAATCAACGCGTCAAGTTTTTCGCGGACTGTATTATCAATTTGGGAAAAATCGACCAAGGGGGCAAGCCCTTCTATTGACGCGATGTGAATGATCAATGGATCAAAGCGAGGGCGCTGTTTAACTTCAAAAATTTTCGCGAGAGCGAGCGGATTAAAAGCGTCGCCGCCAAGGCCGTACACCGTTTCAGTCGGAAAGGCCGCAAGTTTTCCCGCTTTTAACGCCTCGGCCGCCTCTTCAATATCTTTTATGCCGGATGAAAGGAGTTTCACTATTCAACCTTTTTCCGATACAGTTCCGCTTTTTCAATATGGCCGATTCTTTCAAAACCGATGCGCTTGAGGTAGCGCGCGTGGGCCGGAACTTCCGCGTCGGCATTGAATATATCACCGGGTTTTGCAATCCGCTTAATCGCCGAATGAAAAAAGAACGCGGCGTTTTTAAAATCGCGGTAAGAAGGAATCGAATAATCGAGAAGAATGATGTTTTCGTTTCCGCCGCCTTTTCTGTAAGCAAAGACCGAAACAGGAAGCGTTTCCCGCAATATGAAGCAGCACTCAGTTCCCGCCAAAGTTCCATTTTCCAAATCGGGATTGAAACTAGGAAAAAACTTTTTTATATCATCAGCATAAAAAGTGATAAAACGCCGCACATATTCATCATGTTGAGGATTCACAAAAAGAATATCAAAGGCATCAGGACGTTCCGATTTTTTCATCATCCTGAATAGATAAAAAATACTCACGCCGGCGGTAAAAAGATTTAACAGAAGAATGGAAATTGAACCGATCCAAAAACCGTAGAGGACAAAACAAAGAGAACCCGCAAGGTTGATCAGTCTAAGCCACGCGATATTTTTCAGCATGAGGCTTGCGGCAACGATCAGTGACGCGGCGATTCCGAACAGTTCAACAAAAAAATCCCAATTCATGTATTTCAGTATATAATTAACAATGAGTAAAAATCAATGAACATGAGCATATTACAGTGAGCAAAGAAAAATACGCTGGTCTTTGCTCGTTACTGTTTGATCTTTGCTTTACAGCCATTTCTTTTTTTTGAAGATCAAAATCATTCCCAAGGCAATCAACAGCATAACAACAAGACATATGGGATAGGCATACTCATATCTCAGCTCCGGCATATTGTCGAAATTCATGCCGTACACTCCCGCGATAAAAGTCAGCGGAATAAAAATCGTGGAGACCATCGTCAGCACTCTCATGATATTGTTCATACGGTTTGAAAGGGCGGAAAGATTAACATCGAGGATGCCTTCCAAAAGTTCCCGGTTGTTTTCAACCGTTTCGATAATCTGCAATACATGATCCTGAATATCTTTCAAAAAGGGGTCGAGTTCATCACTGAAACAAGAACCTTCCAGACGGATAACAAAGGAAATATTTTCCCGCAAAGGCCAGACAGCCCGCCGGATTTGCATGAGCGACTGCTTGGTTTTTTGCAGATCGATCATAAAACTTTTATCGGATTCATCCATGGCGCGCAGTTCAAATTCTTCGATACTGTTTCCCATGCGGTCCAATACATTAAAATAGCTGTCAACGGTTAAATCCATCATTTCATACGCGAGAAAATCAACGCCCATCTTTCTTAGTTTACTGTTATCATTGGCAATTTTTTTTAAAATCACATTATACAGCGGATTGGGATGTTCCTGAAAAGAGATCAACGTATTATCATCTTTTACGACAAAACTGATCTGTTCAAACCGCGGACTATCGTCATCGTTCCATGTTATAATCTTCATGGCAAAGAAGATGTAATCATCAAACTCTTCGACCTTGGGACGCTGTTCCGTAAGAAGGATGTCCTCCAGGGTAAGGGGATGGATGTTCAACGATTCAGCAAGCTGATTGAGAACGGCAGGGTCCGAAAGCCCTGTTACATTAATCCAGGTAATTCCGGAGGGATTCCGGTATGCCAGCAGTTCATTCACCGACTCCGCTTCCCTGCTCCAATATCCAATAGGGTCGTATCCGGTAACCGACAATTTTACTTCCGCAGATTGTTCCATACATTATACAATAATGCTAAAAAATCCTTCCCGCAAGTGCAGAAAAATTAGAGTTCCTCGGAAACTTCAGTTTCTGAGGAACTTCCATGGCAAAACTGCATTTTGCGCAGCGTTTTGGAACGAACTTTAGTTCGCCAAAACAGGGAGCAAATGCAAGGACTTCCGAGGGAACTAACCGAGTTTCCGAGGAAGTCTGTTATCCCGCATTCAGACAATTCACGGCGGTTTTCGGGATTTTCCCTTCAAGCACGTCACGGGCATTCATGGCGGTGCACATCTTTAATGCCGATACGGCTTCCTGGCTGTAATACGCGCTGTGATCGGTAAGTATCACGTTATCGAGAAGTAACAAAGGACTGTCCGCGGGAAGGGGTTCTCTTTCAAAAACGTCCAGTCCGGCGGAACCAATCTTTCCGCTTTGGAGCGCCGGAATCAACGCCGATTCATCGATGACAGGCCCGCGGGAAACATTGATAAGCACAACGCCTTCCTTCATCATCGAAATTGATTGATGATTTATAAGATGCCGGGTGCCGTCCTTGAGGGGAACATGCAGTGAAATAAAATCCGATTCCGAAATAACTTTTTCAAAGGACGCGGCCTCGCCGAACATTCCCGGCAAAAGTTTCTGTTCGATGTACGGATCGTTAATGAGAATTGTTTTGAACCCGAAGCCCTGGACCTTTTCCCAAAAAGCGCGTCCGGTGCTTCCAAAGCCGATGATTCCCAAGGTCCTTCCGGACATCCGCCTGATAGGCTGGTTCAGATTCCACTTGCCGTCCCGCACTCCCCGGTCCTTAAAGGGTATCCGCCGGACACAGCAAAGAAGCAGTCCAAGCGCGTGTTCCGCAACTTCTTCGGTACAATAGCCGGGCACATTCGTTACCAAAATGCCTTTTTCTTCCGCGGCTTTAACATCAACATTATCGTAGCCAATGCCATAACGGGAAATAACTTTGCATTTCTCAAGGAACTTGATAACCCTTGCCGTCATGGGTGCCTGGTTCAGGAGTACGGCATCGGCATCCCGGCAAACGCGGATCACATCATCTTCCGTATGACAGTCGGCTATCACAAGGCGGGCGGGAAAATCACGGAACGCCAGCATTTCTTCTTCATTATGACCGAAGCGGTCATCAGTTATTACGATTTTCATGTGTTTCGTCAGTATACAGAAGAACAGGCATGTACCGCAACAGGAAATTAACCCGAACCGAAGGTTTGCAGTTTCCTCAGAAGTCTATTTTCTTCATCATCCCTGTTGTTATCCCCTCCCCGCTTATAGTAGAATGGTCACATGAACAAGGAATTTCTGCCCTACGATATTGTAAGAAACAATGCTCTAAAGATGGCGCATAGGATCGCTTCCGATGATTTTATTCCCGATGTAATTTACGTATCCCTGCGGGGCGGCGCTTACCTCGGAAACGTGATCAGCGAATATTTTAAAATTATCCGCGAAGGAAAGCGTCCCGTGTATTATGCCGCTGTGGTTGCCCGCTCTTATACAGGGGTAGCTTCCGCCGAGGAAAAAATCATGGTGGAAGGCTGGACTTATGCGCCGGAACATCTTCGGGTTGGGGATAAAATTCTTCTCGTTGACGATATTTTTGATTCAGGCAAAACGATTAATCATCTGTCTGAAATCATTCTTGAGAAAGGAATCCCCCGGCACGATATGAAAGTGGCCGTCCACGATTATAAATATTTTTTTGATAAAGAAAAACAGCTTCCGGTTCAGCCCGATTACTGGTGCAGAAAGCATGAATTGTCCGTCCACGACGAAAACAGCTGGATCCATTACATGAGCCATGAACTCGTGGGGCTTACAAAAGAAGAATTGGAAACTCATTACTACAAACATGATCCGGAACTGAAAGATATCCTGGATATTATAAAGTAGGTAATGAACTATCAATGAAAACATCCGGTGAAAGAAAACCTTTAATCTGCGGTATTGATGAAGCGGGACGCGGGCCTTTGGCCGGGCCTGTGTACGCGGCGGCGGTTATTTTGCCGGAAGACTTTCCCTTTGAACTTTTGGATGATTCAAAAAAACTCAGCGTTTCCCGCCGCAATAAAGCCTTATCGGTAATTATTGACGGGGCAATCGCTTATGGGCTGGGCTGGGCAAGTCCTTCCGAAATTGACAGCATCAATATTCTGCGGGCAAGTCTTCTCGCCATGAAACGGGCATTTCTCGCGATGGAAAACATCGATCCGGAAATGGAGATTGAAGCCATTGCGGACGGCCTGTACGTTCCGGAAATTCCTGTAAGCTGCAAAGCCGTGGTAAAGGCCGACGCGAAAGTTCCGGCCGTTATGGCGGCATCCATTCTGGCAAAGACAGCCAGAGACCGTGTGATGGAACGTTATTCCTGGATTTATCCTGAATACGGTTACGAAAAACATAAAGGCTACCCGACCAAAGAACACTTTAGCAGGATAGCCCAATACGGCGCGTCGCCGATTCAACGGCACAGTTTCAGTTTAAAAAAGATACAGCTGGAATTATTTTAATCTTTCAGCTTGTCATCATCCCGGCGGACGGCTTTGACCGCTTTGGGCCGCGGTTTTTTATCCCAGGGTTTTTGATCCTTTCCGCTTTTGGGATTCCGTTCCTGTCCGGCGTTTTTGCCGTACTTCTTTTTTCCTGACATTCCGGAATCTTCGGAACGGGGTTTCTTTTCAAAGTCGCCGTCTTCGCTTTTCGGTTTCCTTGGCGAAAACTTCTTATTTTCCTTGGCGGCTTTATCCATCACTTTAAGTGATTCATCAAAACCTTGCAGAAAATCACGCAAATCATCATTAAAAAGCACCAGCGATTGTCTTTCAAAACCGCCTGTCTCCCGGTTCTTACTTTCAACAATATTTAAATAAATATCACCCATCCGGTTTTCTTTCACGTTGAAAAAATATGTCCGGTTTTGCAGCGTTACCTTTGTAGAAAAAATCTCTCCGCGTACTCCCATGTACTTCTCCTCATTCCTTTCGTTGATAATATCGTGACTGTAAGATTTTTACTATAGGGAAGATTGATCAGCTTCCATGACCATGCGCCGCTGCCATTCGATAAAATCTTTTTCCATCTCTTTATCGGAACCTTCAACATCGGCTGTAACTCGGAACACAGGTTCGGTGGCGGAACCGCGCATCCAGATGGCGGCTATACTGCGTTCTTCATCGGTTTTAAAGATGATTTTTAATCCGCCTTTGCCCGCGTCGCCAAAGTGAACAAGGCCGAGTATTTCATCCATGCCGATAAAAGCGGAGGCTTCCCAGGAAGTGATATGGTAACGGGATTTCAGATAGTCCTTTCGTTCTTCCCATTCCCGCAGGAATACTTCCTGGTAACGGTTTTTGAGGAGGCTGTGATCCGCCGTTTTTACGGTAAGAAGCGCGTCTTTACTGTAGGAACCGGTGGTGATAAACGCGGGAAGCGATGCTGTTACATCCATCAAACTAAAATTCGGTGTAAAGATTTCCGGGCGTCCGGAAAGACCGCACCATGTTTCAAAGAACCCTTTACGCTCTCCGTCACTCAGGATCGTCAGAATCTTTATCAACGCGAACACGGTATCAATAGGATCGCGGACCGATGACGGATACGTGATATTCCCTCCAGCCGCGCCTTCCCCCAGGATTCTCACCTGGTAACCCTGCTCCCTCAATCTCCGGGCAAGACCTACGACATTAGCTTCTCCTGTTTCAGCACGGAAGACAGAAACATCAAACGCTTCGGCAATCCGGTCTATCCGCAAAGAGGTGGGACCGTTAATCGCCACCGCCGCTTTCGTGAGCGCATGGCCGTTTGCGTCATAGGAAAGTTCCTTTGTCCATACAAGATGCGCAAGCTCCGAAACACAGCAAAGAGCGAACACTTCCTGGGCTTCCAGACTCCTTGCCAAACCGGCTCTGTCATCCCAGACCACGAGGTTCCCGCGGTCGCCGTCGCAGTCAGGCAGGTATCCCATAATAAAAGAAGGA
>QMCE01000595.1_pt1 | contig 18675 bp, 14 predicted proteins | sample 1821851 | NCBI WGS metagenome assembly QMCE01 (sample SAMN09453174, study PRJNA476694) | Termite gut metagenome, whole genome shotgun sequencing project. | isolation source: worker | host: Odontotermes sp. | place: South Africa:Pretoria | collected 2016-01-28
CTGGCTTTGTCGAGTTCAATCCATGCGGCACGGATTGTGGCGGGAGAAAGAGACGCAAGGCGTTCCATACCCCATTCCTGCCAGCGTTCGCGCCAACGCTGGTTATCCAGTAGAGCCAAGATCAGGTGCCCACTCCGGATGCGGGACGCTCCGAATTCCAGAGAGGCTGTCATCCAGGCGGCGCGAAGCCATTCAGCAAAACGGGGGGAGGCTGAGGGAAGAGAGCCGTTGCCTGTACGGAAGTTTTCCAAGCCGCGCCGGACGTCTTCCCGCAGCGCACTCTGTGACAGATTGCATCCGGATAGGATGAATTCAAGATCCGAACGCACAGGATCGAGCATCGACAGAAAGACGTGGGGGATGTCCACCTCATAAAACGTGCGCGATTGGCACAAGGCAACCGCTTCTCGGAGAGCGGCAAGGCAAAGAGGATTCAGACGGCCACGCAGTTCGGTTTGGAAATCAGGATACGGCATTGTCTTCTTCTCCTCCTTCAGAATGAATCGCAACCATCAAAGAAAATATCGGATGCAGATGCGTTGCCCGCTTCCGACATCAACCATATGCTCCAACCAAGACGTGCGCTTTGTCCTCCAAGACAAATACCCCGTGCTTCGCCTTTCCCCAATTCCATCCGCACACCGAACGAGCGATCTGAACCCGCGTACAACCGAGCCAATTCGCACAGTCCTGCCAGACGCCCTTCCGGAGCATCGGGCAGAAATTCATGGAACGTCTCCCACCGCATCGGCCCCAGCGCAAGATTGAAATTGCTCTGCGCCTCGCGCACTTTTTCTCCCAGCACCAGCCCGCCACCCAAGCGGTTGTTCACGCCGTCTAGGCATTCTCCATCCGGCAGACGGTTGCGATCCGCTACGGCGAGTTCACGCCAACGTGGAGCCAACTCCTCAACCTGCACCGGCACACCCGCGTAGGCACCAAGCAGCGCGGCAAGCCCCCAAGCGGTTCGGGCGGCATTGGCGAACAGCGGCGCGAAGCGTCGAATCGGCCATCTGGATGTTTGGCGCAATCGCTCTCGTTTCACTACGCCTTTCAGCGCGACGCCGGCCATTGCGTCCAGCCATTCGTCCATGTCGGGCAGGTCTTCACCCGCACCTGACTGCTCTCTCCGCAGCTCCAGTCGGTGATGCCACCATCCGCGATACGCAAGCGCCAGCAGCCGGTGCTCGAACATGGCCATAAATTCGAGAAGGATGCCATCGCCTCGCTCCTCACGCTCCAGAGCCAGTTCACTGTACCAGGCAGGCAGTGCGCCATGTGATCCCAGCAGGGTGAGGCGGGAGGCCGCATCGGTAAAGGACAGGAGGAGGAGGGAGCGCTCGTCCGGCTCAGTATGGTATTCGGCGACATCCGCATAGGAATGGCTCATCTCCGGCGAAGCGATCAGCCGCGGCGATTCATTCGCAGGCGGATAATCAAATGCCGGGGATTGACGGCCGCGCTGCCGATCCGTGTCTTCCGCAATCCGCACAGCCTGATGCCAGTCGAACAGGCCGGGAGCGGTAGCAAGCAGTTCAGCAGCCGATTCGGACGCTCCTGTTCCGATCAGATCAGGCGCCGTCTGCCCATTCTCAGAGGAAACCGCCATTCGCGTCCTCCATGCTGCTCCGATTTGACAAGAACCCGGACAGGGGTATTGAGGGCGACGTATCCGGAAACAAACGCCTCCAGAACCGCTGCGAATAGGGCGTCATTTGCCCTGTCATCCCGCAATATCACCTCAACATCCAAGCCACCCAGGAAACAATCCGCAAGATCCACGCCACCCTCGGCTGGCCGGAGAAGGCTGCGGCGTGACTCCACCGATTTAATGGAGGTTACACGGGAATCGTTATCCACATCACCGCTCCAGTCATAGAGCCGTAGCATTTCACTCAGAGCCGAAGCCCCTTCCACTCCGCCCGACAGTGACAGATGATTCAGAACCAGATGCGACATCAGCCGCCAGTGCGCTTCACGTCCTCCCGGTGGAAACACGCATCGGGTCGGGCCGGATACAACCGACACCTCATCGACCGCAGTCTGGCGTTCGCGTAGATGGAACTTGGCATGCGCCGACAGGGGAGCGGCATCCGATCCGTGGCAGCATGTCGCGGAAACAGACAACTGCGCTGTTTCCCAGCGTTCTCCACTTTGGCGCAAATCCGTGAATGACAGGTATGTTTCTTCCTCTCGATGGCGCTCCAAACAAAATACTCTTCCCCCTGTCGCAGGCGCAAAGGGATAAAACGGCTCCACCTCGAAAGGGCGTTCGCCGCCGGACGGTGCAGCCATCACGTTATTGACCGAATACACCCTCGCTCCCACCCCAGCGTCCGGCGGAACCGCCAAGCGGTATTCCGGCGTCTCGTGATTCATCGCCACATGCAGATCGCGGTCGAACAAGTTCACGGCCGGTACACAGCCGATAAGAAAATTGTCCGCAGCCACATCCAGATCGGGTGGCGGCAGGCCACAAAACACACGTACTGTCAGTTCACTTATCCCGTCGGGAAAGAATGGCAAACCGTCAAGATCGAAGAAATGAAATTTTTCAGGGAAAGCGAAATAATCCGCCACCATGCGGTATCCCCACGGTGTGGGAGGAGCATAAGGAACCATTCCGTCGTCTGATTCGAACCCAACAGGCAGCACGCGGGCATTGCCAAGAAGCGTTTCGCCGCCATCCTTGTCGTAGCCGTAGATATGCGCCCCGAAAGAGTTGCGCAGGAGCGCGTATATGTGCGGCATCGCGTGTTCCGGCGCGCGTATATGCAACCGCAAAGATTGCATTCCCAAGGCGCCTATATTCACGCCGAGAGCGGTGGCTGTCAGGTGCAGGCGGAGAACATACGATGCATTTTTGGGAACCCGTATCCTGACCGTCTCGGGAAGACCAGGCGGGAGCGGGAGCAGCGCCGCGTCTGTCACTTCCACTGGAAACAACCGTGTTTCCCGACAGGTGCGGAAAATACGTTCAGAGCCATCCGTCGCCGTTGCGGAGAGAGGGCTGCCGGACGGCACCACATATCCACCCGGTATAGTCGCCACCGTCTGCGTCCCCCGCAATCTCATAATAGCCATAGCCGGTCTCGGTCGCAGGAGGTGTGGATACAACGAGGACAGCAGCGTTTCCGCCAATAGAGGGAAATCCTCATCGAGACGCTGGCGTATGCCCGCTGTCACGAAAGCGAACCCTTGCAGAAGGCGCTCCACATGCGGATCGGAACTGCCGCGTTCACCCAGTTCCAGTCGCGCCGCGATCTTTCCCCGCCGCCGGGCGAAATCTCCCGCCTCAGAATAGATGCGTTCCAGCTCGCGCTCGTAATACGCCGCAAGGCGATCATTCATAGAGTTCCACTTTCCAGCCGTCACCTTCGGAAAACACCTTGGCGACCACATCCCTCCTGTATCCGCCCCATTCCACCCAACCGGTCAACGCGCAGATCAAGGATGGTTCATCCTTGGAATTCCCCGGCAACGGCTGTGGATCGCGGAAACGTGGCTCGAATATTGAGACAGCCTTCAAAATTGCCGCAGGAACGGAAGCCCGTCCATGAGCCGAAGGAGTGGAGACGACGCCGTAGCCGGCAACCGATTTCGCCACCTGTGGACGAGCCGCATCCGCAATCCATGCGGACAAACGAGTGGACAGAAGCATGGACAAATCCCGACGTAGACTTTCCCGCCAGGATTCCCATGTATTGCGGCGGCGCTCCTCCATGGCGATGTCCGGATCACGCGGATTCTGCTCCTCGGGGAAATCATCCAGGAGACGATCCAACAGGCTGGGCTTGCCCAAGGAAGGGATGTCCATGACAATCAGCCTCCTCCGACGGAGAAGGGAAAGGAGAAATCGCCTTCGCGCTTCCGACCCCATACTGGTTTGAGCCACAATTTGACCTGTACCCTGAACCGTCCTGGGCCGCCGTCTCCGACTTCCGTCACCTCAACCTCCTGTTTCGCCAAGGGGCGAGCTGCGTCGCCGTCACGGTCGCTGACATAATCCTTGAGCCAGCCGCTCAGGGTTTGCTGTATTGTCGACGTTGTGGCGGAAAATGTTCCTGCGCGCTCCCGAGCGGCGGATTTGAGGAAATGTGCTATTCGAGACACTGCCAGCATTGCAGGAAGGGAATCGCCGCTCGGTAGGCAGTCCGGATTCTCCATGCGGAGCGCCCGAGGTATGCGGAACAGGGTTACAGGACGGACAAAATCGAGGCTCTCGCCCGTGCGTTCCGCATAAACGGCACAGCAGCCCAGTTCAGAAAGCCGTGCCGCCACCGCTGCGCTTATATAGACTTCCGCCGCCATTGGGCGGGAACCTGCGTCAGCCAGCGGGGCGGGCGCTGTGCCGTCCATGCGTTTATCCAGTGAATAGACCCAACCTGTTTCTACGAATGTGAGCATAATTGAGGCGAGGTACGACCAGCCCGCATGGCCCCACAATGCAGTCTGTCTCCCTGACGCATCCAGTTGTTCCCTATACGGCCAAGCGGCCGATCCGTCCAAGCGGTACGGTTCCCGGAGCCGCATATCGGGGAGCATGAGGGCTGCAAAGGACGCCTCCGGCTGTGTGCGGAATCCTTCCATGTCGGCAGCGAGTTCTGGCTTCCAGTCTGGCGGTTTTCTGCACAACCTGGAGAAATCCGCTGCGCCGAAGAGTTCCGGAGCGGCTCGGAACAAGATCGGGCAGAATCCGCCCATCGCGGCTTTGGAAAAATCCTCCACCAATTTCAGGGATGCCTTGTCCCCCATCCGGTAATCACACAGCACGAGGCCGAACGGCTCTCCGCCCGCCGTATCGAATTCACGTGCGAACACCTCTGTCCAGAAGTGCGCCCTGTCAAAACGCGCGGCCTGGGTGAAATTTTCTTCCCATTCATCCCGCCGCGCCGCAAAAATACGAATCCGTAACCCCGGCCTTCCTGATGCGGAGCGAATGCGCCCCAAGCTGTGGGCTGTCGGAAGAAGATGTGCCTGAGTCTCAGAAAGAAGGTACGACAACCCCCTCCATGCGGATTCCAATGCTTGGAATTCCGGGTGATGGAGAATAGCGTCCATCTGTCTGGACAGGGCGCGGTCAATATCGGCAATTTGCCTCGACAGCCAACGAAGCAAATCCTCGACACCACCTTCCCGCAACAGCCTGAACACGGCTGCGGAGTGCTCAGAACCAAGACTGCTTATGAGTGATTCCAAAAGGACGGCATTCATTATCGGTGCCCTTGCTTTTGGAAATTATGAAAAATATCTTGACAAAGGCCATTCCGGAGCATATCGTCAAATACGGAGGCTTTGTTGCCGAAAGGCGGCACTGCCTTTTTTTATTGCACCTGGATCTCATCACTGGGCAACAGACTGTTCAGGTAAGCAAAGCTCCATTGCCGGTAGTCATCCCGAACCGAAGAATACCGCAAATCATTGACCGATTCGGCAAAAGTCTTGAGTTCTTCTCTTGCAGGTCTCATCATTTTTTTAGGTATTCGCAATCCCCATGAAATGATGTAGGCGACTATATCCACAAGCTGAATCGCTGTCGTCAAATCGCTGTGAACAAAAAAAGGTTCGGGAATGACTCGTGAGGAGCGCATCTTGCCCTTGGATGTCCGCAAAAAATACTTTCCCATTTGTTCAATAAGCAAGTGACATTGAGAGCGCTCCAGTTCGTCAAAAATGATCGCACCCATTGAACCGGCATCTTCCAAGAAATAGAAATACCTCTCAAACAAATAGGAATAATTCTTCCACAGCACGTCCTTGGAATCGGGACGCAACGCATCTTTGTCCACAATGCAGGCAAATGCCCTTGCATGGAAACGTGCACAAATCGCAAGAATTTCGCTCACAAAGGCAATTTTCGCCTGACCCAAGGCAGTCAATTCTTCCTTCGTGGATTGTTGCTTATTGCTGCCTTTCTGCAAACATGAAAGAGCCAATTCACGCCGGCGGTCTTGGGGGATTTTCTCCATCTGCGAAGCATGCTTGAAGACTTTTTTCTTGAGGAGTTTTTTTCCTTTTAATTCCAGCGTTCCTGCACTCATCCTCCTGCCAAAGATACTTTCTTCAAGCGCATGAACCGCCAGGATCAGATTCCAGAGCTCTGTATCTTCAATAGCAAGTCCCGCCAACACCTCATAGTGAGGTGCGCCATCAGTACCGCTTTCGTCAATGAATAAAAAATAGCTCATTCATTCTCATTTCTGCGGCGGAGGAATGCGCACGACCGCACTCAGCTCCACAGAAACGTCCTCAAACTGGAACCACGGCACAACATGCAGACTGGCGCGATAGCTGCCTGGGTTGCGCTTGTCCTCCTCCACTTTGACCTCAGCGGCCTTGAACGGCTGGCGTGCCTTATCCTCATGGGTGGGAGTACCTTTCAGGCAGACGTATTTGCTTATCCACTGCTTCAGTTCACGCTCCAGATCCGACGCCTCGCGGTATGTGCCGATACGGTCGCGGGCTATTGCCTTGAGGTAATGACCCACACGCGACACAGCCAGCATATAGGGAATACGAGCCGAAAGGCGGGCGTTGGCTGTTGCCACATCGGTGGAATACAGGGCTGGACGCTGGATGGACTGCCCACCGAAGAAGGCGGAGTAATTCTCCTGCTTATAATGGCAGAGAGCGATGAAACCGAGGTCGGACAATTCCTTTTCCCTGCGATCGGTTATGGAAACCTCGCTCGGGCATTTCTGCACCAAGCCACCCTTTTCATCGACATACACGTAGGTCGGAAGCCCTTCGACCTTGCCGCCTCCCTCGACGCCGCGAATCGCGCCGCACCAGTTGTATTTGGAGAACGCGCGGGTGACACAGGCGGCGTGGGCGAAGGCGGAACTCATCCAGGCGAAGGAGTCGTGCGGCAGATCGCTGTTTCGTCCCTGTTCGTCAATCTCCATCTCGCGGAAATCGAACGCTTTCACGGGCACTGTGTTCGGGCCATACGGGAGGCGTGACATTACGCGGGGGAGTGTCAAGACAACATATCGGGAATCGGGGTGATCGCGGAGATTGTTCCAGTCCACGAATTCCGGGCTTTCAAACACTTGAGAAAGAAGAGGCCATTTCCCAAGCTCGGTGAAGTCTTTCACCTTGAGCATCTCCGGATCGGCCGACGCGATGAAGGGGCACATGGCCGAAGAACAGGCTTCCGCGATTTTGCCCAGCAGGAGCACGTCCTGCGGTTTGGGGCCGAACTGGTAGTCGCCCACAAGGATGCCGAACGGCTTCCCGCCGGCGGTGCCGAATTCCTCTTCATACAGTTTGCGGAAAAGTTGGCTTTGATCAAAGCGGGTGGCATTCACCACGTCGTCCGCCAACTCGTCCTTGGAGAACTGCATGAACTTGATCTTGAGCATCGGCCCGGTTTCGGAGCGCTTCACCAGATAGTCGAGGCCGCGCCAGGCAGCTTCGGCTTTTTGGAATTCCGGGTGGCGCATGACTGCGGAGAGCTGCTTGGAAATGGCCCGGTCGATTTCCGCGATGCGATCCAAGATGGTGAGTTCTGCGTTTTTATTGAAGTGCAAACGATCCGGGGATGCGTCGGATATGCGGGAAAGGATGTCCTTCACTGCCTCGGAATAATCTCCAACCTTATTCCGATCCACTGTCGGCTTGTCGAAAACGGCTTGCAAAACATCATCCGATACGGTTGCAGCCTGGTTTTCCGTTGCGGCGGAAGCTGTCATGATTTGATCTCCCTAAAAAAACTACGAAGCTGGTTGGGCGAATGATGATGTTGGGCGCTTATTTCTTCTTTTTGCCGCTGGGCGCAGGCGCATCGCCTCCTTGATCCGGATCGGAAGCGGGGGGAACATCGCCGGGAGGAGCCATTGATTTGTCCATGTCGCGAATCAGTTTGCCCAGTTCGGCCTTTACATTGTCGTCGCCTTGGACGGACAGGAGGAGTTCCTTCAGTTTCTGGCGCACTTCGAGAAGTTCGCGAACCGGCCCCACCTGTTTCGCCACGTTTTCCGGGTGAAAATCGGCTAGGGATTTGATCTTCAAATCCACTTTGAACTGGCTGTCGTCGTCGGCCAGAAGATTGTCGACGTTCATGGTCAGACCCGCGTTCAGTTTTGCCATGACCTCGTCGTAATTGAATGCATCCACCTCGGTGAAGGCGCGTTTGGCGACGGGCGGCTGTTTCTCACTCGGATTGTTGCCCGCAAAATCGCCAACAACGCCCACGACAAACGGCAGTTCCTTCTCTTGAAGAGCGCCCTCCGTCTCCACCTTGTACGACAGATGCACTCTGGGCGGTTGGTTGCGTCCTATCTTTTCTTGGGATGAATCGGCCATAACTGTGCTCCCATACAGAAAAACATCCGTTTGCAGGATTTATGGCAACAGCGGAACGTCCGCCGTTGCGTGTATGCCTTTATGAGCTTATTGCTTGTCCGGCGCACGCACTCCGGCGAACACCTGCAAGCCCATACGTTCACTGTTTTCGATAAAACCCATGGCGTCCAAAAGTTTCGGCAGCGGCAATTCGGCCATGTCGGCCCAATGGGAAAGAGCGTAACCAACAGGGCTGTGCGGTTCGCTATCCTGAAAACGCCGCCCCAGAACCTGCAAAATCCGCAGATTATCGGCGCGACGGTTTGTAGCGATCTGTACCGCGATGCGATCCATGTCGGGGAAATCAATACCGGCAACCGATTCTTCTGGTCTTGCCCTTTCCCCCTCCCTCTCCGGTCGCAACACCCTCCTGCCCTCATGCGGATAGAGGGCAATGAGAAGTGACTCGATCTCTTCCAAGCGGCGGCTCAGTTTGACAGGCGCCGGGAAAGGGATCTCGTCCTTTGAAAATTCTGGGGAGACGGCCAACTTCTCCAACGCAGCACAGTTTTCGAGTGCCCTGCGACAGGCAGATAGCCACAGCGCGGCGATCTCCGGCGGAGTGGCGGCTGCGGCGTTTCTGACGTTGTCGGAAATCATGCCGGGGTCGAGATGGGCAACCCCTTCCGCGATAGTTGCATGCAGATGCAGAATATTCTTGCCGCTGATCGCCACGGGAACATAATGATTCAGAGCGAAGAAGAGAGGGGAGTAATTCAAGGCTACATCGTCCCGGCTGGCATAGTATTCGACAAGGCAGTCAAGACGGCGATCTTCGCCGGAGCCACTGGAAGGAAGCGGATGAAGCGTCTCCCAATACGCGGCCACAAGCCCCCGCAATAACTCCAATCCTGCACTCAGCCCCGCCAGCCCATCACGACGAATCCAAGCTTCAAGGCAATATAGGGCGATGCGTATGTCCTTTCCGTATTCCCTGAGATAGTGATGCGTTACGTTGAAAATACGTTCCCACAGCCACGTGGGCGGCTCCGCATCGGACGGGCGTTCATTCTCTCCCCGCAATCCGGCGTCGACTTCTTCGACAAGAAGGGCTTTTTCGCGTGTCGATGAGAGCCAGATAAAAGCATTGCTGCCGCCAACCCTTGGGGCACCTTCACTACCGGGAGGCAGTCCCGCCACTCCATCCGGCCCGGAAATCGGCCGAAGAAGCGCAAGCGGGTCGAAAGATCGGGATAGGCTTTCATCGATTATAGCAGACATACCTGTATATATACTCTGTAGTTACAGCTTGGCAAGAAGAAACACCGCTTTTCTTGTCTCTGAATGAAAGAGTGGTTTATCAACAACATAGACTTATGTGTATAACGAAAAGAAATTCGGATATTAAACATTTATAAAATATCAGGTTACATGTCAATCGATGTTTTTGAAAACATCAATATGTCCATGGTTGTTCGTCACATCAGTCATTGTACGGCAGTTCGGGGAGATCGCAGTCCGGGTCGGCGGATTCGGGATCACCCGACTGGAAAATCACCGATGCGGCCGGATCGCTCCGCAAGACCCATTTCTCCCCCGCAGCCGCAACGCGGAGCGCACGGTCTTTGTCCACAAACTCGTTCCATTCCGCGACAGCCTCTCTCCATTCCATCAGAGTAGGCCATTCGTCCAAAAGCGTCACGCCGCCGGGCGTCTCCGGACCGAAAGCGGTCGGCAACGCGAAACCAAATTGCCACCAAATCGGCTGGCCTCCCCGCATCCCCCGCACCGGGAGACGCGCCATCCAGACCCGAGCACCGTCCTCCGCCCCTTCAACACGCGCTTCGGGACAGGGGCGAGCCTGTGCTTCCTTTCCCAACAGCAGGCTGAGGACAGGCCACACATCATCCCCAAGTCGAGCCTGCCCGATGCGGGCCTCAGGCACAGGCACCGTCTGGTTATAAAAATCAAATACCGCCGCTCCCCCCAGCCGCAACCGCATTTGTTCCTGTTCCGGTATCCGCCACGCCCAGCGAGCCTGGGCTGTTTCGTAAGCGCGTTCCCATTCGCGTGGGGCAGATCTCTCCGTCATCGCCGGCCGCGACTCTTGACGCATTGAGAACGCCCGGAAAAAACGGTGACGCGGATCCGGCTGCAACCGACCCGGCAGTATGACCAGCGGCACGCCGCCGTCGTCTTCCCATTCCTCCAGTGCGTCAAACGCGGACAAAAGCCGGAGCAGACGTTCGTCCAGAGCACGGTTTAGAGGAGGCAACCAGTCCGCACCCAAGCCGAGGCCACCCATCAATTCGCGAACAGCCGCCTGGAGTTCCGGATCGTCGGGGAGTTCGGACAACGGCTGTTCTGCGTCAGAAGAAGCCTGCCGTGCAAAACCGATTCTGCCCAGCAGAGTACGCATCTCCTCCCGTGTGGCCGGAACGCCGCCGCCAGATGCGTCCCGTCGCCACGGAAAACCGTCCGCCTTCAGCAGGATGTTTTTTTGTCCTTGGCGGCGTTCACGCCTGGTTTCAGACTGGAGCAGTTCAACAGCAGTTCGCACAAACCCGCGCCAATACTCCAACCTCACCGGTTCGCCCATCTCCGGTGCGTAATAGTTGGCGGTAAGAACGGGGAAAAACGTTGCCATCAGGCTGGATTCTGCACCTTGACTCGAAAGCGTCCGATGCATGCGCGCAAGCGCGCGGCCTGCGTCATTCCCCAAACCGCGCCATGAACGCCATGTCGCGATGACCGCTTGCCAATATTCGGGCGTGGCGAACAGCTTGGCGTCCTCGGCCATTGCGGCGAGCGCCAACTCGACGCGCGTCTTCAATCCATCATCCACACCTTCCAGAGCGGTCATGACCGTCGTCATAGAAGAGAGGGCTTCGATGCGGCGCTGGGTGAGATCGGACAACATGCGGCGGGTGAGATCGCGCGGATCGATCCGAGCCGCAGCGGCTTGGAAATCAGCCCAATTCATGCCGTGTACAGCGTATGCCTCCTGCCCTATTGCCGTGGAGCTGCCAACGCCGTCTGTCCAGAAAGCCTCCCGTTCAATTCCGCCATCGACAATCCAGTGAACCGGATTAGCCAACATAGCCATATCCGTCACCCAATAATCACAATAAGCCCGCGCATGCGCCAGCAGGGCGGCACGAGCCGGCTCCAGACGCAGGCGAGACAAATACAGGGCAGCGTCTCGCTCCAGCAGATCAGCGGCTTCGAGTTCGGAAAGCACCCTCGGCGCATCGGCCAGAATGGCGACGATACGCGCAATTGATCCGCCACGCCAAATTTCCGGACGGAATCCCCATACCGGATCGAAACTCGCCTGCGACAACGCACACAGGGGAATGCGCGGCAGAGGAGAAGACGGCGGAGGAAGCGCGTTCGCCGCCTCGCGGAGATCACTCTCCTGATCCGGCAGATCGGCAAGCCAATCAATCAGCCCGGCAATCGCCGCACGCCGCCAGATTGTCCGCGCCGTTGTGAACAGAGGTGATTCCGGATTATCCCGCCAAGCATCGGCCACGCGCCGCCACTCGGCGATCAGGGCATCGGGGGTAAGCGCCTTTGGCGGGCGTTCCAGCCAGTCCGTGATCAACGACAATTCCTCTGGCCGCAAGTCGCCTTTTCCAGCAATTCCGCTCATCGACATGCTGCGCCACAAACCGTCCGCTTCGACATCGGGGTTGGATGTGAAATATTCCGACAGATCGGAATTTGTCGGCCAGTGACGGTAGATTTTGTCCGCAACGCCCACAGCCCGACGGTAGGAATCCAAAAACCGCTTCCGGGCGAAGCGATCAGGCAATCCTTCAAATTCCGTTCCGCCGGACAGTAATCCCCGACGTTCACGTAGCCACAGACCGAGTGAATGGGCATTCTCCTGCCACTCGTCCGCATCGAGAAATACCGCATCTTCGCCTGACTTAAACGCGCCTGCCTCGATGCCGGACCAATCGACGGGTGGTTCGTCCGACCCATGCCGAAGATTGAATTCCTCCGGCGTCAACACGGCCGTGAAGCGTGAAGCGGAGTGCGCTGTCAGGTGTTCAAGAGCACCGGCCAACGGGGCGGCGATCTGCTCGTCCGCAAGCGCTAGAACAGGAGGCCCACTCAACCATGACGCCAGCCCGATCCCGTCAGACGCCTCTCGCGGCCCGATGCGGAATAAAATGCGCCAAGGCAGGGATGGGTTGTTCAGAAGCGGCAGGCTGGGCGTAAGCATTTCCTGATACAACGTCGGCAATTCAGGCAGAACCGGCGAGGCGGAACCGAACACGATCGGCGGCGGAGGATCCATTCCGGCCAGTACCGGCGCATCCCCTTTCGCGCCGCCTCGTAGCCAGCGCCGATAGCTGTTGACATCGGCGAGAACGGCCGCAGGCGCATCGGTTATGGAACTGAGTCCCCATTCTATCGTCAACCGAACCGCCACCGCCACTATCAAAAGGAGCGCAGTGATCACGGCAAGCCGCTTTGTCCAGATTGAACGCCGCCGCGCACGTTCGGCCGGCTCGGATGCAAGCCAACGCTCGGGAAGAATACGCTCACGGAACATCCCTCTCGCGAACGCAACGCGACTAGGCACGTCATCATTCCGGGGGGAAGCCCGCAGGGTATCAATATCGTCATCGTCGCTGGCGTCGGGCGCGTTCCCTGACAGGGTGGCTTCGGGACGGTTTTTGCCCGGCAACGCCACCAGATATATTCCCCGGAGCGTTACGGCCGGAGCGTTGTTCCGCGACGGCGCAACGTCGGCGATGATTTCCGCGAGACGTGAAACCGTCCGACCCGCCCGCCAAGGCAGGAGAAAGGCGGCGTTTCTGTCCATGCCCGCAGGCATCACTGTTCGCGACAGCATGTAATCGCGCCATTGCCGAAGGCGCGCCTCCATCGCCTCGATACCGGGCGTGGGATCGTCCCAGCCTCTGTCATCCCCGATTCCCGAATCGGCCGCCCAGCCGACAACACCTCCCAGCGCATCTTCTTCCTGAAAAAATGAGGCAAATTCGGTAAAACCGGGTATGCCGTCGTCACCCATGGCCATCGCATACAGTGGCAGATCGACACCGCAGCGACGGCATGCCATAAGGGACATCTTCCAATAGGGAGCGGCTACTCCACCGGACTCACTCTTTCCCCTCCATGCATCTGCCGCTGTAAAAAGCCAGATGACGCCGTTCAGGGGCGCGTCCGGCCGGGTTGAAAGCCAGCGTTGTGACGGCAGGCACGCCTCCCTGTCTCCAGCAGCGCGGAGCGGCACGGTAACGAACATGGCGTCGGCGGCAACCAGAAAAGACATGCCGTTCGCCGCTGTCCCGACGCAATGCGCCGATGGCGACAGGGCGGACGCAAGAAGCGACAGGGTATCCCCGTCTTCGCCAATCAAAAGATATGCGGGAAGCGATGCAGGAGACAGGCCGTCCTCGGCGGCGACTCGCAAGAGTTCATTCCAGTCTCCGGGGGTTGCTGAGGGAATTCCCGTTGTCATGTTCGGCCTCATTGCGCCGCCCGGACAGAACCGGACGGGGGAATGACAGAAGAGGGGGAAACGGACGCGGTCGCCCTCAAAAGTGCCATGCGTTCACGGTAATCAACCGGCGCCCGCAGGATTTGCCAGACAGTCAACACGGCAAGTGCGGCGGCGAGCGCCAGGAAAAGAATCGCCAGCCAAGGTGTTCGCCGCACCGGGCCACTGCGTGAGGGCGCGGGTGCAGGATTTGCCGCATTCATCTCATCCGGTCGAGTGGAGGGCGCAAGCCGGGACACCGCTTCGACAGATCGTCGCCAGCGCTCCGCCCCGACAGCCTCCGCGCCGGAAAACCCCAGACCCACGCATGTACGAAAAATTTCAGCAACATCGGCGCGCCCATCCTCAAGAATCTCCTCGCAATCATGGCAGAACAGTTCTTCACCGGTGACGATGCCAAGTTGTTCCTCCGCCAGTGAGCGCCATCCGGGAATCCTGCGGGAAAGCATGTAGTCTGCAAAAAAAACAAGATCGGATCTGATGCGCTTAAACGCCTGTTCAATACCGGGATTTTGGGAGGATTTCTGCACCGCAACGTCGAGAACGGAAAGTGCACGGCTAGCGGCGGTGGAAGCCGCAGGCGGCGGCGCTTCTGAGCAAAGCAGACACAGTTCGGTGAAAAACGGTTCACACACTGGAGAGAGGCTGGAATCAGATTCATGCATGGAATTGATCACCGTGTACGTTTGGGAGTGGACAAAAGAGTCCATCCTGTGCTGGCAAGCGACAAATCCACCCTGCGTCCGGGCCATGAGCCTTTTTCGAGGGACAACAGCCGCACAGGAATTCCGCCATCGGGAAGACTGGCAGCAAGGAACAAGCCGACAGCGTTCTTTTCGGCTGCCGAGCTCCAGAAACCGCTCGTCCTCCCGATTGTAAGGGCGGACGCTCCATTCGGCTGAAAATGCAAAGTCTCGGCGCTACCCATCGCCTGACGGTGGAACCGCTCACGGTTCTCGCCAGTATCCGGTTGAAACAGGGCTGCCGCCGCTCCCGGCACGGAATACATTTCCAGCGCGGCAGCATACTCCTCCACGTCCAGCGCCGCAATATATATTTCAATGACGTCGAATCCGGGTGCGCCGGGATAACCCAAGGTACGGGTATCCAATCGGATGCGGACATCGTGCGCCAGAAGTCGCGCAGCAGGCGTCATAGGCTGGTTCATGGTCTGCGGGCTTTCGTCTCCTACATCGTCTCCACGCGGAGGCGGTTGCGGCCGCATCGCAGCTTTCCTGTGAGCGCGCACAGCAGCCGGATCCTGGGCTTCGGGATAAACCCAACCGCCGCACCCCACGATAACGAGGAGCACGGCGCTCACAGCCGAAACGAAAATCAACCGCCCACAGCCGACAAGGCTAGAAGGCAATTTGCAGGCCACCGCCTGTATAGCTGCCCGAGTCATTGCCAGCCCATTCTTTTTGATATGAGAGCCACAATTCAAAACGATCAACAGCCCTGATTCTCAACTCACCCCCGAAGTTCCAAGAACTGCGATTCCACGTCATGCCATGCCGCCGCCAAGTCGCTTCGGCTCCGGCGAGATGCCCATTGTGAAAAGCGCCGCCCTTTCCTGTGATATTGTGGGTATAGCCTCCCCATAGCGACGGGAGGACGGACAGAGCATTCAATAGCTTGTACTCTCCGCCGACCCGGACTTGCACCGGAAGCTCCCAGGCGCTGCGGGTGATCTTTTGCACTTCTTCCACCTTACTGCCATCGGCTGCTTTAAAGGAATGACCCTTGTCGGTGGCTGTAGCGTATTGCACTCCGGCGAGGCCGGTGACAGAAAACATACGCCACCGCCAGTCACTCCGCAGAGCCGCGCCGCCGCCGTAGACCATGGAATCGATGTCCGCACGAACGTTTTGACCACCTCGAATGCCTGTGGCTTCGCGTTTGAGCCAGCCAACGCCAAGGTTGAGATCCAGTTTTACCGGCAGTTCAGGAAACTTGATCTCAGGGCCGGCATTCAATGTGATGCCCGACAGGCTCTGTTCCAGCGACGATGTGTTCCAGTGCCCGCCAGTAGTGATGACGCCGTCCACCTCCAAATCAACTTGATCCATTCCGGCGAACTCAAATTTTTTCTTCCCGCCGAGAACCAAGAAACGATCCCGGAAAGTATCACCGCTCGCCATCGTCGCCTTGCTGGTTGCGTATTCTCCACGAAGCTTGAGGCTGAACAAATCGTCCACAGTGAGAGCAGGGGCATCTGCCGGGCTGGCGAGAGCAGTAGTCGATGCCACCGAATTCCCAACTCCTGGTTTAGAGCGGGTCGGTTGCACCTGTATCGCATCGCCGGAACTGTCCGACACTGCATTGGCATCCGGCACCACAGGTTGTTCAGGAATAGCCGCCCTGGCAAGCGCCAAGGCGATAAGAGGGGGCGGCAATCTGACCCCAACGGAATCGCTCGAAGGGCGGGGGGTAGCAGGCTCATCGCCATGCAGTGTTCGTGCGAGAGCGGCCTGAGTTCCATCGGGCAGACCGGCGACCGTATCTCCGGATTCTCCAATTCGCTGTCTGGAGGGAGTTGGTTCCGCACTACGGGATACAAGCAAATTACGTCGGGCTGTGGGTAATTTGATAAAACGCACCCGTTCTCCGGGTTTACGGGTGTCTACGTGACGGGGGGAAGATCGCGAAGCCCCACTCGTAAGGCGAGGAGTTTCCGCACTGGCTATGTGGGAGGTAGATGGCATCCGCGATTCGTCTGGCGCGGTCATTCGCTCTGGTTGAAATACGCCAGTATCATTGTATGTTACCGGGGAGTGCATAAATTCCATCGCTTCTTCGGGGATGATACTCTTTTGGGGTTGAGCAAGGGACACAGCCGCCAACCAGATAATGGCCGCCAAAGCTGACACCACCAACCCCGCAAAGAGCGTGGGCTTCAAGATGTCTCCGGATGCCGATGGCCGACTCGCATTGCTTGGGAGGGTTTTCTGAGCCATGATTTCCTCATTATACCATGCAGGATTTCAATTTTTACCGGATTTGTAACGCGAGTCATAAATTCAGGAACGGTTTTTGTCAATATGAAAAGTATGTATTTTTCAACTTTTTTCGTAGAATACATTGAGGCGATGTTTTTTGTATCATTAACCTACGCAAAAAAGACATTAAAATAAACGACATTATTTTATCAGGCTTTTATTGCCACATATCTTCTTGCCGAATATAGCAATTCCTTCAATTTATTCACCCGATAATGGCTCTTTAGTGCGCTACATCGCGATTCTTATTCACGGGATAAACTCACGCGAACATGCACAGAATTGTACATCCAAATGAGGATCCATCAATGGCGATGCTCGCTGCCGAAAGGCGTCAGAAAGAGGTAGACCTGGTTTACAGGAAAGTCCGTGATAGCCCTTTTTGGAGATCCATCCTTGCCATTCAACTGATAAAGGTGTTATATTGTACATGGGTACATACTTGGTGAACTGGAAAATGGAGGAGAAATGGGCGACGATGGAAAACCAGAAATAGCACAACCGCATGATTCGCTCGTCCGCAATGTCCTTGCCGACACCGAACTCGCGGCGGACTTTTTGCGCAACTACTTGCCCTCTCAATGGAGGGACATGATAGAATTGGACAGCTTGAAACGGGAATCCAGCGATACGGTTGCCTCAAGTCTCTCAAAGCTGAGAGGTGATTTGCTGTATTCCACGCGATTCAAGGAAACCGGCGAAGAGTTGGAGGTGCTGGTCTGTCTTGAGCATCAGTCCCGGACGGACAGCCTCATGAGCTTCCGGGTGCTGGAATATGTTTGCGCCGCCTACCGGCTACGGGTTCCCACGTTCAAGAAGGGAATGCGATTTCCCTATCCGCTGGTGGTGGTGCTGCACCACGGCAGCAAACCTTGGAAGAAAATAACGCCTCTGCGGGATTTAATTGCGAAGCCTCACTGGATGACGACGGACATATTGAATTTACCGATTTTCTTGATCGATCTGGCAACGATGTCTCCAGAGCAATTACACGGGCATCCGATGGTCTGCGCGCTCCTTGATAGTCTGCAATCCGCGTCGGCGGAGATTCTACCGGATAGATTTCAGCAGGTAGTGGCTCGCCTACGTGAGATTAGCCGCAAACGGGATGTGCTGCCATGGCTTGAGACGTTGTTCAAATATTATTATGCGGTTTGTCCTGAGGAAGTGAAAAATCCCCATGATGATGCCGCAAGAATTTTAACGGAGATATACAGCAAGAAGGAGGCCGGAAAAATGGCGACGACAATGTTAGACGTAATCCAGCGGGAAGGCATAGCAAAAGGCAGAGCGGAAGGCAAAATCGAGTCCGTGATAAGCGTTTTAGGGTTCCGCTTTGGTGAGCTTCCTGCAACCCTCCGCAATAAATTGCTGAGAGTGCGGAGTAGCGAACAGATCGAAACGCTATTGAAACAAGCGACGATATGCCAAAGCCTCAAGGAATTCCAGAAAGCGCTATAGTTTGGTAAGAAGAGGGAGAATTCAGCGAGAGGGCATCGCAAAAAGCAGAGTGAAGAACCAAAATCGACGTGCGCATCACCACCCGTACCGGGCGGGACGTGGATATGGAAATTTAGGTGCGGCCATCGGACGAACTTTGTGACAGAATACAGCCGTTTGTGGCGCGCGGATGGTTACGGAAAACGGTGAAGCTCGGCAAAAGCGACAAAGCTCCGCAGTCCGATCAGCGTCATTATCATAGATCATGTGCTGTGGGAGGAAGACGGGCGGCGGCGGGATCATGGGGTTCTGAGGCATCCGGGTATTCACGAAAGTGCTGTCGATTCCGAAGGCGATTCTTGTCCCCTGCATTTTCCTGCTGTGCGTCATCGGCTCCTACGCAATGGCGAA